>Ga0307990_1000342_pt1 | contig 44095 bp, 28 predicted proteins | sample EllFjometagen129_FD_203168 | JGI IMG/M metagenome (GOLD analysis project Ga0307990, IMG submission 203168) | Marine microbial communities from Ellis Fjord, Antarctic Ocean - #129 | ecosystem: Environmental > Aquatic > Marine > Unclassified | place: Southern Ocean | collected 2014-10-08
ACACCACTCCACCAAGCAGGGGTACTGTGATAGGTATACAGTAAAGGAACTCTAAGATGCATTATTGTCGCAAAAAAAATGTAATCATGCGTTCCGTAGCCGGGACCCATCTGCTGGTACCCGTCAATGGCTTTACACGTAAGGTCTACACACTGAACGCCGCCGGCTGCCGACTCTGGGAGTTGATCGAACAACCACACACGGAAGACAAACTTGCCCAAGCACTAGCCGAGCAATACGCGATTCCACGAGAAACAGCTCTGTGGGACGTGCGGTCTTTTCTAAAAGACATGAAAAAAATGGACTTACTGGAAGAGAAAAAGTAAAAATAAAACTGAAAAATATCCGCTTGTTTTATAGACAGAGATGATATATACTGTGAGTATTAATTAGGAGGAATAGAGTTATGAGTGATGGATCAACTTTTTCGAGCGGCGTTCAAGGAACATACGAGGCACCCAGAGTCTCCCGTATAACCTTGGACGAGGGAGGCAATTACGTCAACTCGGCCTCGGCCGGTGATGGAATCGGCACGCTGAGTACTTCGATAATAGAGTAGAAGCACTGTAATTTCAACGAAAACCGTAACACGGCTCAGCCGCGGTTTTTGTCATGTATTTTAATATTAATAAGTATTTTGATTATGCCGACTTTTGTGTGGGTAATCTTTCTGAGGTCAAGGCCTGTCCTGAGCTTGTAAAAAAAAATTTAACCACAGAGTGCCCCCGCCTACGCCCCGCAAGGCGGGGCTACGGTGTGCCATGCTGAGACACGGAGTTGATTCTCTTCAAAAATAGAATTCGTCGGTTAATCTTCGCGCCCTTCGCGCCTCCGCGTGACATTGAAATTGAATCTTAACAAGGTTGCTTCACGTTATCACACATTCCTGCGGTTTGTATTTTTAGCGATTAGCGTAAAAAAAATACCAACCACAACTATTCGCGCAGATTCGCGGGGAAAAAACCATGTATAATAAACAAGAAGTTGGTTTTATAGCAACTAAACCGACTGATCATTGCAGTTTGTCTATTGCCGGTGTACGTTTCCGGTTTCCGATACCGATCAATATCGCCGAGTTTCCGTCATCATTTCAGAATTTTCAGTTTGAGACTGCCTGCCAAGATCTCATGTGCAATCTCTCCTGCCCTGGATCCGATGAGGCATTGGTGTCCTTAGCTCTGGCACCTGACAACTCCTGGTCATTCACTGTTCATGACGGCCTCTGCGAAGTCATTCGACGCAACCAGGAGGGCGAGGCACTCTGGCGGATCATTGCTCCGCTCTCATTTGAACACGCCACAGTTTCATGGAACCCCCTTCGCTTCCCCTCTTTTTATACCTCCTACGAACAGGCATGGGGAACCGGACTGGGACTTTCGCTGCTAGTACTGCGTCTGCGTGCACATGGTGGGTTGGTTCTGCACGGCATGGCGGCCGAAGTGGATGGACAGGGTATTCTTTGCGTTGGCGTATCCGGGAAAGGCAAGAGCACCCTCGCACAGCTGCTCGATGCCACGGGTGCCACAGTGCTGACTGACGAACGCCCGATTCTGCGGCAGTGGCCAGATCCTGCGTCATGTCCGACTCCCTCTGAATCTTTCCGCATCTACGGCTCGCCCTGGCCCAGTTCGGCTGGCTTCGCCCGTAATGCGTGGGCACCTCTCCGACGCATCTATTTTATTGAGCATGGCGAGTTCGACCAGATTACGCCTTTGTCGTCGCAGGACGCCGTAAGCCGTCTGGTCCATGTGGCAACTATCCCCTGGCAGGATCCCGTTCTTCTCGATCCTTATCTGGCCACAGTCGAGACGCTGCTGAAAGTTATTCCATGCGCTGTGCTCTCCTTCCGTCCAACCTCCGCTGTTGCGGACGTAATCCGAACTGATCTATGCCGATCATCCAAGGAAGTGCAGCTGTGACGCGCATACATATCCGACTTATTGCATGCTCGCTGGCACGTGCGTTGCGAATGGTGTGGAGCAGTGCGCCACAACTGGCACTGGCGCAGGCCTTGTTGGCGATCACCCAGGCGTTGCTGCCGCTGATGACGATCTTCGCACTGAAACAGGCGGTCGATGCGGCGACTGCCCTGATACAGACGCTACCCAGTGGCGGTGCAACAAACAGCAATGGGTCGTGGAGTGCTATTTTACACAACGCCTCCGGCAGGGAAGTGGCCCTCTGGCTCATTATCGGTGCCACCGCCATAGGTGCCAACGCCTGTCTGCGCGCACTGGCCACATGGGTCAGCGAACAGCACGCCATGGCTGTCAGCGACCACGTTCACGCCAAACTGCACAACAAACTTCTCTCTGTAGATCTGGCATTTTTTGAGAACAGCGATGAGCAGAACCGTCTTCATCTCGCACAGTCGCAGGCAATGACACGGCCCATCAGAGTACTGGACAGTCTGTTCCAAATCCTGCAGGGGACCGTCGGATTTCTGGGTGTACTCTTGTTGCTGGCCGCATTTCAGCCGTGGGTTGCGGTTGCATTGGCACTGGCAGGCATACCGGCACTGATCTTCCGCCTGTATCGCGGCCAGCGTCTCTATAAATGGCGGCGCGATCTTGCCCCGTTGGAACGCGAGGTCGGCTATTTTAATCACCTTCTGACCGACGGTGAATACGCCAAGGAACTCCGATTGCAGGGGCACGGCAACTTCTGCTGCGAACGTTTTATTGCCGTGCGTCGATGTCTTCGTGAAGCAAGGCTGATCTGGCGACGTTACGTACTCTCTCGCGAACTGATCATGCAGTTCGTCATGCTGGCTATTACGGCAACGCTATTGTTCTGGATGACTGGTCGGTTGTTCGCCGGTGCGATCACGCTTGGTGCGCTTGTGATGTATGCGCAGGCCATACAACGCGGCCAGGGACAGCTCAGTCTGCTGGCAGGCGCGATAGGAGATCTGTATCAGTCCGCGCTATTCCTTCAGGCCTTTGATGAACTTATGGAACTGCCGGCACGCGTCATTGCTCCGGCCATTCCCCTCGTCGTACCTACACCGATACGGCAGGGAATTGTGTTCGACCACGTCAGCTTTACCTATCCCGGCACCGACCGGCCAATCCTTTGTGACATCTCCTTCACCATCGGCCCATCCGAACACGTAACGCTCATCGGCGCAAACGGCGCCGGAAAATCAACCCTCATCAAACTGCTTTGCCGTCTGTACGATCCCACCTCTGGACGCATCTTAATAGACGGTGTTGACCTGCGCGAACTTGACCCAATGGCGTGGCGTCAGCGGATCGGCGTTCTCTTTCAGGACTTCGGCCGCTACCAGCTCACAGCTGCGGAGAACATCTGGATTGGCGATCCTTATGGCATGGCGGATGATTCACGTATTGCGGCGGTGGCAAACCGCATGGGGTTGACTGAAATTATACACTCTTGGCCCCAAGGGCTCGATACGCCGCTTGGCCGCTGGTTACATCCGGGAACAGAACCGAGCGCAGGAGAGTGGCAACGCATCGCTTTGGCGCGCGCTTTGTTGCGTGAATCAGATCTTTTGATTATGGATGAACCCTCCAGCATGCTGGATGCACGCAGCCGCTGCGATCTTATCAGTTTATTGCAGGTGGAGAGTGCTGGACGTGCCACATTGATGGTAAGTCATCAATCCGACATGCTGAGTTGGGCAAAGCGCGTAATTGTGTTAAATAAGGGCGTGGTGGTGGAAGATGGCGATGCGGATGTATTGCGATCCGGGAATGGTGAATTTGCACGACTATTCAAACAGAAAACAGAGAGACCTGAAGTATGAGCGAACTTCCCTTAACCATTCCTGATCTGATGCCTTCACAGAGTGATTTTCTGCATGTGCTGCGAGCGGCAGTTGGCGGTTTTACTCCGGAACAACCGTTGGCAGACTGGAGATCGGTCATTCAACTTGCACATGCTCATGGAGTGTCGAACTTTCTCTATGATCAAGTACGGACATGGGAACCATCGTGCCAGCCGGACACAGCACTGATGGATCAGTGGCGCATCACGTTTTTAAAATCGGCGGTGAAATACGCACATGTGACGGCACAGGCACACGAACTGCTGAAGGCATTGCATGATGCCGAAGTAGATGTTATTCCACTCAAAGGAGTTCTACAGGCTGAGCGTCTCTATACAGACGGAGCTTGTCGTCCGATGAGCGACATTGACATTCTCGTGCCCATTGCATTACTCGCACGTGCACGTCAATGCCTCGAACAATTAGGCTACGCAACTACCGACTTCATCTCCACTGAGTGTAGAAGTAAAGACACTCGCTACATACGGCCAAACACGCCCTTGCCGATCGAAGTGCACTGGAGGCTGTGGAGCGAGGATGATGTTATTTCCGAACCCGACCCCGGCCGTATCTGGCTAGGATTGCATGAGGAGATGCTTCATGGCATTCCGGTGCTCGTTTTTTCCCCTGAACGGCAGATAGTTTATATGGCGCAGCATATTTTGCACCATCGCTTAGCGATTCCGTTAAAAGCCTATCTTGATATTGTGCTGGTGAGTCGCCACTATGCGCAGCAGCTTGACCGGACACGGCTGGATCAGGAAAAGCAGGCATGGCAAGTGGCGTTTGGTGCACAATTTGTGTTTGATTTGATGAACGACATATTTGAATGGACGCTGCCGGAGTTGTTGTCCGCAGCGGATGTTCCGGATGGCAGATACGCCGAAGAGCGACATGCTGCACTGTCGGCCGCGCTCAACATGACACCCAAAAGCATGAAAATCACCCCTGTACTGGAATACTGTCTCCACGCTTCCTGGTATAACACTCTGATCATGGGAATTAAACGCGTTTTTGTGTCGCCTGCCGAGCTACGTCAGCTTTGCCCACGTGAGGTACATCGCTGGGGCGTTGCAGGCGGTTACATTTGGCGCTTTATCAACCTGTTTTCACGGTATGGCCAGGCATTGAAAAAAAGAAAGAGCCATGATGACGCGTTTGTCTCCGACCTCGCTAACTTTAATACTCGGCAGGCACTCAGTAAATGGATTCGTGCTCAGGAATAACGTGGAGGCATCGGGGTCGTGTTTAGCCACTGCATTGCCTGACTCACATTCCCTTCAGGCGATTCGATCAGGAGATGAAAATGATAGACTCGCCACGTGAGCATGCAGAATAATATTGTATTTCTCAACCATTCCCGCAAGCAGTTCAATGAAGTGCTCATGATCACGATCATCTTCAAATATCGTTCTCTTTCCCAGGCCACGTGTTGTTATATGATACCACCCGCCCGGCACGTGATGTCTAGGCTGTCTCGACATGTTGCTAACTTAGCAGAGACCAGACTCTAAATCAAGAATTAATGCCGCGCACAACTATATATTACCTGACACTAGTTTCCCTTCCCCCTAAGACCAGAGCGTGTAGAGCCGGTTGTCCGAGGAGTCAAAGTAGACGACCCGTTTGCTGCAGTCGACTCCAAGTGACCGATATCGCCTGAGGTCTTACTTCTTTGACCACCCACAGAGCGATGAGCCTTCCGTTTTTCCAGCATTTTGATTCGCTGCTGTTGACGTTGAGCGACGACCTCCTTATACGTTAGTTTCGGAACTGTCGGGCATTTACGGTTCGCTGTGATCCTGCTCGCCTCAGATAGCGCCTTGCTGCTAATCGTGAACATCGAGCCATCAGTTCGCTTCATGGTCAAAACATTCCCTTTACGCCCTACGAGATCTGCTTCAATCGAATGACTCGCAGCATTCGTCCATGAATCGGCACAAGCCATCCCAGCCAACAGGATAAAGCAACTAATCTGTCTCCAAGGCATGATGGGCTCCTATTTCACAACAATCCGCATGAATTGCTGATCCGCCGTCGCTTCAATGTACACCGTCCGGTAGTAACCATCGCCGACCACAGCGGTCAGCGTCGAGGAACCCTCAGCATTCAACGAAAAAGCGCCGATCGACCACACGGAAGCACCGGACAGGCTATCGGTCACCTCAACACTGTAGCTCTTACCCGGAACACTCAGAAACCGGAAGATGAACCATCCATCCTTGCTCCTTTCGAGGTCCTCTATCGCGAACAGATCGTAGTCAAGAAAAGCAAAACTACCGGAAAGGTACTCGTGCATGTTCGACGCACCGTCACCATCGAAGTCATCGTTCGGAAGTATCTGGCTGATGTTCGTAATCATGCCATACGATGCCGCCATCATTTGATACTCCCACTCGTCCGGAAGATTATCCCCATCGGAATCGGTTCCGGTTGTCAGGTTGAGTTCAATATCGCTTCCTGCGGCAGGAACGGTCAACGTCGCTCCCTCCAGCAGTGGTTGCACCACACCATCGACTTCCACGATGATCTGTAACTCCTCTCCCGCACGTACGGCGTAAGCGGCATAGCGATCACCGGTCCCGCTGTCCATATTCAACAACATCTGTATGTTCAGCCCGTAGTTCAACAGACCGTTGATATTCTGCCAGGCGTTGGTCGCCTCGGAGTTGCACAACGTGATGCGTGCATTGCTTAGGTACGGTATTCCGTAGGAGTCCTGCACCATACCGAACACAGTACATGGCACACGCGGAATCCCGGCCATCACTTCGACAACACCAATAAACAAACTTAAACCCATACAAATTATTATTCGCATAAATGCCTCCTGCCTTTGCCCTTGTGCAACAACGCAACGAGGGTGTCGTGTCTGCGTTAATTTCCTGAATATGAATAGGTCTGGAAGAAGATCTTGATATCCTTCACCCCGTTTTCATCGCGCACACCCGGGAATACTTCGCGGCCATGGATAAAGCGATCAAGTCCTTCATCCCTATCATCCAGCAGCGTACCGCCCGGAATGATCAACATCCACTTGGTATTCCAGACCGAGCGACCAATCAGGCGCGAATTGTTCACCACCTCCGTGACATTAAAATCACCACTGTCGTGGTAGCCACGCATAGAGGGGTATCGGCGGATGTTGTAGAGTTCATTACCGAGCATATCCTTCAGCACGCTCCAATCCGGACTAGCCCAATCCTGCTCTGAGAACGGATATGGAACCGGCAGCGCCTGGTCCACCACCTGGAAGTTTCGCACCTCATCCATCTCGGCCGACGGCACCCGCATGCGGTCTACACCGACTGGAATCAGATAGACGCGTGGCTGGTTGGCCAGTCCTCCGCTGAACGCATTATCAAAGTTACTGAACCAGATTCCGGCGCTGCGGATCTTGGTGGCAAAGTGCGTGGAGTCGTAGGCGTTGTCGCCACCAGCCAGATCCATACCAAAGAAGTTGTTTCCAAAGCTGATATCAGTTGAGAACGGAATGACAATGGCCGGTTCCTCCAGCTCCGCTGGTGTAAACGGCAGGCAGTAACGCTGAAACTCGGAAAGAACAAGCAGATTAGGCACCCGGCATTTCTCCAGTGTCTCGCGCCAGTTTTCATCGCTATTCTCCCCGCCGATCTCCGTCGGTTTGATGCGGAACAGCTCCGAACGCAACGAGAAGCGCCCCGTTTCCGTCTGCGGATTATTAAAACTCAACCGTCCGTCGAGCACATCCCAGTTGGCTTTCATCCGTGCCAATATATCGGCCAGCCCCGGATCACCTACAGGACCTCCGACCAAGGGCTCACCACCGGAGGAAATACGCCCAAGCGTTCTTGCTTTAACAATGTCTTCCATGAAATCGCAACCCGCCATGTGCTCGCTATCGCTTTCAAGTAGACCCGTTTCATAATCGTAAGCTTTGGCAGTCAGATAGCAGTAGCGTGCCGCCTGATCATACGCTTCCGAATAGCGGTTCAGTTCGTCGTTACGGAAAATCTGGTAGGCCATATTGCGGTAGCGTTTGGCATTCAGATCCGACGCATGGTTCATGCGCAACCGTTTGCGTTCCACCTGAAGAGCATCACCTTCCGCAACACTTTTACCATACTCCATCCGAGCCGTCTCGGCCGACTGCAGGACTTCTTTCAAACGAAGTAAGGGCACTTTCTGGGCGGCAACCGCGTTCTTCATCGAAAGCAGATCCAGCACTAGCTCATAATTGCCTTCTGCTTCACTAATCGCCCTTTCCAGAGCATTCTCCAGTTCAGTAATTGAAATATCGAGCATCTCGAGTACAACCAGTTGAGCAGTTTCAAATGCGGCATCAGCGACGCTTTTCGGACCCACCGCGGCCAGAGCTGCATAGCGCGCTGCTGATCCGACATCGACAGTCATACCAACAGCCGTAGGCGCGGCATCTCCCAAGGCTTTCGCCAGTTCAACACTGACATTTCCCCAGATCTCATAGATTTCCAGAGTCCTCTCCAATGCGTATTTTGTCCATTCAAGTCCCACAATCGAGGCCCCCAAGGTGTTTTCGGCCGCTTCAATATCTTTATCACGAAGGTATTTTGCGCTCAGGCGGTTGGCCAGATTGACGACGGCCTGATTAGCCGCAGTGGTTTCAGCGTGCGCAGCCTCCAGTGCGGCAAGACTTTCAAGGAACGAAGAAAGGGTCATCTGAATCTCCCCTTCAGCCCGGCGACTGCCGGTATACGATTCGGGTTTGCACGGAATTCCTGAAGCATCTACGCAGAACGTAACAGTTCTTTGAACGCTGCTGATTTCCGGTATGTAGACATCGATCTTATCGAACTCATCGGGCTCCACATCACAAATCTTACTCAACTGTTTGTACAGCTCGATGGATGGTGAATAGCTCCCCTTCGAATATCCGTCGATCTCATAACTGACCAGATGTATTTCATACTCCTGATAGTCACCTGCATCGGTATACCGTTCAATATAGCTATAATGGGTCAGGTCGGGACCTTCGTATCCCTCGGTATAGATTTCGCCCGGACCGATATCGTCGGAATAGGGATAGCCGTAGATCTCGATCAGGCGACGGTTGAGCTCAGCCTCTTCATCGGCCAGCGTCTGATCGAATTCACGCGATTCGTTCTGGTCGCGCAGGGCCTGCGCACAGCTCTGCACGCGATCGAAGATCGATGCGGCATTCTGCAACGCCGCTTCAGCGCGGGCATAGATCTGTTCAAAATGCGTATCGCCTGCATCAATGCCGGCAGAGCTGATATCGAACGACACGACATTCTTAGCAATGCCCAGCGGATTGAGTTCTGCATCAATCCCATCAAGCTGCTGCTGGACTTTGCGGCCGGCTTCGGCGATTTCATCCAACTCCGGCACCGTAACCCGATCGATCACCCGGATGCCTTCGTGTTCCGGATCGGAATCACGATCCGGCAGCAGCGAATTGGCGGCCAGCCAGTCGAAATAGGTGCTCTGCCCCGTGCGGCTCGCCCACTCAGCCACGCCCCATGCACGGTTGGTGTTCGAATCGACAAACTCCTCAGAAAGATCTTCTCCGAACTCATAGTCCTGCCGCCACGTCTTGCTGATAATATCGAGTCCCGCACGCGCTTTAGCGGCGGCGGCCACGGCAAACTTTTTCTCGTGCAAATAAGAAACCGTCACTTCCGTATCACCAACCAGCAGGCCTTCCACCTGCGGATACCAGTTGAAGTTGGAAGCATGCATCATGGCATAGTAATACTTCACGGATTTAAGGTAATGGCCCCAGGCATCGCCATGTCCCTGCGGGAAAAGGACGCGGGCATCATCCTCATCGAGGCTTCCATTCTGATTGCCCTTCAGGTCGCTGATACCATAGTTCAGAGCGTAGGCGACCTCGCCTCCGATAATGTCTGCCGTGAAGTTCCAGGCCAGCCGGTTGTAGAGAGGGTACTCGGTCACGGAGGGATTCATCTCCGCGTCGCGTCCGCGCAGCAAAACTAATTCTTCCGAGAGCAGGTCCGGCAGCTGGTTCTGGAAGCAGAAGATGGACGACATCTCGGTGGCATTCACCGGATCATCCGATCCCAGTGTTACCGTCGGGTTGAGGGCATCGGCATAAGCCTCGTTACCCAGCATAGTATAGAAGTCGGCCAGACGGCCGGCCACCATCATCAGTGCCAGAGAAAGAGAGTCGGAAACATTCTCGTTTTTACAGAGGTCCAGTGCTTGGAGGTAGATCGTCTCATAAATCGGTATCAGCCCATAGTCGTCCAGCGCGGCGTAATTGAGCGGAATGTCGCCGCTGTAAGGTTTACCCGCCTGCTGTATCATACTGAGCGATGTGTCAATTTCATAGTTCATGTAGTCACGAATGCGCTGTTCATACGGATTGACCTCTTTCATGACCCGCTTGATCCAGCCTTCGCAGAGCTGCGGCGGAGTCCACGCTACCCAGTTGGTACCGACAATAGAGACCACATCAGAATCCAGAGCGCGGTAGCGACATCGCAGATAATGATCAGAGAGGCCGAAAACCCCGGCATCGCCGATGGTCGTGTAATGAAGGCCGTTCGTATTTGCAAAATGGTACCAGTTGCCATTCGTTTCAGCTGGCGCACTGCCGTTGACAGGGCCGGCATAATTCCACTCAAACTCAAACTGTTGCGGTTCTCCGGCGAAATCAGCGGTATATTTCAGCGTCAGCTGCTTATCCAGCGGATTGGGAGAGAACAACGTGTCCAAACGCCCCTGATACAGCTTAGACTTAACCTTGATAATCACCATATTCACATTTTCGGACGGATCGACCATATCCTTGTTTGTGCTATCGTTAAAGATCAACGTAACGTAACCACTGCCACGCCCAACCGTCGAGAGCGCATACGAATCCACCGGTGTTTCATCGTTGGTGATTTCTACAACCCTCGCTGGCATATTGGTAACTGCATCCTTCCAGACATCATCCTGACCGGTCACAATCGTCTCATCCAGAGCATTGGCCCGATTCCCCTGCGAAAGCGTATTAAGCAGCAGATAATTGTATCCATCGGTACGCTCCATATATTCCCCGATCAACTGCAAACGTTCGTCTTGGAGCGCAGTGCCATTCCAGTACATGCGCGAGCGCAAGGCGGTGGGCAGTTCGCTGAAGAAGGTGAAGCCGGTCTTCGGATCGCGGAAGCTCTTCATGCCACCAGGCACGTCCTTCATTTGCGACTTGCGGGCACGGGTCGGGTCGATCAGCTTGACGCTGGGCTGGTTAGTAATCGCCAGTGACTGCTGATAGATCACATTCACACTTAGCTGACCGCGGATGGCTGGAAGATTATTCTTTGGATTGGTCAGTGTATCGCCGATGTAGATGCCGGGGACATCTTCAGGCCAACTGACGGTATAGGTGAAATCCACCGGATGAGAATCGGAACCGACCGATAGTGCAATCTGCTCACCGGGTTCATGCGATTCTTCTTCTGGATACCAGAAACTCTCAAGGTTCGGGTACCACAAGTGAGCGACCGCATTCGTGCTTCCTCCGTTGTCACCGGCCTGCTGCGCCCAGAAGCACCCGGTACGATCTTCGAACGGTTTCAGGTATCCCTGCACAAATTTATTGTTTGAACACCAGGTCGGTACCATCTGGTTCAGCGGCGCGGGTGCCTGAATCATCTGGCCCGCTTCCATCGACAGGGAAAAGTCGTGGAACAGGCTGGTTGCGGAAACCTCGAAGGCGACCATGTCCGATGAGCCGTCGACATTTTTATATTCCACCAGCACGAACGGGTCGGAGGGATAGTCGGCTGCATTGTTTATGTTCAAATCGGCCCGCAGCGCATAGGCGGTTTCCTGAACCATTAAGGCATGCTCCTCGTTCGGGTTGTAGCCCGGAAGCGTTTCATCAGCCTGGACATAGATTTCCGGCGATGCGCCGGCCAGCGACATCCCATCAGGAAGCGCCTCGAATGCGGTATCCGAGCTGTAGTAGGTGTTTGTTCCCAGAGAAGCCGTCCCCCCTGCGCTCCCGTCATTCACTGCGGTGAGCCCCGGCTCAAACCGCAACCAGACCAACGGCTCAACAGGCCCAGGCAGGGTTGATCGATACCGGAAGGCATCCTCCACCTCCGACGCGTCGAGCGCCCGGTCCCAGACGCGAATTTCGTCCATGGCACCGCTGTAGCCGTTGCCGACATGGAGGGTGGCATTGCTGATGCCGGCGGACATCGCACAGTTGGAAGTGATGCCTCCGACCAGCTCGCCGTTCAGGTAGTAAGTCACATCCGTCCAGTCTGCGTTCGTCGCCGATGGCACCATGGTCGCGGCAAAATGTCTCCATACTGGTGCTCGATTCAACATTGGATTCACCACCCAGGCACTGTCAACCATGTTGCTTAGCGTGCCATCATAGCCGTTAGCGGTTTGGTCTACGAGGACATCGCCGCTGGAAGCGTTGAAGTTGTAGTAAGCGATCAGTCGGGATTCATAACCGGTGAGTTCGTGGCCCATGTTGGCGCGGATCTCGGCTTCGGTGCGCACGGTGTCCCAGATGCGAACCTCGTCGTACAGGGCGGAGCCGGATATATTATTGTCATGACCGCCAGCCAGGTAGAAGGTGTCGCCGGGATCGGTCCAAGGAGCGTCGGCGAACTCATCGTGTCGCACACCGTCGATCCAGAGGTCGTAGTCCACATCCTCTCCGTGCTTATGCCAGGTAACGGCAATGTGGTACCACTGGTTGGTTCCGAGGTCGTCGATATCGTACTCGCAACGGCTGTCTTGGATGCGGAAGCGCAACTTTCCGCCCGTGGGTATCCACATTTCCCAGTCGTCTTGGTCCGCACTGTTGTCGAAGACGCTGTTGTAGTTGTAGAACGACTTGGGCCAGTGCCACAGCTCGATGGTTCCGGTATCCGGGAGTTTCAGTGGGATGCTCACATAGTCGTCAACACCGTCGAAGTCGAGCGCATTGCCGAAGGGATTGCTGGTCGGCAGGCGTTCCATTTCGGTCAGGCTGATGGACGGCAGGTCTTGAATTTCGAAGAGACTAGATGCATTACTGCCGGGCTTGATCCAGCCTTCACAGGTGATCCCGTTGGTAATGGACAGCTCCGCGACCTCGATCCACGCCACATCGCCTGTGGTGGAATGGATGGCGCCAAGATTTTCATATTCGGCCACGCCATTGTTGCCCTGGCCGCTGGCCACCACAATCTGCGTGGCATCGACCACCCAGACATTGGTGTAGGTATTAACCAGCGAAGGGAAGAAAATCGGATTGGGCAGTTTGACTTCTCCTGCCTCGACATCGGTCATGCTCCAATATTTGGACGCATTCGGCCACCAGATTTCGAGTTCGCCGCGGTTGACGGCATAGATGGAGGAAACGATATCCACCGGATCCAAGTATTGCTCAGGATAGTTATAATAGTTGGGATTGTAGGCCGTGCCGGCTGCGGCATAGACATAGCCCGGCCAATCCGTATAGAGCCCCGAAGTGTCCTGCGGCATCAGCTCGGTTGCGATGGGGCACTGCAGGACAGCCCCTGCAGTGGCAGCGGCCCGGGATACGGCTTCGACCGGTTCGAACCAGACTGTATCTTCCGTGGCATAGCGCAACAGGAATTTACCGAGCGACTCTGCACACAGTTTGCCGCTTTCCACAAATGCAAAGGCCGCACTTGAACCGCTTTCCCCGTCCTGGGTCTGGTATGGCATAACCGCGGCCGAAAGCTCCATCGGAATATAGACAAAGGGTTCGTAGTCGCGCCCAGCCAAATCGCCGCGAACATACATCTGCAAATCATCCCCCCAGGAAACATCGTAGATATCGATCTCGAACGGCCAGATCACATCCAGCTCTTCTTTAGCCTTCCAAAAGATCTCGATTTTCCACGCATCGCCATGCGTTTCGCGAATCGCCCAGATCCACCCCTTTTGCGGCCCCGCCTGATGCTGATAGACGTAAATTTCGTCTTTCCCTGTCTGATCTACAGCACCACGCGTAATCTCGGCATACAGGTCTTCGGTGTCAAACGATCGGGTTAACGAAGCGAGCCGCTCCCCCATTTCTACGGATTGTTTCGAGCTCATCGGTGCGAGCACATCGACGATCTCATAGGCCAACAGTTCGCGGTGGCCCGAGGTTTCATCCAGCCGGGAATAGGTCAGCAGGAACTGCCCTTCCGCACCCCGGGCAGCGTGCAAATTACTGTCAGCAATCCAAACCTCATTAGAATCAATCTGCGAGTTATAGTAGATATCCACCCGATAATTCTGGGCAAACGATACCGGCGATCCGAACGGCTCGCCTTCAGGAACGGAACGCTCCGTCCAGTAGAGGCGAACCGGACGGTTAGCTGGATTGGATGAAACCGTATAGATCATTGTTTGCGTTCCGCCCTGCGCGCCGTCCAGCTTCCAAACCACCTGGACCACGCCCTGATCCGTAGCCAGCAGCATGTTGGCATAGTTGATCCACACGGCATTCGTGTTGCCGGTCAGAAATGTCAGATCCGGCGGGGTACTCATGTCGGCTCCTGCCGGCGGAACCAGGAGGCTTCCAATGGAATAGTCGGCATTGATACTGCACACGGGGGCACCCAGTTGCGATTCCACCAGCCATGGCTGGTTACTCGTGGAATACACCTCGGTATGATTGTTAATGTTGTCCGATGGGCAGGAACTGGCAGCGGTATAGATACCTCCAAACGCATTTACACCAACGCAAATTCCTTGGAAGTTATTAGTCAGCAGGAGGGGATAATTGCTCTTATTGTTGGCATAGATTTCCGGATAAACCACATTCTCGAACGAAGAACGAATGAACGGGATTTCATTGCCAAATGATGCAGAACCCAGAGCAATCAGGCTTAGCGACAATATCCATTCTGTAGGTTTTATCTTCATAACAAGAAACCTTCTTATTGACTACACATGTCGAATAAACTATCCAGCAGGATTCAAACACTTACTACTTAACGCCAAGTAGCAGGAGATTAAAAGGTGCGTCCTGCTTAGTTGCATCATTATCTAACGTAAAAACAGTGGCAGACGTCGTCGTGACGTTTTCCAGGACAGTAAAATTATCCCCTGCGGCATCAGTTGAAAGGTCACCGATAGTGGAAATCGAGACCATAGCGATAGGTTCCGATTCAAACGCAGTAAAATTTATCGTATATGTTCCTTCTGAATTCCTTTTGACCAAGGTAATCCCCTTATTATTCGATAAAGTACCATCCGCCTTTACTCGCCCGTAAGCTATACGTAATCCGGATTCGGGAGCCTCAACCACATGCGATACTTCATGAGTTCCCATTTTCAGCATGTTTCCGGGCTCAACGAAAACACTCCCATAAACACGTAGACTATCTTTGATATTCAGCCAGTCGCCAAACGAACTCTCGATTGAGCCAGCTTTTGCTCCATTATTCAGCTTCAGCGCTCCGGAAATCACAGAAGTGGAATCAAGTGACAATGCACCCTTAACCTCAAAATCGGCATTGACGGTGAGATTGCTGGCTACAGAAAAATTGCCGGAAGCCTGATTGGCATATTCAGCCTGTGCCGCATGCTGGGCAAACTGCGCCTGGATGGCATAGGGAGAAGCGAGGAACTGCTGTCGCGGGAAGGAGGCTTGGGCATCCGCCCCTAGAGTCCCGAGATAAACGTTGGCCGCATTCTGCAAGACCGTCATTTCCAGATAGCGCTTTGCATTGTTCGGATCCGTGTTGGCGGGATCAATCCACATCGCTTTCCAGAAATTCCTGATAGCATATCTCGGACTTTGACCGGTAACGGCCGTTTCACCCACGTTGGTTGAGCCGAGGATGACGCTGAAGTAGCCATTCTGCACATAGGGTTTATATTGCGCACCCCAAAGCAAATCTCCTGCGATGGTGGCATCGTAGATGCGGAACTCAATGCCGTAGACGCCGTTGGTATAGTTCTCACCGTCCGGCGTCTTCAGACGCCCCTGATAGCTGATGGTTCCGGGCGTGACGGGATTGCTGATTGTTGCGGGCGGCTCCGCAGCCAGTGCCCCAGCTGCCGCCAGCATCACCGTTGCAATTAAAAATAGATTCTGTTTCATGTTCATACTCAACTCCTTGTTTGAAAAAATAATCCATAATTCTTTGTACACAACTCATCATTCCCAAATACGTGTCCATCCGTGGTTCTAAATTCCATCCCGCACCATTTCGGTCTTTTTTTGGTTAAATCCCGTTAGTATTGATCTAGATAACTGAGCACTCCGCAGTCGCTCACCTTTTCGAGCCGGAACACCCCTTTTACATAAATTGTTTTATTGAGACCGCCGACCGTTTCCTCAAAAACACCCCCGTGTTCCGAAACACGCCAGTTCGGATTGACACCCAGCGGATCCTCTTCCGAAAACGTGAACGTGAGATCCCTCGTCACATTGAACGACTCATCCCCCGGCAACAACGGACTCGCGGTGCCATTGTTGTCGTATTTCTTGTTATCATGGTCGGGATGGAACGCATGGACAAACGGATTGACCGAATCATTGTATGGCAGGACGACCCTGCATGACAAACCGTTGGTGCTGCCGAATTCGCCGCTCATCTCAACCGGATCCATCAACGGGAAATTGGCGGAGCTGATGCGTGCAATCTGCACATCCGTCTTGTCATTTTTAAACTGCCGGGCATCTTCCGTATCGATAAAAATGTATGTATCCGGCTCCTGACCATCCTCGGAAGGCAGCCAGGCCGGCAGGGCACGCTGCAGCAGACGGCAGGTATTGTTGCTGTCCGACGAAATATGAATCAGCACCCGGAACGAATAGGGCTGCGAAACCGGAACCGGATCGACCGTATTCCAGACATTGGTAGCCCCAACGCGTGATGGCGCTCGGCTAACCGCATCCACAACAACCGAGCCGACCCACAGCCCCGTCGGCGGCGCCAGTGGCTCCTTCTGCGTGCACTGAATCCCGATGTGCTGCACCACTTCACCATCCGAAACTCTCAACACGCTCTCCCAGACGGCATTACGATCTTCGGATATCATCTCGTTTGCGCGAGGTATTAGCGCAATCTCCACCGTGCTATTGACAGCAACGTTGGTGGTAAGCGTATCAGGCATCGGCCTATACTCGTTCCGAAGTGTCTTGAAGTTCATCACAACCATTGACAGGGGCACATTACTTATGGACGTAGAGTAGTGATCATTCGGCGGCACCTGACTCTCAAGTAACTCAATCGTCACGGTGCGGGGGGCATCCGTGAGGTTTCGCAAGCGCAGTTTCCGTACATTAGTCTTTGCGCCGAAATCAAAGTAATCCGCCCCGTCCGACAGTGTCACCTCCAGTGGACCATCGTAAGCTAGCGTCTGCCCGGTCGTCACCCAATAGGCTTTTCCCGGCACAGCGTCGACCAGCGAAGGACGGTAGGTTGGCATTTCCAGGCCGTCCGTCAGGACCTCGTAGATACCCCCTCCGTCCACATTATCGACACCGATCTCTTCAACGTGGCTGAACCAGTCCGCAAAAGAAGTTTCACCCGCCGTTGGCAGCCCGGTAAGTGTCATCGCATTTGGGATCCACTCGGGATGCACCAGCACGGCCCGCCCCTTGATCGACAACGTTGCCGGTTCCCGCATCTTGACAAGGTAGGATTTACCTGCCAGCATTCCAACAAACGTGTTCAACCGAGCCTGCGGATCATTTACGGGACGCCACATCAACCAGTCAGAAGAGAGCGGAAGGTTTTCAATGGGATCGGTTAAATACTCAACGCCGCCTTTACTGCGATCCCACATGCTGACCCGTTCGACTTCAACACCTTCGAAAACCACATCACACGAAGCAGGAACCGGCTGCAACGTCAACCAAATGGCATTCCAGCCCTGCTTCAGCTCAATTGTCTGAGTCATCCACTGCGCATGCACAGCCAAAGGCATCACAAACACAAAAATAAACACAAATAGAATCCAGCAAAACCTTCGTACAGCCCGTTTCAAAAATTCAATATCTAAACGCATAAAAAAAACTATACTATATACCCCGGTTTTTGTCAATATAAATCGTAACTTCTCAAAAAGTCCCTTTTCCATCAAGTCTTTCGATGTATTAGCCGCAAGTTCTCTTGCCTGATGCGCCGCGTCCGACGTTGATCGGGACAAGGATGGGGTCTCCTGTAAGCCCATACGTTTATCCGTATATTCCCGTTCACTTCCCTCAGGAGCGTTGGTAACGATAACGGTTTTTTCCGAACCTCAAAAAAAATGACTCTTCCAAGTTTTTCGTGGGTCAATAAAACCTCTCGTAGAATGCGTGGCGGGGTCACGGCCCCCGCCCTACAGTTTATAGTTCATCAAAGCTTTTACTGTAGCCGAGGTCCATGACCTCGTAAGGTTTACCCACACAAAAGTCGGAATAATCAAAAAAAAGCAGTTTTTGCTGTTTTTTTTGTTGCAACAATCTGATAGATATGATTACATATCATAATGAATAAAGAACCCACCACGACAAACGTGAAGAGAAGACTCCGCCGTAAGCTGACGGCTATGGGAAAAGAGCAACCCTTCATCATCGGATCGTTGACAAAGATTTATCGCAAATGCGGTAATCCGAACTGCCGGTGTGCCGTAAAGAACGGACAAAAGCACCCTGCCCATCTCTTGACCACAAAGATCAACGGAAAGACCCATGCGATCTACGTGCCGGCGGATATGGTCGAGGAAGTGCGAGAGTGGTGTTGCCATTATCGTGCTGTAAAGGCACAGATCAAGGATGTCTCCGAGTGCTGCGAGCAACTCATTCGGATGCACACCAAAGACAAGCAGTCGCGGGCAGCAAACAAGCGGACGGCAAAACAGTCATGATCCCGAAGTCAGGATGATAGATCAATGCAATATTCCCGAGGAAAAGAAGACACCCCTCGTAATGTATTTACTGCATGTCTTGCAGACACAGCTTGAATTGATTCAGCACCTGCGCGACACGTTCACCAGTCTGAAGAAAACATGTCGCAACCAAACAACGCACCCAAAATCTGTGTAAATCTGTGTAATCTGTGGATAAAAAACCTGCAAAGCAATGACACATAGCACCCACACTACGCACCACATCTTTCCACCAATCGTGAAATGCTCTAATCAGGGACAGTCACAACATTTGAACGTAGCTCGCATGCCGCGCACAAATACCCCATAGACCTGACCCCTGCGGCTTCTCCTACAGCGTTTGGCACGGGCAAATGCCCGTGCCATGCGTTTGAAAAAGATCAAATATTATTTTTCTTTGATCAGGTCGGCCATGGCCTTGCCCATACCTTCACCAACGTTCATGTAGGTTTCGGCATTGCGGTTGTAATGGCCATTGGATGCGCCGCCTTTACTTACAGGATGACTGTAGAACGTGGACACGTTACCTTTGAATTCGGGATGTTTTCCAGACTTTCCATCAACCGCCATCTGAGCTTTAAGTATCAAGGCTTCATTGGGGTTTTTGGCACCTTCTTTTGGGGTTTGCCCAAGCGTTGCGCAGACGAATGGTGCCTTGGGAGCTTTGAACTCTTTGCGCAGAGCTTTGATGAACTGCACGAGGTTCTTCTCGTAGTTGGCCGCGTGAACAGCATTGTAACGATCTTTGTCGCCCTGCCACAGGAAGAAACCGGCAACTTCATACTTGGTGGCACCAGGATAGTATTTGCCGATTTCCGACAACACTTTATTCACTCCGGCAATGTCGGTATCCCATTGTGTTCCGGCATACCAACCAATTTTCTTGGGCTCTGTGCCCTTCAGCCAATATGCTGGTGAGTCCTTGTAGCCGGCAAAAATCCAAGTACCTTGGACCGCTTTCTGTCTCTTTCCTGGGCTCAGTTTGGCCTCGGCTTCGAACTGTTCGCTACCTGGAGGAAGAAGGTCCCATCCAAGACTACGGTTGCCGATACAGCTCTTGAGAATAAGAACAGGTGAGTCAACGGCATCACCGACGAAGTTGCCAATAGCTATTTCCACACCAATCTTACCGCCCTGAACACCCATCCATTCGTTCAGCTTAAGGTTATTGTTCATAATGAACACGTTACGCACGTCTTTACGCATTTTCCAGTTACCTGCATCATCCACAAGGTAGGCATAGAGTTTCTTCTCTTTCACGGCTGTGTCGAGGCTTCCCTTGACCTTGCCCATAGAAAGCATGTTGGATTGCCCCATCAGAATATAAACCTTTACGGGCTTGGTCATGTCGGCGGCTTTGTCGCCGTCTCCAGCATAAACGCTGGACAGACTCATCATGGTGGCGGTTGCCAGGCACAAGGTGCCCATTAGTGTCTTCTTCATTATTTCATTTCCTCCATTAGTATTAACGTAACCGTTCACGGCGTACAATCAGTAACTCAAGAACCCGCCCACCGTGTGCGAATTCCTGAATGAATTGTGAATATGTTCAACTCAATACTGCTTATTCTAGTTTTACCTTCCTCACAAATCAAGCATGAAAATATATTCTTTTACGCTGAACTTGATTAGGCAGGTTGCCGCGAAAACGCTGGGGTCCGAAGGCGCTGGGATCAGCCCTTGAATTAGTCGTTAAGCAACTTTTCGGTTGTTCTCATTTCTCTTAAAATCTGCTCGCACTTCTCTACCTGGCAACGCAAGTCGCACTCCTGCTTGATCAGCTTGCGACTACGCACAATCTGTTTACTGATGATTGATCCGCTACTGACATTCAGCAACTTCGCAACCTGTGTATGATTTCTCATGAGAGCATACATATACAGACGTATATGCAAGCTAAACAACTATAATGGATGACCCCAACGCCACCAAACTGTGATCGTGTGATCCGATTGATTTCATCCTTCATATCGTTATAAAGTCGAAGAATCGCACCCGCACGCCGGTAAGCAACATTTTGTGAGTACGCTGAATTAATGATTCCCAATCAAGCTTTTCGATGGGAATAGATTTTGGTGTATAGGGTTGCTTCATAACTTAACCTCCGTAAATTTGGCTATCCTCTTTCTTAAACAGCGTTACCTCCCAGCTATTGTCATAGCCAGCTTTTTTTCTGTTGATGCTCGTAAACTCATACCTTCAATTCCTCCGCAAGAGCTTTTGCATCGGGCAGAGCCATGCGCAGAACACCATGAATGTAATTTGCCTCGCTATCGTTATCACGGCAGTATGATGCCAAGGCCTTAAAAAACTGAGTTTTGAATGCATCCTCACAAACTCGAACGTATTTCTTTGGCAAAGCGGCTTTCTTGCCGAAGAGTTGCTCGGAGACAACATCGTGACTTTTCGCGAATTTGGTCATTACTGCCATAAAGGGACGTTCAGGGCCAAGGTTGGTTGGCTCGAGATCGGCGGAGGCTTCAAAGTCTTCAAGCGCCCTTCGTATTGTAAGTGGCGAAATCAATCGACTCTCCGCCACCTCTGTCACAAGTCTGATGCGGGATTGCACAATACGCCTCCTGCGCAGCTCCAAACGCAGTTCAACGACACTCTCCTGAGGAAAGAACAGTGCCTGAGCAAAGGCATCGGCGAAATCTTCCCCCTCATCGCCGTCTAATTTCGGGGCAAGGGCATGACCCAGTTCATGAGCCATCCAGAACTTGAAATCAACTTCATTACTATCAAGATTCAGGAAAACCCAGGTGATGTTAGAATCAGGCAGGTGAATATTTAGAGCATTATCGTGATTCTGCCTCTCTCCCCACATCACAGGAACAATAACGGCATGCAGACGGGCAAATTTTTCTATAAGATCTTTGTATTTAATAACCGCCTTGTTAACAAGCCCCATCTCTTTACGAACCTCAGCGGCAGCCTTCTGTACATAGGAATACTCCATGCGCGGCTCACTCAGAACCGAAGGAGCGGAGAGTGGCGGATCATGTAACAGAGGAACAAGCCTTTTAAGCAGCTCTCCGGTGTCACGCGCTTTTTCATAATGAACATTTTTTGTTTTTCTGCCGGCCTTTTTCCTGAAACACACAACTGGCACCGCACTGGCTGGTTTCACCTCAACCAGCTGTTCAAATGACAACCCCAGCAGCATACCGAAGCGAAGCAGCTTATCCGGTTTTGGTATCGAGGTCCCCTTAAACCACTTGGAAACAGCCTCACGGCTGACATCAAGCTCCTTGGCTACCTCAGCCTGCGACAGACCTGCCCGTGGCAGCGCCTCTTCAATCGCAGTTAAATTCAGCCCCTTAATCATAATAACTCCCATTGTTCATGATTGATTACGAGTACTACTCTTTTAAAACACTTATATTATAGTACACTTTCACAATCTGTCAACTGTTGTCAACTGTATATTATTAACATAATAAAACCAACCAGGCAGTTAAAATCACAAAATAAAGCAACTGAACTCGCAAGCAAACACCATTGGTTTATCAAGATTCAGGGCAAGCAGGTCAAACATGGCATCGAACTCTTCCCCTTTGAACGGGTAACGGGGTCGTGTATTAATACACGACCCCGATGGCCCGCTGATTCTGCCAGAATTCCGTTAAGTGTTCATAAAAGGTCTGACCCCAATGCACCCGATACCCATCACGAATGTTGGGGAATTTTGTCTTTAGTGTGCGGGGAACTCAACGGTCAGATAGAAAAATTGAGGTGGCGGATCGACGATGTAGATGTTCATGGGCGGCATGGCCGGAAGGCCGGTTCCTTTTCAACATACTGAGTTCGGCCGACAGCGAGTGGCCTTTGCGTATTGAGAGGCTGTGTCAAGGCGACAGTGGGTTTGATCGACCACGTAATCGTGGCGCTTCCCGCCGAACCCTTGTCCGATTCAATACGATCCACAGCCTCGGTGTGTTCCTCTACTGCAATTATATTCTAATACTATAATTTCTAGATTGTCAAGTGACAAAAATCTCGCGCAAACCTAAAAGCAGAAAACCTAAAAACAGAAAACAACGGCAAAATCCAGTTTTCATGCAATGCCGCCCACTTGCCGGAATGGGCTCCTGATTTTCCCGCCTGACGCGGATGAACCAAGAGAAGGATCTTATAACATTTGCCTTCAATCACACAATCAGTTCCTGGTCAGCAGCATATGGTTTTTTCTCAATCGCAACACCATGCTTATTATCAAAATCAATGAATATATCTATTCGTCCATCATCAATTACATACTCAAGGAAAAGTTTTACATCTTTACATTTTTTCAAAATCGAGTCTTTAATCAAGTGGTTGATAAATGAGCGCAGAAAGGCACTCCCCTGTAGATGCGTTCCTTTGGGATTTAGTAACTCCCCAATCATCCGGGATAACGGCAACTCCAGAGCATATAACACTTCAAACGCATTAAACTAGGCGTGTTGACCTTAGAAGACTCCGTGGAGCTATTATTGTATTTCTTAATAGCTGCTCGAAGATCCTGAAATACTTTTCCTAGTGACATTTATTCATCTTCTTTTAATTCGTTGAACACCATTCCATTCACCAAAATCGTTAACTACTAAACTAAGGTCCGACCCCGGCATCCCCCGCAGGTTTACTGTTAAATTAAGAGTGCAAAATCAGCTAAACAGTTACGAGGATTCGAAAAATTGAACCCCTTGCTGGTGGCGGCTTGCGCCTATGAGTCGGGGCGGACGGAGGCTTCCACCTGGACTGCTGCGGCGGACTCCAGTTTCAGGTAAATGATCATGATCGGTTTTCCTTCAGCGTCGTGCACAATGCCCTGGCGGAAGGCTTTTCCGGGTTTTACCTCATTGCCGTTTACCTTGATGTTGCAGGCTGAGCCGGTGTTCCAGTTCGAGATCACGAAACAGGGATTAACAACAGGCGAGTCTGCCGAACCCTGCAAGGTAAAGGAGAAGGGCTTAGCGGTTGCAGTAAGCTTGTAGGCCCGCTGTGATCGATCATATCCATTGGACTGACAGCCCTTGACGGCGGCGACAGCAGGTGCTTTGTTCCACGAACGGGCAATGGCGGCGAGCTTTGCGGTCGGTTTTTGTGTGAAGCCGTAGAGGATGAGTTCGCCGGTGTTCCTGGCCCCGCCGAGAGCCGCGTGCGTGACGCGATCGTCGGAAACGGCATACCGGCCGTCCGAGGGGTTGAGTCCCACAGGCCAGTGGTTCCAAGGTCCGGCGAACGGATCGGGCGTATGCTTGGACTGCTCATTGGTTCCCCACGTGTTCAGGCGGGCACCGAGCTGATAGACGGCGAACACCTTCCACTCTGACTTGAAATTGATCCGCTTGATGCACGCGTCCTTAATCGGGTTGGGCGGCACGACGTTGGGCAGCTTCCAGGTCAGGTCCATGCTCTCTCCCTGCAGGTTGGCAACGCTCATGGCGGTGAGGTTGATGTTGTCCAGGCAGGTGGTACCGGGTTGGGAGAGGAACTGCGTGTCCTGCCAGCCGCCGCCGTGGCCATCGACGCAGCGAACGCCCGTCCCGTCCGGGTAGATCGTGTAATACTCGTCGGCCCAGACACCGGTATGAGGGAAGACATAACCTACGTCGATCGACACGTAGCGCCAATGGACCACCACGCGGGCATCGGTGTTCTCGATCAAGCGGATGTGGTTGAACCGGCCGCGCTTATCGGCCATGTGCTCGGCGCAACCGTGCGGCCCGCCGATTTCCCAACTCTGATCCGACATCCACTTATTGTTCTCGGTGACCCAGCCGGATCCGAAATTCGTGCCGAGCCAGAAGACCACATTGCCGGGGACTTCGTCGAAGCGCACCACGATGTCACGGAACGCGCTCGGCCGCCAGAGGTTGTCCCATAGCTCATGAAACGTCAAAGTCCGGCATGTGGCGCCGAATTTCTCCGCCGCCTGGCCGGTGCTCTCGCCGGGCAGGACACGCCGCTCGAGATCCACACCGGTGAGCCCGTCGGGCATCGGACGGAAAGCCTCAAACGAATTGCGGATTTCCGGTGCCGACAGAACACGGTCGTAGATCATCACCTCGTCGATGAGGCCCTCGATGCCGTAAATGAGCGGGAGATTGTTATTGGCCGCCCGTTTACTGTGCGACACGGGATCGGAGATGCGCTGGGCATCGCCGTTGAGACCGATGAGCACGTCGCTCTCCGGCAGGGCGATAGGACCCGACACGGGCTTCGACGCCACCAGCCTGCCATCGACGTAGAGGCACATTTTGCCGCCCCCGTAAGTGGCGGTCAAATGCGTCCAGCGGTAAGTCGGCAGCACGTCGTTCTTATTGACTGTCTGATCGTCGGGCATTTCACCTCCGCCGATCTGCTCGCCGTTGATCTTGAAGATCGCCCGGCCGTAGGGGTCCACACCAAGCATGTAGCCCTTCATCTTCCATGGCCGGTAGGTGTATGGGTCCCGGTAGCCATGCTTGTAATCCTCCGGGTCAATGGGCTCGCCGGCTGAGCAATGGACGATGCCTGCATCGTTCCACGGATAAGCTCCCAGCGCAACCCAGGCTTCGAGCGTCAGGTTATCCATGACGGACGGGGCTTTCTCCCGGGGCAGCGTGACCTTGGAAAAATAACCATCGAAAGCCAGGGCTGTGCCGGAAACACCCTTTTTCCAGAGTGCTTTATTCCCGGTGACGGCGCAGCTGGTCGAGCGAACCTGCTCGATGGTCGCGTCGCGACCAGAGGTCTTCAATCCGTCGTCGAACTTCAGCCAGGCCACTTGGGCTGCGTTGGGTGAGATCCGGACCGGCGCGCCAGCAATGCCTATGGCGGGCAAATTAGACAATCGGGCCGGAGTCAGCGAGAGCTCGGTGACACCGTCGTCGTTCAGGGCGAGCTGCTGGACGGTGACGTTAGCCGGATCGTTGAAGTCGTTTAGCCGGTCGGTGCCGACGCGAACCTCCCGCCGCACCTTGCCTGCGCGCGAGATAATGAAGGATTCGTGGATCGTTTCGGTCATCACGACGCGTCCGGGGTCCGGCGCGTGGTGCCAGTGCACCACGATTTGGGTGGCATCAGCCTGGACCACTGAGACATGCGAGCACAAGCAGAGGGGGTCGGGCAAGGCCCGGACCAGCGATTTAAAAGGAAACTTACCCCGGGCGGTCTTGAGGTAGGGGAGGTATCCAGTGGCACGGCTGAACACGAGCTGCCGTCCCTTGGTCACATTGACGATGAGGTCCGCATATCTGCCCCAGCGGATGTCGCCCTCCTTCGGCGGGCGAGGAACCAGATCCGCTGGATCTGCCTGATCGCCGGCGAAAGCTCCGACCGCGCTCACCGGAATCTGGCCGAGCCTGGCACTATCCTGCCCTTGCTCATAATCCAGCTTGGTGTAGTAGGTGTAGAAATCCAAATCCTTGCCCTGAGCGGTCGTTCCCAGCATCAGTGCTCCTACCAGTATGTTCGCTATATTACTTTTCATTTCTAACTCCTTGATTGGCTTCTTCTAATAAAATGCGATTTTTCCTGTTGAATTTGAGAATAGCTACTAACGTCCATGCCTTTCTCAGTCTCCCCCAACCTCTCAGACGAATCAGCTTTATCCTCTCGAAAAAACTACTCTGCCATTTCCAGGACAACATAGACAGCAAAGTGGTCGGAGTAGCCGGCAATAAACTTATCCCCCACCTCTTTGCTTCTAACGCGCCGGTAGGGCAGCGGCGATCCAATCTCCTTGAAACAGAGTTTTTCCGGTTTATAGACCTTGTATGAATCCGGTTTAACCCGCCATGCTGATTTCGGGTTAATACCTAACATGCCGCGAGTCACACTGATAGAATCAAGCGAGTTCCACTGTTTACCTCGTGTATAGTAATATGTTTTACGCTCCTGCTCTCCCAAGTCAGCGGCCAGGTTGTAGAGTTTGTCTCTGTTTTTATCCTTAATCATCTCTTTCCTGTCGGTCAAAAATCCGGCGGTCTCGGTTAAAAACGATTCGCCAATATTTGAGTTAAAATCACCGGTCACGACAATCGCTGCGGAGGGGTTGGACTTAAGCTCCTTATCAATAAATTTACGAACGGATTTTGCCTGCTGGTTGCGGGTGTAATCGCTTTTTTTCTTATTTCCAAGCTTTGACTTCCAATGGTTTACCAGCACAATCAGTTCACGTCCATCAATTTCAAATTCACAGGCAAGGGTATCACGTTGACCAAATAACGGAGAGAACCACTGTTTGTTGACTGGTTTAAACTTCGACATTATTGCCACATCAATACCGCGAAAGTCCCAGCTATCGCGATGAACAATCACGGGAAGCAGGGATGCATGATTCTTTTTCAGCGTTTCGCTGAGATCCTCAAGGACCTTGCGGTTCTCTACCTCGGATAGGCAGAGAATATCAGGTTTTATGGAAGCGATGACCTCAGCTAGATGCTCCAGCTTAACCTTGTACTTACTATCGGTCCATTGAGCCCATCCACGGGGCGTGTAAGCATCATCACCTTTAGTATCGGGATTATCGATAATATCGAAAAGGTTCTCGACATTCCATGATGCAACCACGACCTCACGCTCTGAAGCAAAAGAGCTTTGCAAGGCAGAACCAAAAACAATGAAAACAATGCAAGCTAATAACGAAAGATCTAATTGTTTATAAAGAAATCTCATTAATTCCTATTGTATCAACTTCTGTTACAAAAAACAAGAAACCACGAATGCACGCGAATGCGAATGAACGCGAATGTGTATATGTATGTATTCGCGTTCATTTGCGTCCATTCGCGGTTCCATCTTTCTTTCCACAAAAAAAACTATCTGCGTAGTTACGAATTAATCAACCTTCTTTTGCGGCAGGGTAAGGCGCAGGGCTGTGTAAACAACAATTGCGACAAAGAAACCATTAAGCGGAGCTATGCCAAACTTCATAAAATGAGCGCCCGCCACACCGCAGATCCAGGCGATAAATGCTGTAAAACGAACAGCCGGCATAGCTTCAAAGGGGCGTTCAAAGTCACGCTCAACAATCAGAAAGTGTGCCATAATCAACCCACCAACCGGAGGAACGGCAATACCTATCAGTTTTACAAAGTTAAGAAAGCTGAAGAGCAGCCCGGTCCGGGTCATAATAACCCCGACAACACTCGCAAATATACAACCCGCGACAATCCAGAAGCGGTTGTTTAAAACACGGCTCTCTTTCCCGCCATTAATCACCTTTGTAATATTCATCACAGCCAGAGAGAAAGAGTAGACAATTGCCTGACCTGAAGTTAATCCCAGCAGCAGATAGATAAAGATGGCAACGGTATCCAGCCCCAGTTTATCAAGCATGGTTACGAGATTGCCCTCTCCGGTTCCAAGAGAGCAGAGAAGCCCCACAGACTCAAGCACGGTAACGCAGAGGAAGGCACCAAAGGTGACAATGAACACATAATAGGGTTTACGGGCAAAACGGGTCAGATCAGAGCTAAGCGTTCCACCGGTCATCCAGCTGGCAGTCACAAATGAGAGCACCACAAGCCAGGGCAGAGGATCTGAGGGCACTGCCTCAGCCAGGGCTTCAAAGCCGACTTTTGAATGAACTTTTATCAGACCAAGCACAACAAAACAAGCCAAGGCCGGAACACCGATCTTTCCCAGCACACTCAACCCCTTAAAACCGATCAGATTGACCGATCCCACCACAATTATAAAGGCAAATAAACCAAAGTAAGGTGAGAGCGATGGAAAGAAGGAAGCCAACTGCGAACCAATCATGGATGCATAGACACTGACAAAACTGATATTAATAAAGGTGATCAGAGCAGATACAAGAATCTGCCCCTGCAACCCAAAGACCGGACGCAGAATTACAGTTGATGAGCGCCGCGTTTTCATGCCGATCAAACCAATAACCCCGGCATAGGCTGCCAAAATCATATTTCCAGAAATAAGAGCAATCAGCCCCTTTCCTAAAGAGACACTTTTTCCAACCTTTGTTCCAATTAAAAAAGCAGTTACACTCAACACAAAACCGGCAAATACAAAAAATATACTGGGCAGACTCTTTGTCTGAAACTCAGTAGCTCCCCCACTTATCTCTTCCGACATATACTAGTTTCCTTTTTTTGACCTGGTGAATCAGTGATCAGGTCCGTTATTTATGCATATTCTTTATCTCTCACAGAGCCACAGAGTTTTTGTTTAAACAAGAAAATGAATGATAGTAGTACAAAGTTCACAACAAAAACAAATTGAAAAATCAGTCGTAGATGCGCCCTTCGCGATAATCCGCCCATACGGTCTCGAACCAAAGTTCATCAACAGGTATAGGACGACACGGCACCCACTGGTTATTCACTTCATTATTCTCAAACACTGTTTCAAGAACCATTTCCCTGAACTCTGTATTCTCCGGTTGCACCTGCCACGCGTCCAGCGGCAGGTCATTAACAGCATCTTCAACAATCATTGCTGAACCGCGTGAACCTGCCCCACAATTAATATAATACAAAATAGTTTCGAGATAAGCAAGGTGCGCAAAACAGAGCTGTCGATAACAGAACACCTTAATCAGCTCTGCACCACATGATGCGAAACACCCTTCATGCTCAAGCCGCTCCATATCCTGTCGCGCAGCATGCACCGCCTGCTCGATCTCTCTCTCTGAACGGATATGTGCACCAACACGACTCATCCGCTCCTGCATTCCTTCCCTGGCCTCTGAAAGGTTGTAAGTTGAGCTTGCGCATCGCTGGACAAACTCAGCGCCTTCCTGCAGGGCTGGCGCAGCGACAGTCTCAAACAGATCCATATCGACGCTGTTCTTATCATCGCAGTGTGCAATATACTCAGCAGCGCGTATTCCTCCCACCTGACCGGCATTCAAAGCCGACCCTCCAGGACGAGCCACTCCATGAGAACCATTGACCTCGCCAACCGGGAAAAGCCGTTTGATATTGACGGACTCCCACCAGTGATTCGCCGCTAATCCTCCGTTATTATGCTGTGCGCAAACCGCAATCTCAAGGGGTTCTTTATGAAGATCAATCTTGTGATCTTGATAGAGCTGCACCGCATTGGGGTTAATCTTCTCCAGACGCTCTATGGGGCTGTCCTGCACTGCCCCTGATTTCTCAAGATAATCATGTGCTTCTTTTTCCAGAGAATCAAAATCAAAACCTGCGGGATTGGAGCGGAAGTCCAAAAAGACCCGACGTTCTTTAACGACTGTCTCTATATAAACAAGCAGATCAATTACAGATGAGCCATCTTTAACCTTAAGGACATCAAAAGGCCACTGATATCCCTTCAGAAAGATCATACTGCACAGGTTAGCTGTATCGGGGAACGAGCCCTGCAGAAATTCACGGGGATCACTTTTTCCATCAGCAGCGGTTGATATAAAGGAGGGAATAACCTGCATATAGGAGCCGGATACATTCCAGCGAAATTTGGTTGAGGCCATACCAAACTGTGATTCCGGCAGATTCTGAGCTTTAGCACCCGCCTCCAAAGCAACACCTATAGCACCTGTATGAACATTGGGATAGACACTGGTTTGATAGAGACCACCCGGACCTCCAACCGCAAAAATAACATTATCTGCAGCATAAGCAATCTGCTGCCCCTGCTCATCGACGGCCAAAACACCACAAGCCCTTTTCTCTGCACCCTGACCAACTGTTAAAAGCTTATGAACATAACGCTTTTCTTCCACCGCTATTCCGCATCGTTGAACCTCTGCAATCAGAGCCCGGCACATATCGCGCGATGTATAGGGCCCAACAGAGGTAGCCCTTTCGGCTGGATCGTGATCGGTCTTATAACCAATAAACTGCCCCCAGCGATCCTGAGGAAAACGAACCCCCAGTTGAACCAGATTGAAAAAAGCTCTGGTTGAGAGAGCCGCTTCAACCAGCGCCAGATCACCATGCATACTGCCGGAGTTAAAGTAGCTCTGCGCCATTAATGCAGGAGAATCGCCCTCTTTACCGGAGAGCGACATTTTATAATAGGTTTGTTTATCAGATCCTGTATTAATTGAGGTGCCCATCTTGAGTCCCTCTGTCAGAATCAGGATATCATCAATCCCCTGTCGCTTCAGCTGAACCGCTGCATTGAGTCCGGCAGCCCCTGAACCGATCACGAGCGTATGCACCTGAATTGCAGGAGCAGATTCAGCAGCACTGTAATTAATTGAAAATGTTTTCATATAGTTTTTTTTCATTAGCGTCCCAGAAGACGCATCAGTCTACGCCCTGACAAGTAGGCTGTTAGCAGTTATTCTCTCAACTTCTGTCATAAAAAACAAAGAAATTAAACCAACTATTTTCCATAAGTTGTTGATAGGAAGTAACTAAAATGGCATTCAGTACAGCCTGTAACTCTCGGTCTTTCAGGGCAAAAAGACAATTTTAACACAGATAGACCTGTAGATCCCGATTTCATCGGGATTGTCCGGTTGGAAACCGGACCTACTTTTAAAAACAATACCTATACACCTTTTTCCAAAACACGCAGTGTTTTTTTTCAAGAAATTATCAAACAACACATGTACTACCCTTACAAGCGCTGCAGACTTAATCCGCCATCAACCTTAATCACCTGCCCCACACTGTATGGCATCTTTCCGGCGGCCATAACTGCGGCAACTTTACCCACATCCTTTGGAAATCCCCAGCGTTTCATGACACAAAGATCTCCCTCATTAATCAGTTTGTTATACTTCTCAACAACCGTATTTGTCATATCTGTTTTAATAATTCCCGGGCGAATCTCAAAAACCGAGATATCATGAGCCGACAACCGTGCGGCAAAAAGTTGTGTCATCATACTCACACCCGCTTTGGATATGCAGTATTCACCGCGATTTAAGGAAACCATCTCAGCTGACACCGATCCGATATTAATAATCACACCGTTATACTCATTATCCAGAGACTTCTGTTCAAGCATCCATTGAGCAGTTTTCTGAGTCAGAAAAAATGGTCCCTGTAGATTAATCATCATCACCCGATCATAGCTCTCTTCGGTTAGATCAAGTAGATCCTGCCGGGTCGCAGGTGCCACACCCGCATTATTAACAAGAACATCAAGCCGACCAAAACGCTCACGAACTGATTGTAGTAGATTTTTACGAGCTTCAGGGAAAGAAACATCACTCACACAGTAAAGTACTTCCGCACCACAATGCTTTAGATGTTCTATAGATTCAGAGACCTCAGATGCATCACTGCGACCACTCAGAACAAGATTGAAACCGCCCCAGGCCAGTTCTTCTGCAATCCCTAAACCTATCCCACGGCTACCACCGGTTATCAATGCTACTTTTTTCATCTTAGTTTTCCTTTTAGAAACTCGGGAGCGTAAATCTCCTTATCCCGAACAACACAACCCCCTTTGCCAAGACCATCCTTCATAATCTGAGAGCATAGCGAACACGTTGTGCAACATTTAGACGGATCCATCAAGCCTTTTTTCAATATATCCCTAACTGAATCTGGATAGGCAAAGGCCCCACGCCCCTGCCCAATCAAAGTACACCATCCCTTTTCAACCAGGCCTGCGGCCACTTGCGGCATTAAATGACGCAGCCAGGCAAGTCCCGCTGTAACAACAGGAAGCTGTGGGACATGGTGCTGCATATCCCGCACCGTTTGCTGAAACCTAACCACGCCAGCCAGCGGATATTCAGGAGGTGGCGGCATCCCGGCCAGAGAATTGTCATGCGGACGATTCATGTATGGTTGAAAACGTGGAAAACCCATGGAAACATTAAAAAGAGGCATCCCCAACTCCGCACACTCCTTCATCAACTTTTGCGGTTCGGTTAGATCCATCTCCCAATCTTCACTCTTCTTCACTTCGCTGGCTGTCGGATGTTCATGGACGTTTTTCTCCAACTCGCGCACTTCTTCCCTCTTCTTAACTCCCCACCCATATGGATATGGACATGGTTCAAGCACGGTACAACGCGAAGTCACAAATACACCTGCAGGAAGTGATTCAGTCATCTGCTGCGCACACTCACGGATAAAGCGGGTCCTGTTCTCATACGAACCGCCAAAACGACCCGCTCTCAGATGAGAACCTAAAAGTTCAGCAACCAGATAACCATGCACCGCTTTCATATCAATTCCGTCAAAGCCAGCCTCTGCCAGCAACATGGCGGCCTCCACAAATTTATCCTGCAGGCGCATAAGATAATCATCTGAGACAGGTTCAACATCCTCCATGCCCAGACTCTTGTCCAAAAATGGATTGTGCTGCGCCTTTAACGGAGTGACGACACCACCGGGACGACTGTAACGACCGGAGTGAGTTAATTGAATCACCGTTGTGACTTCATGGCCAAATTTCTTAAAAGCACTCTCTTTAATTAATTCAACTATGCGCTTGTAAGAGTCGAGATTGTCCTTGTTGATCCGCATCTGCCTGGCACCTGAGACTCCATCCGGTGATACTGCAACCGACTCAGCCCAGATTAAACCGCTGCCCCCCTCAGCAAAACGGCGATAACGTCGGTAAGTCAGATCTGTAGCAGCACCGGTAACAGGGTCTCCATCAACACCCTCCATCGGCTGCACAACAAAACGGTTGGGTAAAGTGCATTCCCCCAGCTTTACCGAATCTCCTAAGACAGAGAGTTGATCCGAGATTGGAAGTTCAAGTCCGCACTCCTTTAGTGCGGTTTTGAGATCATCCGGAGTTTTCAGATTGAATCTTTTAAAATTGCTCATGTGAGTTAGAGGTTAGGAAGGTTAGGAAGGTTAGGGGTTAGGGAGAAAGAAATGCGAGAGTGCTAAAATGCGAGAGTGCGAGAGTTAAAGAGATAACAGAGAATCCGAAATATCAACGTTTTTCACAACAAACTACCACGCCGCTCTCCAGTGAAATTTCCATTTCCTTCATAGGACACGGCACCATTAACAATTGTGTAGTTAATTCCTTGAGAGAATTGATGCGGCTCTGCATAGGAGGCTTTATCAAGCAGCTCAGCGCGCTTAAGGATGACCAGATCGGCAAAGGCCCCCTGCTTAATGCGGCCGCGGTTTTTAAGGTTAAAGGTATCTGCCGGCAGGGATGTCATGCGCCGCACCGCCTCTTCAAATGTTGCCAGTTGTGGACAGCCGTCGATCTCACCGCACATCATCAGAAGGTAACGGAGCATGGTGCCATAGGCTCTGGGATGGGGGTGGTCCTGACCGAGCGGACCCCATGGGGCACGCAGGGATGCATCGCATCCAGGCATAATCCAGGGCTCATTTAAGACGCGCTCCAGGTTTTGCTGACACATCCCAAAGAAAAATGCACCGGTACGTGCCTGATCCGCAATGATAAAGCGGCAGATCAGTTCGCCGGCGCTGATGCCTTCGCGTTCAACGGCTTCGGCCATAGTACAGCCGCTGTACCTACGCACCAGATCGCTCCATCCACCACCGATCATAACCTTTTCCCAATCACGATCACTCTCATAATCCAGATACTCAATTATTTGTGCGCGGCTTGAGGCATCGCGCACCCGAGCTAAAATTGCATCTCGGCCACCAGTCTCAGCCCAGGGAGGCAGCACAATATCAAGTTCGGTTCCTCCGGCCAGATATGGATAACGGTCGGCCTGAATATTCATGCCGGATGCACGCGCATGCTTAAGGGTTTCCAGAACGCGGCCAAGTTTATTCCAGTTGGATTTTCCCGAGGCTTTCAAATGCGAGATTTGAACCTGCACTCCGGTGCGGCGTGAAAGTTCAAGCACCTCATCAACCGACTCCTCTAATTCACGGCTCTCAGAGCGCATGTGGGTTGCATAAATTCCTTTGCGGGCGGCGACAGCCGCAGCCAGAGTCTCAATTTCACAGAGCTCCGCATATTTACCGGGTTGATATAGCAATCCGGTCGAGAGTCCGTGGCAGCCCTGATCAAGTGCCTCTTCCAAGCGGCGCACCATCAGCTTCACCTCATCTGCATGGGCCGGTCGTGCTTCATATCCGGTTACACCGGCACGCAGAGTATTATGTCCAACCATCTGTACGCTGTTAATGGCCGGTCTTACCGCTTCAAACAGCTCCCGATACTCCGCCATGGTGGACCATGTCGGGCCACTCTCCTCAGAGTTATGCAGATCTCCATCCTTAAGAGCGGGATAGCACTGGGAATTCCAGTCGGAGGGCAGACGGGCTTTGTCCAGGCGAGGAACGGCCGAGCCGCCGCACTGACCATTTATCTCGGTGGTAATTCCCTGAGACAGCTTACTTGGGGCATAGGGCTCTATCAGAAGATAGGTATCGGAGTGTGAATGGGCATCGATAAAACCAGGGGTAACCGTTAGATCATAGGCATCAATACGACGCTCCGCCTGAGCCCGCTCCAGCGAACCGCCCAGCTCTGTGATACGTTCGCCATTAATACCGATATCTCCGCGATAGGGCGAACCTCCCCTACCGTCGATAATCTCAGCATTCTCTATTATCAGATCAAACATTGGGTAATGGTTCAAAAGGTTGAAAGGGTTGAAAGGTTCAAGAGGGTGAAGTGAACTCGTTGGACGATTCGGAGGTTGCCGACTCTCCCGTTTCTGATTCCTGGTCCCCAGTTCCTGACTCCTGACTACTGAAAGCTTTCTCTTGCTCGCTAACTTCAGCTTCACTCTGCACACTTATCTCTTCACTCTCCCTTTCCTCGAGTGTGCTGGTTCCGCTCAGGAGGGCAACCACCTGCTGCTGCACTATTGCCAGTTTATCGAGGCGCAGCCGTGGATCAAGGACCACAAAGGTATCGCCGCTGTTTTTATCTTCATAGATCCGCAGGATACCGCCGCTCTCGTGCGGTTTAGCATCGCGTTCAATCAGCTGCTTAGCGCGTTCCAGCATAACTGCCAGAACGTAGACGACATTGCGCATAGCGGGATCTTCCAGCGTAATCAATTTACGCAGCAGGGTTTCAGCGGTATCCTTTTTCACCGGTTCTTTCTTCGCTTCAGCGGGAGTTGGGGCATGGTAGATACCATCCCAGAGGCTGAATGGTTCCCAGTCGCGCTCAAGTGCGTCCCAGCAACCAACGCAGCAGTCCATACGCTCATAACTGCGTCCATCTTCACGTAGAAGTGAGACGCACTTTTGTTTATCTATAAACTTTTTAGCGCAGATCGTGCATTCGTGTCCGCGTTGTCTTATATTCCATTCTTGTGCCATATTTCAAATATAGCAAAAAAAGCGCCGCTTAGCACCCGCATTTTTTTAGACCCTGAAAAATGGCATTTGAACAGCCCGCCGGTATTTGATAGCATGTTTGATAATATTACTGGGATTATTGTTGGAAAGTATATCAGCGGAGTTTCGCTGTTTAGAAGAATGAAACATGGAAAATATTATACCGATACTGATAGTTGTTGCCGCTATAACCATCTCGATAGTCGGGATAATCGGCTGTGTGCTGCCTATTCTACCGGGACCGATTATCTCCTTTGCGGCATTGCTTCTGGTGAAATTTACGACTGAGATACCGGTTTCCAACAAGCTGCTGCTGATCTTGGGCATAATTACAACAATTGTATCGATACTGGACTACATTCTCCCCCTATACATGCCGAAAAAATTCGGATCCTCCAACTGGGGAATTGCCGGTGCCACTATTGGATTGATAATCGGTCTTTTTTTTCCACCCTTCGGTTTTATCCTAGGCCCATTTCTAGGAGCTATGGCATGTGAATATTACACAAAACGGCAGGCGGCTGATGCACTTGTGGCGGGCCTGGGTTCCTTCTTCGGGTTTATGATCGGAACTGTGATGAAAATCGGAATTTCAGTTGTGATTACAGGCTGGCTGATCATCAAGGCTCTGATTCCGGCCATTATGGCTGCCGTTTAAATGCTGCCTTATCTTTTCCCATTCAACAGCTTACGAAGGGTGCGATTTTTTTAGTTGAAAACTAATCCAAGGAAATCTAACGACACAAGTGTGAACTACATACAGGTTTTAGTATGTAGTTCACGCTTCAGCGTGTTTAAGCATACTTGAACACATTGGTTCAACAACAAAAAATCGCACCCGTATCCTGAAGGGAGTATTCAAAAAAGTTGAATGAATAGCAACTTAGTGGTATAGTTTTTTTATTAATAAGGAGAAATATTATAATGATGAAATTTTTATATACCAGTTGCGTTATTGCTCTCTGTATGCTCTGCACATCCTGCACCAGCTTGAAGTGTAAGCACTTTCCTGGAACGCAGGAAATGATCACGGAAAAACAACTCAATAGCGAAAGTGTCTGGAAATTCGGAGATACGATCTACCATGTTAAGGTGGCTAACAGCAACCGGGTTGTCGCATCCTGGGTTGAATGGGATGACAAAACAGATAAACACAGAATCAAGTCTTTCCCTGTGGTAGTTTCAAAGCTGAATGACACCATGTTTCTTAACGTCAAGATAGATGAATTCTATACAATCCTACGACTGACACCTGCCGGCAACGACTCTATTGTTCTGCTGACCATTGATGGTGATAAAGTGAAAAAGGATATTGAGAAAGGAATTATCAAGGGAAGTAAAAGTGATAACGGCTACATACTGGATTGCACCAAGCAGAAACTGGAGAGCTACATCAAGTCCAACCTCAACACCCTCTTCTCCCTAGATGGTGCCGGTGTGCTGAAACTTATTGAAGGGAAGATGAAGTAGAATGGATGTTATGAAACATCGCATTCCTCTCTTACTGATAGCTTGCGGCATCATGGCTGCGCCCTTACCGACATCTGGATATCTGGCCTGACAAAAAGATTTTGGATGTCGTTTAAAAAGTAAATTCAAAAAGTAGGTCCGGTTTTCAACCGGACAATCCCGATGAAATCGGGATCTACAGGTCCATCGTTAAAATTAACCAAATAACTTCCAGAATTTTCATACGCAGCAACCACCTCTGCGATTTCAGCGGCACTGCGAGAGATAAAACCTAGCGAAGCAATGACACACAACGCACCCAATTTTTCTACCCCTCTATCTTTCTATCTCAAAACCATCTACGCAATTAAATCTGTGTAATCTGTGGATAAAAAATAACGAAGCAATGTCCCAGCTACGCAACAAAATCGAGAGCTTTCGAAGGATCTACATATCCACAGGAACTGCCTGACAGGAGGACAAAGTGAGATTCAACTGGGCATTGACGAGTATTCCCAGAACTGCCAACGACACGCTGATCCAGCTTCGATAGTCTGCGACAAGAAACCCTCGCGGGAGTGCACTGGCAATGATGCCGGTGCATCTCTGGCGTTGTGGAGGGATTCAAATTGGCCTGCGGTTCTGATTTCGTTGGCCTGCCTGCCTGTGTATGTGTTCGCACGCAGACAAGCGGCTGAAAGTCGCATTGAGATCACGAGTCTCCGTAATGGCCCGAGCAGGACGCGATGATGACATCGTTGCCCTGGACATAGAACACCAACCGGTTTTTGGTATCGATTCGAACGGAGGTTAGGCCGGAGAGATCGCCTTTCAGCTTTTCCACTTTCCCGATCAACCGATACCCGTTGCGCCGGATAGATGCCAGCAGGCTGTTAATCTTTTTCAGAGTTTTCCGGTCGAGGTGCTGCCAGTTAATGTATTGATGCCACGCGACATCGTCAAAGTGGATTCCCATGTCACACCTCGATCAGTTCGTGTTCCGAATACTGGCCGTTCAAAATGCGTTTCTTTGCCTCAATCAGGTGTTTTTTATACGCATCTCCCGTCAATCCGAACGCTGGTGACGGTGTATAGGCGGGAACCTCAACCTTGAACGGGATGCACTTCGTCGCAGCCACGCGGGTCAGGTAGACTGAAATGCCGTTGGCCAGGCTCAACCCCATGCCTTCGAATGCCTCGGTCGCCGCGCGCTTCAACGTATCATCAACACGGATGGTCACTGTGGTCGTTGCCATGTCATCTTCCTTTCGTTGTTTGTGTTCAAATAATAGCGTTTTGTGTTCAGAATGTCAATTGTGAAGTGTAATCGGTTGGTGAAACAACGAAACACACGAAAGGCGCTAAAACTAGTTGTCTGCACGTCGCTCTGGGAGCTCAACATTTCACGAATAACGCAAATTAGCAACCACTCTTAATCTTGAAAATCTGTGGATAAAAACCTAGCGAAGCAATGACACGCAGCAACTAAACAACGCACCCAATTATTCTGCCAAAACCAACAAAGCAATGACACGCAACGCACCCAATTTTTCTACCCCTCTATCTTTCTACCTCAAACCGACGCATCAAACCTGACATATGATTTTTTTCAACATCTCCGAAAATAAACCGATGCTCAATCACCCGACTCATCACATGATATGTCGCCGCCTCTTCCAACTTAATCCTACGCATCCTCATCATAATACCAACCTCTCTTTTATGACATACAGCTTACCGCAATATTCTGCAAATGTCCACTATATATAACCTGACACTAGTTGTTTACTGCAGATCCCAATTGTATCAGGATTGTCCGGTTGAAAACCGGACCTACTTTTGATCAACACAAAAGTCGGAAAAGTCGGAAAAGCCGAAAACCATTGAATTAATTTACGTGCAACATCGCGAGCCATCTCAGCAACATTACTTCCTTGCGTAACCACTGCTCAAAAGTGAATGTGAACAAATCATTGTCTTAAGTCAGTTCAGCTGGTACAATTTTTTATTTCAGCGCAGACCCTAATTAAATGGATATTTTTATGAAATCAATTGTTTGTTTGTTCGTGATTTTAAGCAGTTTCCCGGTTATGGCGAAGCTGGAGACGAAGGTTATAGGTAATCAGGAGTCGGTAGTTGCACAGTCGGCAGTGGTTGTCGCGGTGAAACCGACAAAACATAAGTATCCGGTTAAGCTGATACGCGAGGTATCGATCAATGTTAAACCGCTCTGCGACCAGCTTCCTAAGCGACCGAATATTGTGACCTGCATGGTTGATGATCTGGGCTGGAATCAGATCAGCGTTCTGCAGTCCACCATGGGAACCCGCAAAAGTGAGTTCTCCACACCGAACCTTGAGAAACTTGCCAATCAGGGACTCAGTTTTACGCATGCCTACGCCCAACCTAACTGTGCGCCAACCCGAGCGGCAATGCTATCCGGCCAGTATCCTGCCCGTATCCATAACGATGTCTATGTTGTGGGCAATCTCAATCGTAATGGAAAAAGGGGCATCACAAAAGAGCAGGCAAAGTTCACCGGGCCAGAGCAGACCGAGGATGTCGCTGCAGAGGCGATCACCGTGGCGGAAGCTCTCAAAAAGAATGGCTATGCTACAGCGCACATCGGCAAATATCATGTCGGTGGACACGGAGGAAAAAGCACACTTCCTGAGAATGTCGGATTTGATATCAATATCGGCGGATTCAGTCAGGGTCATCAGCCAGTCTGCTTTGCATCGAAGGATAAAGGGAGTGGCGATTGGAAGTTTAATAATCTGGGGCGCGGAGACTTTGACCGGTTTGGTGCTCCATATAACGCTCAGTATTTGAAGAAATACAACTTTCCCGCATCTCTGCAAGGCACCCCCAAACATATCAGTGATGCGGTTGGCGATGCTATGGAGGAGACAATCGACAAGTTGAGCGCCACTGGAAATCCCTTCTATCTTCAGCTGCATCCCTACGCCGTGCATGGCCCGGTTAAAGCGCGTCCCGATCTTAAAGCTGCGGCGAATAATGATAACCTGGCGGGATTTGTTGCCAGTATTGATCTGATTATCGGGCGGTTGCTCAATGCAATAGATGATCCTAATGGAAATGGTGATACCAGCGACAGCGTTGCCGGCAATACCCTGATTCTATTCACCTCCGATAATGGTGGGACGCATGGCAATAACTACCCGTTGCGGGGTAAAAAGGGAATGTTTACCGAGGGTGGAATACGTGTACCGTTGATAGCTTACTGGCCGGGAGTGATAGTTCCAAATACAGTGACTGATTACATGGTGCACTCCGTCGACTACTATCCAACATATCTTGAGCTGGCCGGGAGTGGCTGGATACCATCGGAGAAGGTTCACCCTCTGGATGGTGAGTCCTTTGCCGATATTCTGCGTAAACCGGATACAGAGCGCGAGCGCGGGCCGGTGTTCTATCTTTTCCCCGGTTATATGGATGTGCGTGCTCAGCCTTGTGTGGTCTCTATCGGCGAACATAACAGCAAACGTTACAAGCTGCTCTACTTCTATGAGGCTGGTAGCTGGGAACTTTACAATATTACCGATGATATCGGAGAGAGTAAAAACCTGATCAAAGCGAAACCGGAGCTGACCTCGTCAATGTCGAAAAAGATAAACCGCTGGCTTATGCAGGAACAACCCACATGGAAACCGAAATTTCCGCTGGAAAAGAGTAGCGGTAAGTCCGTTGGCCCACCACCGGTGCTGTAGATTATTGAGGGACCACGAAAAAGTGCGCTTCGTAGTTTTTTTTCCACCCGCTACGCTTGATTTCAGGGAGATTCGTAGCACAAGTGCTACTACTGAGCTAAGCCATGGCGAACTTGGAACTCAGCGTTCCCAGAGTGCATCATACTCCAACGTAGCAACGCAAACTCCCGCACTTCAGCACTCAGAACTCATCACTCAGCACTCATCACTCATCACTCATCACTCAGCATTCATAACTCAGCACTCATCACTCAGCATTCATCACTCATTACTCAGCACTCAACATGTCCCACATCTCAAAACATGGGACATCACTGTAAATTTCGCTGTTCCCTAAAACTCATAATGGTGCTGAAAAATTTCTCATTAACACAAAAAATAAAAGCTTGATTGAAAATTCAGCAAAATATTTTAAATATTATATTTTATTAAAATTAATATTCTAAAATCAATTTAGACCTAACGCAGCAGAGCCGCAACCAAACTTTCTTCAAGTGATATGCAATACAACGAAGCAAAATAATCCTGTTAATCCTGTAATCCTGTCTAAAAAATCTTTCGCAAACATGATGGGATTTAAGAAGAGAGGTACTAAGTTCATCAACCCGTATTTCCATACAAGCTATTCCCATCTTTGAAAACCTCTATGAACATATCTCTATTCCCTGCATATAAACCTAATTTCAACCAACATATTCGGCATGACACATGCTATTTACAAATAGCATACAAAGAAAGATTGTTGAGTTATGAAAATTTCCGCACTTATATATATATGCTCCACTGCAACCCTGTTAGCAAACACCGAAATCAACAGTACAACATCCGATAAAATTTATCCTGTGGCGCTAAACGCAAGGAATCTGCCAGCAGAGATCCGTGACAATGTCGTTGCACAATTTATAGATGATAATGGCAAATTGATTGATGTACACACAACATCACCAGGAACACCACCCATAATTGAAGCAGCAACCTTAACCTTGCCATCCAGTGCCGTAACTATATCCGGTGTTCCCGCATTTACATGGACTTATGGGTGCTCACCAACGGCAGTTGGTATGCTATGCGGTTTTTGGGACAGATCGGGTTTTTCTGATATATATACCGGTAACATTAATGGAGGAGTTTGCCCTTTAAACAACTCCAGCTGGGGTGGAAGTTCCGAATGTTCTTTCATTGCAAGTCATAACGGTGTTGACGGACGAACTACTAAAGGTCATGTTGATGACTACTGGTATTCTGTCAATAGCACACGTGACCCATATTATTCAAACTGGACACCTCACAGTCAACCGGGCACCGGTGACTGTCTTGCCGACTTTATGGCAACAAGCCAGTATTACAACAATACCTATCCAAATATTGATGGAAGCACCCTCTGGGCATATAACACAGATGGCAGCCCACGGGTCATAAATGGATATGGATTCGGATCATATGGCGTACTCAAATTTATTGAAAGTCGTGGATACAAACTAACCTATTATAATCAATACATAAAAGGGCTTGTAAGTGACACAACGGGTTTTACATTTCAAAACTATATGAGCGAGATTGATGCAGGTCGTCCCGTGATAATCAGCACATCAGGGCACACCATGATCGGGGTAGGATACAATGAAAGCACCAGCAAGGTATACCTGCACGATACATGGGACTACAACTTGCATGAAATGACATGGGGTGGCATATACGGAAATCAATGGCATTATGGCGTTTCAGTTTTTAATATTGCCGCACTTCCTACTCCTCCTTCCAACGATGATTTTGATAAAGCTATATCACTTGAGGATCATATTTCAGGCTCCACACAGAGCAGTAATATAGCTGCCACCAGTCAAAGCGACGAACCAGCTCACTACACAACAGCACAAGCCTCGGCTTGGTGGAAATGGACTGCACAAAAAAATGGAGAAGTAACCTTTCATACATTCGGCAGTGACTTCGACACAATGATGGCCGCCTACACCGGCATTTCGCTCCTCTCTTTAACCCAGCTTGACAACAATAATGACAGCAATGGATCTTCACAAAGTGAAATATCATTCCCTGTCACCGCCGGAGAGATCTACTACATCGCCGTGGACGGATACAACGGAGCCGAAGGCAGCCTCTCCCTCAACTGGGACCTTGAATATCTTGAAGTTTCGAACAGCATAATTATCGAATCTGCCGGAGAGAGGTCATTGCAAATGAATTTCCAAGTGAGAAACGGAGAAAGTTACACCGTCAAAAGGAGAGATTCACTCACATCCACCACCCTGTGGCAAGATTTTGACCCACCAATGACCTTTACCGCGTCCGCAGACGGAGTGTACCAGTTGGACATTGAGATACCAGCCGACAGCAAAAATGCGTTCTTCAGAGTAGTCAAGGAGTGATTCAATGTATAAATGGTGCTCTTCTTGTTAGATTGCTGAATGATGGTTGCTGAGTGCTGAATTTTGTTTGCGCTTCGTAGTTAGACGCTATTCGAAAGTACGAAGAAACAACCCAAAAAACTGGGGCGTTCTGTTCTAAAAGACCTTTTTGAACAAGCTCTAGTTATGCAACGCGACCTTAAAAAGCGCAGTTTTCAGGGAATACTCTCCATTTTTTTTAAATATGCTTTCCCCCCCCCGTTTTTTTTGATATATTTTATTATGTATTGATAGGTGTGTTTGTCTGCGGTCTGTTAATGTAATATCCAAATATGGAGTTATTGTTATGGATACAAGAGTTATAAAAAAGTTCGTCGTTGCCCTTAGTACAATGGCGATGTTATCGGGTGGCGTAGCACAGGCGGCATTCGTGCTGCTGGACGACATGGAAGGGGCGAACAACTGGAGTGCTTTCGACGGGACTCCAGGATCCATCGTCACCGACCCCGCTGGCTCAGGAAACACCGTCTTTTCGCTCGGCTTTGGCACGAACGCCAATAATTCCGATTCTTACCTGAGCCTTGGGTCGGGCATTGCCGACGGCAAGACAGCAACGCTCTTTCTCCGCGTTCGGACCACCGATTTAAACGGCGCATTCAACTGGGTATTCGGCTCGTCTGATGTCGCCAATCCCGGCGCAGGAGGAACCACCAGTGCCTGGGGAAATTATGAAGGCTACGGGGTGATGGACAATACAGG
>Ga0307990_1000343_pt1 | contig 43908 bp, 34 predicted proteins | sample EllFjometagen129_FD_203168 | JGI IMG/M metagenome (GOLD analysis project Ga0307990, IMG submission 203168) | Marine microbial communities from Ellis Fjord, Antarctic Ocean - #129 | ecosystem: Environmental > Aquatic > Marine > Unclassified | place: Southern Ocean | collected 2014-10-08
CAGTTGGAGAACATCCAGTCCATACCGTTTTCATCGACGAGGCGGATCAGGCTTTGGGTAAGCTCTTCGACCGTTTCGTTGAACGCTTCGGATGGGCTGTGTCCGTTTTTGCGAAGCACTTCGTACTGCGCTTCCATCACGCCGGACAGCGCACCCATCAGAATGCCGCGCTCACCGACGAGGTCGGAGGTGACTTCCTTCTCAAAGGTGGTCGGGAAGAGGTAGCCAGAACCGATTCCAATGCCAATAGCCATGCAACGCTCTTCAGCATTGCCGGTCGCATCTTGATGAACAGCGAAGCTGGAATTGATGCCCGCGCCGCTCAGGAAGTTGCGGCGAACGTTGAGGCCGGAGCCTTTCGGGGCAACAAGGATCACGTCGACATCTTCCGGAGCGATGATTTTGGTCAGGTCATTGTAAACAATGGAGAAACCATGGCTGAAGTAGAGCGCGTCGCCCGCGTTGAGGTTGCGTTTGACCTGCGGCCAGCAGATTTTCTGCGCGGCGTCGGAGAGCAAGTACTGAATGACGGTACCTTTTTGAACCGCTTCTTCGATTTCGAAGAGGGTTTCGCCAACTACAAAGCCATCGCGTTTCGCACGGTTCCAGTCCTTCATGAACTTCTTGGACTGACCGATGATGACGTTGAAGCCGTTGTCGCGCAGGTTGAGCGCCTGGGCCGGGCCTTGCACACCGTAACCGATGATTGCGATGGTTTCGTTTTTGAGAACTTTGCGGGCTTTCGCCAGCGAGAACTCTTTACGGGTCACGACGGTTTCTTTGGTTCCGCCGAAGTCAATGACTGCCATAATTCTCTCCTTACTTTTTGTTTGATCCACACTTTCCAAACACCGGAAGCAACTGCTTTGCAGCACAGCGCTTTTCGCCGCACAAACAACGTCTTTTTCCAATGCCTGGAAAAACTCCCCCCGATTTTTTCCAACCATTGGAAAAACCGAAAGTATTCACATTCTAACGAGTGAGATAACTCACGCCGTTTTCAAAAAGTTTGAGCCCCAGCCCCTGAGCGGGAAGTGTCCCGTCGAGTTTTTGTTTATCCCAGTTGGGGTGGTTTTCAGCAAAGAGGTAGGCCTCGGGATGCGGCATCATGCCGAAGATGCGGCCGGTGGGGTCGCACAGCCCGGCGATCGCGTTGAGCGATCCGTTCGGATTGGCCGGAAATTCCTGCGTCGAACTGCCCGCATCATCCGCATAGCGGACGGCGGCGCAGCCGAGCGCTTCAATTCGTTCGATCACCGAGACGTCGGTGGTGAAAATCTTGCCTTCGCCGTGGCGGATCGGCATGGGCATGGTATCGAGCCCTTGGGTGAAGATGCAGGGCGAAGCGGCTTCGAACTTGAGGTTAACCCAGAAGTTTTGAAAGTGGCCACAGTCGTTTTGCATCAGCGATACGTTCGGCTCAAAATAGTTCCCGTCAAAACCGGGCAGCAGTCCGATTTTGGTCATCGTTTGGAAGCCGTTACAGACGCCCATGATGATTTTTTTATCGTCGATGAATTGCTGGAGCTCGGTGCGCAGGTGATGCTTCACGCGCAGCGCGAACACATGCCCGCTGGTCATATGGTCGCCGTAGGAAAAGCCGCCGATAAACATCAGGCCCTGAAAATCGCGCATCTGCTGCGGTTGTTCGATGAGGTCGTTAATATGCACCTGCACCGGTTCCGCACCGGCCAGCTCCCACGCACGCGCGGACTCCGCCTCGCAGTTCACTCCGTATCCGGTAATAATCAAAATCTTTGGTTTCATGAGCTTTGGAGTTAAACAGAATTTGAACCGCTAATGAACGCTAATTTACGCCAATATTGCCTTCCGCCATTTGCGAACAGAATTAATGAGCCAAATGGAGTCTGCACGCTTGAGTTCATCGAGCATCACAATACCTTCCTCAATCTCGCCGGATTCAAAAAGCTCATCACGGAATGTCCCAGCCAACAGTCCGCACGAGACCGGCGGCGTCACTTTTTTTCCGTCGAGCTCCACCACCACATTGGCGATGCAACTCTCCGTCACCTCGCCGCGCTCGTTATAAAGCAGCACATCGTCGACTTCCTTGTCCGCCGAAGCCTTGGCGAAGGCGGATTCATACACCGCCCGATTCGTCGTTTTGTGATAAAGAAAAACATCACTCGAATCGACCGGCTCCTTGGCGACCGCGAGTGTAGACGCGGTGCCCTCACCGCGTTTTATTTCGAACTCTTGAACCTCAAAGGTTCCGGCTTTATTCAACAAGAGCCTGATTTTTGTAGGCCCGGCGCCCTCACCGGGCGAGCACCGCGTAAGGGTACGCGGCCTACAGGTCTCCTCTAACGCCTTTCGGATCGCATCCACATTACACTCAAAATCGAAATACTCCGCCGACTCCGCCAGTCGTTTCAGGTGCCGCTCCAACAGAAAGATTTCTCCGTCCTCCCACAGCATCGTTTCCAAACATTGGAAGCAACTGCGTTGCGGCACAGGGCTTCGCCTCGCCAAGATTTGCGACTTGGTTATTGCCTCTTCATATTCGGCATCTGCATCGGAGTCCCAAACAATTCCTCCGCCGATCCCGTACTCGGCTTTGCCGTCCTGAATCACGGCGGTTCGGATCGCCACATTGAACTGCGCGGTTCCGTCCGGCGCAATGAATCCGATTGAGCCGGTGTACACGCCGCGCGGGCCTTTTTCTAGACCCTGAATCAGTTCCATGGTCTTCGCCTTCGGCGCGCCGGTGATCGAGGCGCAGGGGAACAGCGCGTGGAAAAGCTCTCCCAACGTAGACGCGACGCCCTCGTCGCGTTTCTTTTTTCGGAGAGAACGCGACGAGGGCGTCGCGTCTACATTTAACTTCCCCTGAACAGTAGAGGTCATCTGCCAAACGGTTGGATATTTTTCGACATCAAAGTGGCTGAGCGTTTCGACCGATCCGGCCTCGGCGATGCGGCCGATGTCGTTGCGGATCATGTCGACAATCATGATATTTTCCGCCCGGTCTTTGGGCGAATTTTTAAGCGCCTCCGCGGCTTTCCAATCATTGGAAAAAGTGAGCCCGCGCGGAAGCGTCCCCTTCATCGGTCGCGATGTGATTATTCCATCTTTAAGTTCAAAGAACAGCTCGGGCGAGGCCGAGCAAATCGCGAAGTCATCCGTTTCGATGTACGCGCCGAACTCGCCCTGCTGCGCGGCAGCCAGATCGCAAAAGAAAGCAAACGGATCGCCCTTAAAATCCGCGTTGAGCCGGAAGGTGTAGTTCACCTGATAGGTATCGCCCGCCGCGATGTGATCCTTGATCGATGCAATCGCCTCAAAATACTCACCGCGCGTCACCGACGGCGTCCACTCGCCCAACTCATAGGCTCCTGCCGCGCCGACGCTTTCAAGCGAAGGCGGATGGAAAAGTCCAAATTGAAGAAGCGGCAGACTGCCCGGCTGATGCGTTGTGAGTGCGTCGTCAAACGCTCCGGCCGCCTCATAGGAAACAAACCCCGCGGCCCACAATCCGCTCCGCTCGATTTTTTCCAAACATTGGAAAACGTCATCCGGCGTGCGGGCCGTCAGCACCTCGACCGGGTCCTTGAAGGACAGCCAATCGCTCCCGTGTTGGATGAGCAGTTTCATTAAACCCCATAAAGGGTTTCTTTGAACGGTTTGACGAGCGCGTCGAGTTCGACACACACCGAACCGTTCACCACCAGCTTCTTCTCGGCGGTTACCACGCCAATCTTCGCAATCGGAAGTCCGGCGAAGAGGGCTTCGAGTTCGGCGGTTTTTTCGGGCGCGACAGTGACGATGAAGCGGCTGTTCGATTCGGAGAACAACGCCGTTGCGGCATCATCAGAAACCCCTGAGAGATCAACATCCGCGCCAAGCTGCCCGCCGATGGCGGTCAGGGCGAGCGCGATGGCCAGTCCTCCCTTGGAGGGCGTGGTAGCGGACTTGAGCCATTCGGCATCCGTCGCTTGGTTCATGGCGGCATAGATTTTGAGCGCGGTTTCGCCATCCACGGCTGGGACGGTTCCGCCGTAGTTCATGGGCGCGCCCTGCTCTTCCGCCAGTTTGCGGTAGTAAGCGGAAGCGCCGAGTTCATCCTTGGTTTCACCAATCACATAAATCACATCGCCCGCATCTTTGAGCGGCATGGTGACCGCTTTTTTGACGTCGTCGATCTGTCCAATCGAGGAGATCAGCAGCGTCGGCGGAATGGAAATTTTCTTTCCGCCGCGCGTCGAGTCATTCTTGCAGGAGTCCTTACCGGAAACGGCAGGCGTCTTGTAGAGCGTGGTCAGATCGTAAAGCGCTTTGTTGGAGCGAACGAGCTGCGCCATTTTGTAGGCGCCATCCAGTGTCTTTTCGGACTGGACCGGGTCGGGCCAGCAAAAGTTGTCGAGGATCGCGATGCGTTCGAGCGAACCACCGACCGCGATGACACGGCGGACGGCTTCGTCGATGACGGACGCAGTCATGTCGTAAGTGTCGATGTCGGAATACCACGGGTTGATTCCTTCGGCCAGAACCGCGCCGCGGTCTTTATCGTACTCGATGCGCATGACGGTGGCGTCGGACGGAACATCGGCGTTCACGCCGACATAGTTTTTCACAACAGAAAGGCCTTTGACTTCGCCGTCGTACATGCGGCTTTTGTATTCGCGCGAGCAGATGTTGAGATCGCCCATCAGCTGGGTGAGCATGTCGGAGTAGTCATCCTGCTTTTCAACAACCGGAGCGGGAATGTTCGGTTTTTTCCAAACACCGGGCATGACGAGCGTCGGGCAGCCGGTTTCGTAGAGGAAGTCCATGTCGAGGCTGGCGATGATCTTGCCGTCCTGTTTGACGGTGAAGTAGCCGGAGTCGTTGTAGTTGCCCATGAAGGCGACTTCGACGTCGCGCTTTTTGGCGAGCGCTTCGAAGGCTTCGCGACATTCAGGCTGAACAGCGAGGGTCATACGTTCCTGCGCTTCGGAAACGAGCACTTCCCACGGCTGAAGGCCTTCATATTTGAGCGGGGCGCCGGCGAGGTCGCATTCGCAACCGCCGGAGTATTTGCCCATTTCACCGAACGAGCAAGAAATGCCGCCGGCGCCATTGTCGGTGATGCAGCGGAAGAGTCCGAGGTCACGCGCCTCGAGGATAAATTCGTAGAGCTTGCGCTGGGTGATCGGGTCGCCGATTTGCACCGCCTGCGCGGGCGATTCGGCGCGTAACTCTTCGGAAGAGAAGGTCGCACCGTGGATGCCGTCTTTGCCGATACGTCCGCCGCACATGACGGTCCAGTCGCCCACTTCGATTTCTTTGCGCTCGGAGGGGCCGCCCGTGACGGTCACCGGAATGGTGCCCATGGTGCCGCAATAAACCAGCGGCTTGCCGAGGTAGCGCTCGTCGAAACATTCAAAACCGCGGCTGTAGGGGATGCCGGACTGGTTGCCGCCGTCGATCACGCCTTCGTGGACGCCGTCGCGAATACGGCGCGGGTGCATGAGGCCTTCGGGAATCTCTTTATCGTAGAACGGCGAGCCGAGACAGTAGCCCCACACGTTGGAAACGAGCGCCGCGCCCATGCCGGTACCCAGCGGGTCGCGATTGACGCCGACGATGCCGGTCATCGCTCCGCCGTAGGGATCGAGCGCGGAGGGCGAGTTGTGGGTTTCCACTTTATAAACCAGATGCAAGTCGTCGTTAAATTTCACGATGCCCGCGTTGTCGGTGAAGACTGAGACGAGCCAGTCGATGGACTCCGCCACCTTATTGGTCGAGCCTTTGACGTAGGTTTTGTAGAGCGAGTGAATGGTCTCCTCTTCACCGGTCTCTTCGTCTTTATAGTTGATCGTTCCGGCAAAAATTTTGTGGGAACAGTGCTCCGACCAGGTCTGGGCAATGCACTCGAGTTCGATGTCGGTCGGCCATTCGGGTAGGTCGAGCTCGGCGCGATGCGCTTTGACGTCATCGCGCAGATAGTGGGCGCGGATGGTGCGCATCTCTTCGAGGGAGAGCGAGAGGATACCGTCGGATGAAATTTTCATCAGTGTTTCGTCGCTGTCGGGAAGCTCGATGGTGTTGACCTTGATTTCGGGATGGTCGTCAAAAATCGGTGCTGTCAGATCCGGCTCAGCCGCCAGCCATTCCTCTTTGGAAAAAACCTGAATGGTCTGAATGAGCGTATTGGCGAGCAGATCTTTACCGAGGTGTTCGACATCTTCGCGGGAGAGGCGGCCGGAGAGGAAATATTGGATGCAGGTGTAGACCTGCTCTTCCCATTCGAGCTCGCGCCCGGCGATATCGCGCAGCGCACCGCGGGCGGTGCGGCCGACGTTGTCGGTGACGCCCGGCTTGAAGCCGATTTCGAGCAGCCAGTCGAAGGCTTCGGGGGCTGGCAGGCGGTTCATGGCGGAATCGGCCACGACTGGGTCGGCGAAAGCGGTCTGCACCTCGGCGGCAGTCGCCGCGTCGATGTCCGCAACGACCTTATAGACATCACGTGTCTGGCAGGCATCGAGGGTCAGCCCGAGCGCGCCCTGCGCCTGCCCGATCACTTCGCGCCCGCGCGCGTCCGGCACACCCTGTTTCAAGCCAATTTCAATTCTGTAAAGCATGTGATTTCCCCGTTTGAAGCCGTAAATGGAAAGAATGTACACGAATGGGGAGGGGAAACAAAAACCCTTTTTCCAAGCATTGGAAAAATTCTGTGCCGCGATGCTATGACTTTCCAATGTTTGGAATGTGTGCGCCTATACAATAGGCTTATTCACCGGGATACTTGAAGCCCCACAGGGCGCGCAGAGCATCGGCGGTGCGCATAATATCGAGGGTTTCGTCGAGCGGCATGCCGGGGCTTTCGGTCAGCCCCTCGCACAGGCAGCGGTGAACTTCGCGGATTTCGTGCTCAAAGCCGACGGCTACACATTCGATCGTTTCGGGGGCACTTCCGGGGCGGGTGACGGTGAACCGATCCGCTCCGGGAAACATCGGCACCTTAATGATGCCTTTGGACCCGGTGATGACCGCATCGCGCGGGCGTTCCTCAACAAACGAAGATCTCAGATCGGCGCGGACGCCGTTCCCGTAATCCAGATGATACTCCGAGGTTTTGTCGACGCCGGTCCAACTCATATGGGCGGAGCCGCTGACCCGCTTCGGGCGGCAGCCGAAAATCATATGCGCATAGGAAAGGGTGTAGATCCCCACATCGAGCATCGCGCCGCCCGCGAGCCGGGGGTTGTACATCCGGTTCCACGGCATCGTTTTTGCGCTCAGCGGCATTTTCGTGCAAAAGGACGCCTTGAGGCTCTTTACATCCCCGATGGCTTCTTCAGCAAGCAGCTCGCGCAGCTTAAGGGTGGCAGGATTAAAGCGTGGCCACATCGCCTCCATCATAAATAGATTGTTGGCGCGGGCCAAATCGATCAGTTCCTCCGCCTCGGCCTCGTTGCGGGTGAAGGCTTTTTCAACCAGCACCGGCAGGCCGCAACTCAGGCAAAGTTTGGCACTTTCATAATGCTCATGGTGAGTGTTGGCGATGTACACCGCGTCGAGCTTTTCGCGTTCGAGCATTTCGGCGTAGCTTCCGTAGATCCGCTCAATGCCCAGCTTCTGCTGAAGCTTCTGCGCGCGGCGCATGGACTTGGAGGCCGCCGCAACGACATGTCCCTCCCCGGTGTTTTCCAATGCCTGGAAAAACTTCGGGGCAACCAACCCGCACCCGATAATTCCCCATTTAAACTGCTCACTCATGAGTTCCTAAAAGTTCCGTTTCAAAATCACCTACATAAAAATCGTTCCTTACTTTAGCGCGATAAAACAGAAGATGCCACAGGAACCGATTTGAAAAGTCAGCGGACATTGCACGCCGCATCCATCGCGGTACACCCTGCCGTCAGGACAGCCGCAAACAGAAGAAAAAGCCGAAAAACCCTTTCTTTGCGTTGAATTATGCCATCGACGGAACGTCCAGCGAGTCGAACTGCCCAAGAAATGCCTGTATGCGGACGGCGATTTTTGCGACGCCGCCGACCTCCTCGCTTTCGATGTTCAGCGGCAGTACCGGATCGTGCAGCGACTTGCGCAGCAGCGCCCAGCCGTTGCCGTGCTCCGCATCGACCGTGACGTGCACGCCCTCAAAATTATTCGGGGTGGCGCTCCAGCCCGGATCGTCGGCTACAAACTGTGCGAACGCCTTCAGCACGTCGTCGCCGACCGCGCCGAAATCCTCCGTCATAATTTTTGCGCGGTACTCTTCGGCTTCCGCCGGTTCGGGAAGTCCGGCGACCAGACCCTCGACTCCGCCCTCGCCGGCGGCGTGTAGCTGCGCGGCCTTAATCAAAATCTTGGCGATCTGATAGGCGCCGTCATCGAGGAAATAGTTTTCTTTGAGCGCACCATGGCCGGATGTTTCCATCGCCAGCCACGACTCTTTTCCCTCGCCATTGAGGCGAACGGATTCGTTGATCACATTCTTGTAGCCGCGTTTGAAGCGGTGGTGCACACCACCGAGTTTTTCTTCGATCCAGTATTTGAGACCGGTCGACGTGACCGAGTCGGTTACAATCACACTGCCGGGATGCTCTTCGAGCACGATGGAAGCCATCAGCGCGATGAACCGGTTGCGGTTGATCGGTGCGCCGTTTTTATCGACCGCGCCCGCGCGATCGACATCGGTATCAAAAATGATGCCGAGATCGGCACCCTTGTTTTTCACCGCGGCGATGATCGCCTCCATCGCGTCCGGGTCTTCCGGATTCGGGATGTGGTTCGGAAACGATCCGTCGGGGTCGAGGAACTGGCTTCCGGAGGTATCCGCGCCGAGCGGAGCGAGCACCTTGTCGACAAAATAGCCGCCCGCGCCATTGCCGGCATCAACAACGATTTTGAGTCCGGCCAACGGCGCAGCGCCCTGTCCCGCGCCTTTCCGAATATTGGAAACGAGCGACGCGGCGTAGTCGTCCATCAGCTCGATTTTCTGAACCCTGCCTGCCCTGAGGCCACTCGAAGGGGAACATTCGATTGCATCAAAGACGCCGACTTCGGTGGCGATCGTCAGAATCTGTTTAATGTCGGCCTTTCCGAGTCCGCCGTCGCGGGTGAAAAACTTTAGGCCGTTGCGGTTGAACGGCAGATGGCTGGCGGTGAGCATAATGGAACCATCAAAAGCGTGATTTTCAAAAACAGTCGCCATAAACATGGCCGGAGTCGACGAAAGACCACTGTCGGCAATCGCCGCGCAACCCGCTTTGTCCAAACCCTGGGAAACGGCAGTCTTCACCATGTCGGCCGAAAGGCGCGAGTCGTGACCGACCGCCACCTTCAGCTCGGAAGCTGGCTTGCCTTTCTTCTCAGCAAGCCACTGCGCAAAAGCGAATCCGATCGAACGGAGGATTTCCGGCGTCAGGTTGACGGCTTCGTCCTCGACGCCTTCGAGCGCCACGCCGCGCACATCGCTACCGTTCTGCAGCTTCAACCAAGTTGGATCCATTTTTCTCTCCAGTAAAATTGAAGCCTACGAATAGCACGAATCACCACGAACTTCCAAGCGTTTGGGACGCCGAGCGCAACGAGTTGCAAAAACATCAAAGCCCCACGGATGGCAGAGCGGTCCCACGGATCGTTTTAAATACAAACTGACCAACTTGGGTGGAAGAGTTATTTCCAAACAGGGGGAACAGAGGTTCTGTATCGCGACTACAGCCTGAATATCTGTCAAGTTTGGCTGAGATACAAGATGCGGCGGGTGACGCTGTGCTGAAGCACCGCGAACCCGCCGCAACACAGTAGGTCGGCCGAAATTGACAGATATTAGTGTTTGAAGTGGCGCATGCCGGTAAACGCCATGGCGATGTTGTATTTGTCGCAGGCGGCGATGACTTCGTCGTCGCGGATAGAGCCGCCGGGCTGAACGATAAAACGTGCGCCGACGGCGTGAGCCTCGTCGATGCTGTCCGCGAACGGGAAAAAGGCCTCGGAAACAAAGACGCACTCGCCGATGATTTCGGCGATCTGATCGTCCGTGATATTCGGATTCTGCAATTTGAGGTTTTCAATGGCTTTTGGCACGGCCAGCTTGCGAAGCGAATCAACGCGGTTGGGCTGTCCGGCGCCCATGCCAAGCACACAGAATTGCCCCGGCTTGTATTCCTGCACCACCACAATAGAATTGGACTTGGTGTGTTTGCCAGCCGCGATACCGAATTCAGCCAGTTCGCGTTTGGACTGCTCAAAGGCAGTCTGCGTGGCGACGTTCCACTCGGCGATCGAGTCGACATCAACATCCTGTACGAGCAGGCCGCCATTGATATCCTTGATCATTTTACGCGGCGCGGCTTTAGCCATCGGCGCTTTGAGTTTTAGTAGACGAATATTTTTGCTCTTGGTTTTGAGAAACTCGAGCGCATCGGCGTCGAAGTCCGGAGCGATCAGCGCTTCGATGAAACGGCCCTTCAGTAGCTCGGCGGTGGCCAGATCAACGGTCTGCGTCACGGCGATTACGGAACCGAACGCGGAGACGGGGTCGCCACTCCAGGCGGCCTCGAAAGCTTCGGCGAGGGTTTCGCCGGTGGCGTATCCGCAGGGATTGGTGTGTTTGATCACCGAAACACCCGGCCGGCCGGAAAGATCTTTGACGGCTTCGAGCGCGCCTTCGCCGTCGACGTAGTTGTTGTAGCTCATCTCTTTGCCGTGCAGGACTTCGGTCTGTGCAATGCACGCCTCGGTGGCAGCAGCATCGGTATAGAGCCAGGCTTTCTGGTGCGAGTTTTCTCCGTAACGCAGCGCGGTTCCATTGGAACAGGCTTTCACAAAAGGTTTCGGCACATCGCTGGCCACTTTGTCGGCGAGATAGCCTGCAATCGCGGCGTTGTATTCGGCCGCGCGCGCGAACACTTTCTGACCCAGCGTAAAACGAAGCTCCTCGGTGGTGTCGCCGCCGTTGGCGTCCATGCTCTCCAGCACACGGCTGTAGTCAACCGGATCGGTAACAACCGTGACAAATTTCATGTTTTTGGCCGCCGAACGGATCATCGTCGGGCCGCCGATATCAATCTGCTCGATCGCTTCGGGAAGCGTCACATCGGGGTTGGCGATGGTGGCTTCAAAGGGATAGAGGTTCACACAAACCAGATCGATCGGTTCGAGTCCGTGCTCTTTCATGGTGCTCATGTGCTCTGCGTTATCACGAAGGTGAAGCAGCCCGGCATGCACCTGCGGAGTGAGCGTTTTCACGCGGCCGTCGAGCATTTCGGGGAAGCCAGTGAACTCGGATACATCTTTCACCGCAATGCCCGCATCGCGCATCGCTTTGGCGGTTCCGCCGGTGGACAGCAGCTCGACCCCGCGCTCCGCCAGTGCTTTAGCAAATTCAACAACTCCGGTTTTATCTGAGACGCTCAGTAGCGCCCGCGTAATTTTAGTCATGAGAGAGGTTCCTTCCTTAAAAGGGCCGCTTGCGCGGCTGTTATTAGATATTTGTTATTCGTTATTAGTAAAAACGGCTCAAAACAGGAGTGGATTTAACCATGAAACCTCTGTCCCGAAAATCATTTTCCTGCGGCTCCTTGTTATCATCTTATGCGCATATGCGCATAAGATGATAAGTAGACTTCCAAACATTGGAAAAAATGGCTTTAAAAATTCCAAGCTGGAACCCCGAGGCTATGCTCCCGCCTATGGATCGCCCCATACACAATGAAACTCCGCAAGACGTGGCTTGCCAAACGCCTCGCACCGTAACAAAGACGCTGGTTCACAGGTTTTGTGAAAACAACATCCCTGTATAAATTTTAATGGTCTTTGTAATGGCTCAACCTTCTGGATCATGTTTTCATGACCACTCCATGATAATCATGAAAAGGAGTCCTCTATGAAAGTACCATTTAAAATAGTAATTGCCGCCGCCGTCCTCTCAGGAGCCGTCCTCTTAATCTCGAGCTGCGGCACGACTGAGAAACCGATGGCCCCCTCTGTAAAACAGCTGGATCTCGATGGAGACCTCGTGGTTTTCATGAATACCGATACGATCGAAACAAGCGTGTTGGAATATATTGATACCTTGGCAAAAACCATGCTCCCAGCCATAGAAGAAACAGAACAACAGAGCATCATCGATACCTTCGCCAAGATCCGACTTGGTGTTGAATGGAGCGGCCTTCTTTCCTTCGATTCCTACGCCATGAGCATGGCACCCGCAAAAGACGGCCTAGCACGAATCATCTCTATTGTGACCCATAGTGAGGCCGATGCGAAAAAACCCCTCTGGCGTCTCATCGCCTCGGAGCCTAGTGCGCTGCAGGGCATTCAGTATGTCCCCGCCGATGCCGTTTACACCGCAAACACCACAGCCAGCCTGACGGAAGCATGGAAGATCATCAATGAGGCCCTGTCCGCCTTCTGTACCGAAGAGCAAGCCACAGCCTATAATCAGCAAATCGCCATGGCGGAAATGATGCTTGACACCAATGTTGCCGCTATCTGCGAATCGCTGGATAATGAAATCTTGCTATCGGTCCAATTGTCGGAAGATAAAACCATCGAGCTGCAACCCGGCATGACGATCCCAGAGCCAAACTTGCTGATTGGCCTGAAAACCACCAGTCCGTTGCTCGGAAACCTGATTCTGGACAAACTGACCTTGGCAAAGGCTCCGATCACCGAGTCCACACACGGCTCCTACACACTCCATACGATCACCGTGCCCGTCCCACTTCCTGTTCCCGTTGAGCTGACCCTCATGGTCGCCGACGACTATTTGTTAATCGGCTCCACTCGCGAAGCGGTCGTGAAAGCCCTAGACAGTAAAGCCAACAAAAACGGACTCATCGCTACCGATCTGTATAAAAAACTGCTCGCCGATGCGCCTGAAAAAACCAGCTCTATCGAGTTCGTTTCCCCGCGCTTCGCCCAAACCTACATTGACACCTTGAAAAAAATGATGCCCACCTCGGAGGAGTCTGAGCTGGCCGTAATGGAACTGATGTTTGGCAGATATGAAGACATGTACGCCGGCGGCTACTCCCTCAAAACACCAACCGGCATCTACACCAAAACCCTTGCCAATTACAACGGAGCCAAGCCCTGCGAGTTGATCACCACAGCTTATACCGGGATGCTCGCCGCTATTGGGATTCCCTCGATCCTAAACGCATACGAATCCTCACAGGAAAAAGCAAAATTGCGGAACATTGCCGAGGTTGAAAAGGCCAAAGGAATGTGCACGCTCCCCATCTCAGCCTATGCGGGTGGAATTGGCGCAACAAACGGTCAGCAACTGACCGAAGAACAGGTGCTTCACTTCATAAACGGAGCTAACTCGTTATCCGACCTGAATGTCGGCGATACTTCTTTGGATGCTGGCGACCTGATCATCGGCATCTCCGCCTCATATGAATAAACCCAGCCGTCTGCACAACTGGCTCGTTCCGTAGGCGGGGTCTCGGCCCCGCCCTTCTACAAACTTCCATTTTGACGGAAATCAGCAACTGAAGTTCGGGGATGGTGGTAACGGCGCAGGCGGGATGAAGCGCCGTATTGAATCGCGTTTTGCGGGCACCAGTGGAAGCAGGCGTAGCACTGTTCGCAGCGGCCCTTCCATTCCGGTTTCCCATCGACCATTTCAATATCGCCCACTGGACAAATCTCGGCGCAGAGCCCACAGCCGTTGCATTTGCTATCAACGCGAAAAAAGCGGTCGGCGCGGTGACGTAAAAAAAATCGGAAACCAGGGTATATCATTTTGCTGAGAACTTTCCAGATGCCACCCGCCACTTCGTAATACCCGCGCGGGAACGTCTGCAACTCTTCGGTGATCTGCGCAATTTTTTCGTCGGCCTCGGCGTTGATCTCATTTTGCTTCTCCGGCGCGGGAGCCGAACCGAGTGGCGGAAAGTTTTCAGGCATTTTTACGCCCCACGCGGCGTGCAGATCGAGTCCGCGATCCTGAAGCATCCCGCGGATCAAAAGTGGCGCCCCGCCCTGCGAACCGGCAAAGGTCATGACGGTGAAAATATAGCTGTCGGGCAAAGCCCTCATCTTGCGGATGAAGCGAGCGACGAGCGCGGGCGGGCCCCACGCATAGACGGGGCAGACAATACCGATAATATCCGCGGCCACTGGCGGGTTGTTCACCGCCTCCGCCACCGAAATCAATTCCGCGTCTGGCGTTTTTTCAGCAAGTGTTTTTGCAATGGAAAGCGAATTCCCCGCCCCCGAAAACCAGTAGATCTTTGCGCTCATCTTTTCTCCTTAAGAAAAAGGGTTTGATCACGAATTTCGCAAATTAACACGAATGATTGTCCCGAAGTCTGGAAAAATTGCGCTAGCCGAGCTTTTTGACGAAGCGGGCGATGCGGATCATGGCTTCTTTGATGTCGTCGAGGGAGGTGGCGTAGCAGCAGCGCACGGAGCCTTCGCCACAGGGGCCGAAGGCGGTGCCGGGGACGACGGCGACATTCTCTTCTTCTAGCAGCTTCATGGCGAAGTCGTAGGAGCTCATGCCAAATTTTCCGATGCTTGGAAACATGTAGAAGGCGCCACCGGGCAGGAAGCAGTCGATGCCCATTTCCTGAAATGCGCTGTGCATGTAATTGCGGCGCACAGCGTAGCTGTCGCGCATTTCGTCAATATCTTCGTTGGGGTTCTTCAGAGCCTCCAACGCGGCGCGCTGGCTGAGGATGGGGGCGCAGAGCATGGTGTATTGATGGATTTTCATCATGGCTTCGGTGAGCTCGGGCGGGGCACAAGCAAAGCCAAGGCGGAAGCCGGTCATGGCCCAGGCTTTGGAAAAACCGTGCAGGTAGACGGTGCGTTCTTTCATGCCGGGCACGGAGACGAAGCTGACGTGCGGCTGGTCGTAGGAAAGTTCGCCGTAGATTTCGTCGGTGAGAACGATCAGGTCGTGTTCAATGGCGAATTCGGCAATCTCCTGAACCTCTTCGCGCGACAGGACGGCGCCGGTCGGGTTGGTCGGGAAGTTGAGCATGAGCAACTTGGTCTTTTTGGTGACCTTTTTCTCGAGCTGTTCGCGCGTGAGCTTGAAGTCGTTCTCTTGGGTGGTTTCGACTTTGACCGGAACCCCGTGGGCGAAGGTGATGACGGGATTGTAGGAGACGTAGCAAGGTTCATGATAGAGCACTTCGTCGCCGGGTTCGATGAGGGCGCGCAGGGCGAGGTCCATGGCTTCGCTGACGCCAACGGTGATGAGAATTTCGTTGTCCGGATTGTATTGGGCGCCGGTGATTCCCTGAACGTAGGTGGAGAGTTCTTTGCGCAGGCTGAGCAGGCCGAGGTTGGAGGTGTAGCTAGTGACGCCCTGCTCAAGGGCTTGGATGGCAGCTTCGCGAATATGCCAGGGCGTGACGAAGTCGGGCTCGCCAACGCCAAGACTAATTACGTCGTCGCGGGAGCTGACAATATCGAAGAAGTCGCGGATGCCCGAGCGCGGAATGTCGCGCACGTGGGACGCGACTCGACTACGGAGAGATTTGGGGGCGTTCGTTTTCATCGGGAATGTTCATGAGCACATCGTTACGTTTATAGGTTTTGAGCATGAAGTGAGTACCGGTTCCCACTACACCTTTAAGCGTGGAAAGCTTTTCACTAACAAAGCTGGCGACGTCATTGAGTGTTTTTCCGCTGACAAACAGCAGCAAGTCGTAGCCACCGGACATCAAGTAGGCCGAGCGGACTTGCGGGAAACGACTGATGCGATCAGCGATGCGATTGAAGCCGCCTTCGCGATCGGTCGTGAGGCGCACTTCGATGGCGGCGGTGACGGGGGCGCCATCGATTTTGTCTTCGTTGATGACCGTCTGATAGCCCTGGATGATTCCCTGGTTTTCATAGGCCTCAATCTGGCTACTGACTTCGTCGGCGGTTTTCCCGAGCAGTTTAGCTAGATTCTCTGGGCTTTCTTTGGCGTTGTTCTTCAGCAGTTTAAGCAGTTCGTCCATGATTCTCTCCTAATTGGAAAGCCCGTTTATAAACGGTTTTGCCATTCCTTGCCAATCATTGCTTTTGGAAATACCAAAAGCCTCTCTCCGCTTTAAGTCGAGTCCAAGGGTTTGAAGAAAAGTTTCCAATGCTTGGAACTTTTTGTTTCGATTTTTCCAAACATTGGAAAACCCGACGGCGCTCTGCGAACTATGGCGGGCAGACAAAAAAAAGCGCCCTGCGGATGCGGGGCGCTTCGATCTTTCGTGAACTTCAATTAGAAGTCGCAAGAGATGCCAACACTGGCGAGCAGGTTCACGTCGTAACCGGCAGCGGCCGGGGTGGTGTCAGCCAACACGTCACTGTCTAGCTGAGCGATGTAGGTGAGACCCGCACCGACCGACCAGTTGTCGTTCAGAGCATACCCCAGACCAACGGATACAGTCGCATTATGGAATCCACTCTCTCCGCTATCGCTGACGAAATACCCCACGGTGACGCCTGCTGAAGCAGAAAGCGCATCGCTGAGTTCCATTTCATAGTCGAGAGCACCTTCGATGTAGAGGTCTTTCCCAACCGCGCCACCCAAACCGTAGTTGAAGGTGACAGAGCTGTACAGACCGTTGGTACCGATCGCAGAGCCGAGGCTCAGAGCGATTTCTCGATCGGCATCGCCACCGCTAGCACCCGGATAGGTGTATTCGGTGTAGGTTGCGCCCACATCGATCACTTCGATCGGAAGGCTGTAGGACACATAGTAGTCCACTTCGGAAAACTCCTGTCCGTCACCGATGGCATCGATGTCATAGTTGCCCCAGATGCCGACCGCGAGCGAACCGTACGCTTCATCAATCGGGAATCCGGAGATTTCCGCGCCGGGCTACATAACGAATCCGTTGTTCAGGGTGACACCACGGAATACGTAGGCGCTAGCGAAGTCAACAGTTGTGCTGACGGCGGCGGCCTGAGCGGCGAGTGCCGCGCAGGCGGCGAGCATTATAATTGCTAACACTTTTCCCATTCTATTTTCCTTTTCGTTGTTGTTCTTGAAAGTTAGGCGAGTGCGCCCGGCGGCTCTTCTCCTCCGATCAGACCGGACCGGGCGCGCTCATTTGGAACTCTGTTCAGCCGATCGCGTCGGCTCCTTTTTCCCCCGTGCGGATGCGAATACAGTCGTTGAGATCTTGGATGAAGATTTTGCCGTCGCCGATGTTCCCGGAACGGGCTCCGCTGATGATCGCCTCAACCGCCGCATCGACAAACTCGTCACTAACGGCAATCTCGAGACGGACCTTTTTGAGGAGGTTCACTTCGATGTCTGCTCCGCGGTAGGTTTCGTGGTAGCCCTTCTGCTGCCCACAACCCAGCGCGTTGGTAACGGACATTTTAAACACTTCTTTTTCGTACAGCGCCTGCTTCACTGCTGTGAGTTTATCGGGCTGGATATATGCAATAATTAATTTCATGATATTTTCTCCTTCGAGCCCTCCGGGCTCCGTTATTGGTTATCTTTTATTAGTTATTCGGATCAAATTTTCCGCCTATTCCTGATAACAGATAACCATTTTCTGATAACCCCTAACTATTCGTGAAGAACTGGAATCCGCTGTAGGCCTCCATGCCGTGCTCGCCGATATCCAAACCCTTAAGTTCTTCTTCTTCGCTGACGCGGATACCCATGGTGGCTTTCAAGATGCCGAAGATCAGCAACGCGGCCGGGAAGCAAAATGCTCCGTAGGCCAATACACCAAGGGCCTGCACGCCAAGGCTGTAATCTGTGCTGAACACACCGACAAACAGGGTGCCGAGAATCCCGCAAACGAGATGGACGGTGGTGGCACCGACCGGATCGTCAATTTCCAACTTGTCGAACATCATGACGGAAACAACCGCCACGGCTCCGCAAATGAGCCCGATGATGATGGACGCGCCGACAGAAACCACGTCTGCACCCGCGGTAATTCCAACGAGTCCGGCCAGACAGCCGTTAAGGACCATGGTCAAGTCAGGTTTTTTCTGGATCGTCCAGGTGGCGATCATCGAACCGATGATCCCGGCGGCAGCGGCCATGCAGGTGGTGACGAGAACGTAGGAAACCATCCCCGGATCGCCAGACAGAACGGATCCACCATTAAAACCAAACCAACCTAGCCACAGCAGGAATACTCCGATGGTCACCAAAGGCATGTTGTGGCCCATAATGGCCTTGGCCTGTCCATTCACATATTTTCCCAGACGCGGACCAAGCAATAGAATCCCCGCGAGAGCGGCCCAGCCACCCGCCGAATGGACGAGTGTGGAACCGGCAAAGTCGTGGAACCCTTTCTCAGCGAGCCAGCCGCCACCCCAGACCCAGGAGCCCACAAAGGGGTAAACCAATGCGATATAAATGGCCGAAAAGATCAAAAACGATCCCAACTTGATGCGCTCAGCCACCGCTCCGGAAACGATCGTAGCCGCTGTGGCCGCGAACATGCCTTGGAACAGGAAGTCGGTCCAGTAGGAGTAGTTTCCACCGGCGTAGTCGATCAGACCGGCTGCACCCTCCGGAGCCGCAATGCCAAATCCGGCAAAGCCGAAGAAACCTGCGATGCTGAAATCGCCCGGATACATCAGGTTGAACCCGATCAGCGCATAGGTCAGCAGACCGATCGCGACAATCGCCGTGTTTTTGAACAGAATATTCACGGTGTTCTTGGCACGGGTCAGTCCCGTTTCCACCGTTGCAAATCCCAGATGCATAACGAACACTAGGAAGATGGAGACCATCATCCAGATATTATTCGCCGTAAACATGGCGTCTGCAGCCGTAACAGCTGGCGCAGCGTCATCCGCATAAACCCCTGCGCCAAGTGCCAGAACGGCCACCGCAAGCAACGCTTTTTTCCAACTTTTCATAACTTCTCCTTTAGGTCGAACATCCAAACCCGCCCCTGTCACCGGCGATATGATGTCCCCTTAAAGCACAAACCAAGCCAAAGCTTGTTTTAGGAGAAATAGAAAAACATAAACTGCTTATAGTAAATCAGTTGCAAAAACACTCCCCGAAAGGGATGTTGTTACATAAATGTGTCTAACAGCTGTTTAGCAACAATTATGTATTATTTAAAAAGGTTTCCACCTCAGAAATCCGGCTCAGTTCTAGCATCTGCCGGGCGGCATAAACCGCCTTTTCCATGCTGACCGCCTCCACCGCTTGCTGAATCTCGAACATCTGACGCGGAGAAAGGCTGATTTTCCGGATTCCGACTCCCAACAGGAAAGGAATCATTTTCGGATCGCGGGCAATGTCACCGCAGATCGACACATCGATGCGGTGGCTGCGCGCCACCGAGACCACACGGTCAATCGCTCGCAAAATGGCCGGGTGGTGAGATAAATAGAGCTTGGAAACCATTTCGTTGGTTCGGTCGACCGCCAGCATATACTGGATCAGGTCGTTGGTTCCGATCGACATAAAATCCACTTCGTGAGCCAGATCCTCCACCAGCACCACCGCCGACGGCAGTTCGATCATCACACCCAGACGGGTTTCACGATTGTATTCCTCCCCACGCGAATCCAACTCGCCCATACACTCATGCACCAGCTCCTGCGCTTCAATAAACTCATCCACCGAAGAAATCAGCGGGAACATAATCCGCGTGTTACCGCCCACGCCGGCCCGAAGCATCGCGCGGATCTGTTCGGCGAACACCTCTTTATTGCGCAAGAGAAATCGAATGCCGCGCAGTCCGAGGAACGGATTGGCCTCCTCCACTTCATCCTGATAAGAGAGTAGCTTGTCGCCGCCGATATCCAGTGCCCGGAACGTTACCTCCCGCTCACCCATCGACTCCACAATCTGGCTGTACACCCGGTACTGCTCCTCTTCCGAGGGGAAATCGTTGCGGATAATGAACGGGAATTCACTGCGATAAAGTCCAACCCCTTCGGCATTAAACTGATCCGCCAGCTTCAAATCGCTCAGCAGGTTGATATTGGCGAACAGTTGAATGCGCGTGCCATCCGTCGTGTAGCTCTCCGTTTTCATCGGAGAAGCGGCCTCCAACGCATCAGCTCGGCGCTGATGCTTGGCGTACTCTTTGAGCACATCGTCCGACGGCTGGATATATACCGTACCGGCGGACCCGTCCATCAGCAGATCGCAACCCACACCAAACAGATCAAACTGCTGCGCATCCACCATCACCATCGGCTTCTGCAACGAACGGCAGATAATCGCAATATGCGAAGTCATCCCGCCCTGGACAATAAAGCCTTCTGCATTTTCCGTAGCCAGCTTCAGCACATCGGACGGCAACAGTGCATCCGCCAGAATAATATGCCCGCTGTAATCGCCGGGCGCGCGATTGCCACCGACCAGGTTTTCCATCAGACGGTGCCCCAGATCTTTCAGATCGTGCACCTTCTCCTGCAGGCGCGGATTCGGGCTCGCCTGAAAAATATCAATGTAGTGGTTTACCACATCCACCAGCGCGTCCACGGGATGGGTTCCCTCCTCAATCTGCCGGCGGATCGCTCCGGAAAACTCATCATCCGCCAGGATCAACAAATGCGCGCTGAAAATCAGCTGAGCCACATCGGACAAATCCTCAGCCGCCTCGCGCTGCAGATCGGACAACTGCTGCTCACTGGCCTTCAGTGCGCGATCAAAATCCTCTAGCGTCAGATTCTCCGGCGTGGACTCAAGCTTACGGAACCGTCCGCTGCGGCCCGACACCGTCGTCAAGCTACCAACCCCCCGCGCCACACCGCCACTGCCCGGACGCCCTGTAATCATCTTGCCGACCGACGACGGCGCGGCGGGCTTCTGCTCCTCCCGGCGGTGCAGGGCCATCAACAAATCCGCATTCTCAATCACCGTGGCCAGCTGAGCCGCAATCGCCTTCAGCGCCTGTTCATCGGCATCATCAAAATAGTCAACCTGCGTATCCTGAACGATCAATACGCCGACGCGCTTGAGCTGACGCCGGATCGGCACCGCCAGAAACGCCTCATATTTTTCCTCGCCAATCCCGCCCACCGACTTGAAATTCGGGCTCTTCGACGCGCACCCTGCGCAGATCGAACGCAGCTCCTTCAGCGCCAGCCCGGCAATCCCCTGCCCGAGACGTAGCTGAACCTTTCCGACCGCGCCCGCATTCAGCCCCTGCGTCGCGCGCAGCGTCAGCATCCGGGTGGACTCATCATAAATATAAATCGAACAGACCGCCGATTTCATGTGGTAGGCCACCGTACTGACAGCCGCTTGCAAAAAATCATCCAAACCGCTGCTCTTCTCAAACAGAGAAGAGAGCTCGGCGATATCACAGATCATATTGACGTTTGTTTTTCCCATAAGAACAGATTCTTACCCCATTTTTCCAGACATTGGAAGGTCTATTGCATCCACACACAGAAATTTTCCAAGGTTTGGAAAAAGTTTTGGGTGCAGGCTCAGCCTGCTTCCAAGGCTTGGAGGAATCAGGGACGACGACCGCCCTTGTGGCGGGCGTGGGGACGAAGCTGCTTCATTTGGGTCCGGCGTTCGGCGAGGCCGCGAATGACTGGAACCGGCTCGCCGGTTTCGTAATCGAGACCGGTGTAGTAGGTGGCCGCAGCGGGCGTCATCGGCAGCGGAATAAAATCCTGCACCTGCTGCAGTTTCCACTCCTCTTCGCGGACAAACTGCTCAACCTCCTTCATCTCCTGCTCCGTCGAACCGGGAAAGTTGGAGATGAAATACGGCACCAGATACTGCTTTTTTTCCGCCGCGCGACTCTCTTTCTCAAACGCCTCCTGAAAATCGTAAAAGCACTTCGGCCCCGGCTTGCGCATTTTTTTGAGCACCTCGGCGTGCATATGCTCCGGCGCCACCTTGAGATGGCCGGACACATGGAACTTTGCCAGCTCGCGAATGTATTCCGGCGTGCGCAGCGCCACATCCATCCGGATGCCCGACTGCACAAACACGTGCTTCACCTTTTCGAGCTCGCGCACCCGCCGCATCAAATGGATGGCCGAGGTCGCATCGATTTCCAGATTCGGACAGATGCTCGGATAAAGGCAACTCGACCGCTTACAGGTTTTGCACGCCTCACAGACGCCGTTGATGCATCCGTACAAATTGGCCGTCGGCCCGCCAATATCCGTCACCGTGCCGTGAAACCACGGCTGATTCGTGAGATTCTTTACCTCGCGTACCACCGACTCTTCGGAGCGACTAGTCAAAAACCGGCCCTGATGCAGCCCCAGCCCGCAGAAGGTGCACCCGCCGCCGCAACCGCGCACCACCGTCACCGATTCCTTGATCATCGTGTAAGCCGGCACCGGCGACTGATAAGAAGGATGCGGAAGCTTCAGGTACGGCAATTCGTAAACCCGGTCCATTTCTTCGGTTGAAAGCGGCTCGGCCGGCGGTTCGATGAGCACCGCGCGCGCGCCGTGCATCTGCACCAGCGGCTTGCCCGAAAACGGATTCTGCTCCCGCTCCGTCAACTGCGTCAGCTCCAGCACCGCCTTTTTGTCCGCTTTGCACTCCTCAAAAGAAGGCAGCGCCACACACTGCGACAAATCGAGCGCGGCGGTTTCCTTGCCACCGAGAAAACGCGCTGTGCCGGGAATTCCGCTCAAAAGATCACTCGTATTGTAGGCCGCGCTTCCCGTATTCGGGAGCGTGTGTTCTTCTGCGCACAGGCTCTCTGATCGAGAAGCCTGTCCTACAAGCCTCTTCGCCACTTCCCGAATCGCACGCTCGCCCATGCCGTAAACCAGAATATCGGCTTTGGCGTCGGCCAGAATGGAGGGGCGCAATTTGTCCTGCCAATAGTCGTAGTGGACGGTGCGCCGCAGGCTGGCTTCGATGCCGCCAATCACCGTCGTCACGCCTGGGAACGCTTTTTTTGCTAGTTGCGTGTAGACCATCGCCGCCAAGTTCGGCCGCTTGCCAGTTTCGCCGCCGGGGGTGTAGGAGTCCTCTTTGCGCTTGCGGCGCGCGGCGGTGTAGTGCGAGAGCATCGAATCGAGATTGCCCGCCGTAATTCCGCAAAACAGGCGCGGCCGGCCCATGGCAATGAGTGAATCGGGATTCGTCCAGTCCGGCTGAGCGATAATGCCAACACGCCAGCCGTCGGCTTCGAGCACACGACCGATCACTGCCGCGCCGAACGCCGGATGGTCAATATACGCATCGCCAGTGATGATCAGCACATCGAGGGTTTCCCACCCGCGCGCATCCATCTCCTTCCGACTCATCGGCAGAGGCAAAACCTCTTTTTCTTTTGGATTCATTCTCGCCATTTCCCCCAAGCTTTGGATAAAAATTTGCTCCCCACCGTGCCCGTCGTAGCCTTGGCGAAGGCTGAGACACAGTCGGTTCCAAAATTGCCTCTCCACTTCATTGAACCATTCGCTGCGCTCATTATTTACCTTTGGTAAATTATGCTTCCGCTTTGCTCCAACGCATTGCCGTCGCGATAGCGCCGGCCTCTCTCCGCTTCGCCTCGAGTGGGAAAAATTATCCCAGATTTTCCAACCATTGGAAATGTTTCTGTGCCGCCGACCTGTCCGACGAAGCCTTTGGCGAAGAAGGATGCGATGGCTTCTAAGGGTTGGAAAACAATTTTCTAACGTGACCAACCTACTCATCTATACACCTGCCCATCACTCGGCTTTAATCTGGACATCTAAAAAGCGGAAGTTTACCCTTCCCTTAAGAAACAGGGGTAAACATTTCAGTTTAAATGTTAAACGTAGCCAGATACAAGGGGAAAGTTATGAAAAAGTTGTTTATTCTCGCCATGATCTTCTGTAGCGCATCCGCTCTCGCCGGCCCCGCTCGGCCGATTCAATCCTCAAACTTTCAAGTCCAAACGCCCTGCGGTCCGTTGTGGGACAGCATGGCCATGCAGGGACAATGGTTTAGTGATCCGAATTCCGGTGCCACCAACGCTTGTACATGGGAATTCCATGATGACGACCAGTCGCTGACTATTGCCGGAACCGTTCAAAGCATTACGTTCAGCACCCCCGGCGATACCAATTCAAATATCCTCGCGTTTGACGTCCTTGCAGTTGTGTCCAACAATCTGCCCGCCGACTATGCCGGAGGAACAGTATCCAACAGTCATGGTGAAGTGCAAACCGCCGCCGGTGTAACCAGTGGCGGAGATCTGATGCAACAGGTGCGTATTACCGCCGAATTTGCTTTGGCCGAAACAAACATGATCCCGTCGGGCAGCTCGCCCTACTGGCCCGATCCTGTTTCCGCCGGTCAGTATCATATCGTTGCCGCCAACGAAGATGAACGAGCGTGGTACTGCTGGACTCCGGGCCTACAACCCCCGTATCAGCCTGCGGGAAAATTTCAGGTTCCGTCGTGGAAGCTGACGCCGTTTGATATCCCTATCGGCAATCAGTCAACCGTGCTGATGCAGTTCACGATAACAGGATCGGGCATGCCCATCAGCGATTACCGCCACAGCGTGATCCGCGCCAGTCAGCAGATGGGGCTAGACGTGCTTTATAATCGGCACACCTCCCTGAAGATCAGCCACTGGCTCGACACGCTGCTGATCGATGCCGGAACCAGCATCTCCACACCACCACCTCCATTCTGGCAGGAAGAACCGATTGAGTATATCTATGCCTCCGATGCCTCTGTGTTTTACAACGAAGAAGATGATGAAGTGTCGCACAAAATGCACTGGCCTCAGCTGCCCGATCCCAACGGCTGGGATGTGCGCGCCTGCAACGGCGAAGATGGTTTGCAAAAAGTGCTCGCCGACGACTTCCTCTGCACCGCTAGCGGCCCCATCACCAATATCATTTTCTGGGGATCATGGTTCTCTGATGAGTTTATAATGGAGGATCCTTTTCAGGGAATCACCAATATCCACCTGAGCATCCACAACGATATCCCCGACCCCGACGGTACCGGCTCAGAATACAGTAAGCCGGAACTACCGGCTCTCATCGAGTGGAACATTGATCCGCAAAATCCACCTCAGGGATGGCTGGTTACAATCACACCGGAAGAACCCTCCATGCAGGGATGGTATGACCCAAATATGGACATACACATCCTCAATAACCATTCCAACTATTTCCGCTACGACATCATCATTCCGACCAACGAGGCCTTCGTTCAAACCAGCAACACCATCTACTGGTTGGATGTCTCCGTGGAAACTACCTTCGGTCAGTGGGGCTGGAAAACCTCCGTATCGGAACACTTCATGGACGATGCCGTCTGGGCCGACCTGCCGGTCATAAACACCAATCAGTGGAGGGAACTGATCGATCCGGAAACCGGCATATCGCTCGATCTCGCCTTCATCATCGACGGCCCAGACGAGCCGGAGCCGGAGGAAAAATTCGATTGGGGCGACCTGCCGGACAGTTATAACACCTTGTCGGCCAACCTCGGCGCCAACCACACCATCAACATGAACTACATCCTTGGCACCTTGATTGATGACGAATTCGACGGCCAGCCCACCGTCACCGCGAGTGGAGATGATGTGAACAATCTGGCCGACGAAGACGGCATCACATTCACGTCACTCTTCGTTCCGGGACAAACCGCCTCATTCAATGCGGTCGCTTCAGCCATCGGACAACTCGATGTCTGGATGGATCTGAATGGCAACGGGGCCTGGGACCTTCCAGGCGAGCACGTATTCACCGGTGGCGTTGTTGCCGGCCCAAACCCGTTCAGTTTTCCTGTACCGATCGGCACGCCAAGCGGACAGAATTATTTGCGCTTCCGCTACACCAGTAGCACGTCCGCTTATACGGGCGGAATCCCGGCGCCGACTGGAAACGCAACCGACGGCGAAGTGGAAGACTACGCCATAACAGTCGAGAGACTCGACTGGGGTGACGCGCCCGATACGCCCTACCCGACGTTTGCCGCAAGCTCCGGCGCGAACCATTTGATCGGCACCTCGCTCTATCTTGGAACCGCCATTGACGCGGAACCGAATGGACAGCCGTCCACACTAGCCAATGGTGACGATATTGATGCAGGCGGCGATGACGAAGACGGCATCACATTCAAGAGCCCCTTCTTTCCCGGCGCAGTCGCGCAGATTGATGTAACCACATTTGGCTCGGGACTACTGAACATCTGGATCGACTTTAATATGAACGGCAGCTGGATGGATGCTGGAGAACAGGTTTACATAGACCTTTCACTGTCCTCCGGAACCACCACGCTGACCATTCCGGTCCCGACCAGTGCAACTCTCGCCACCAATACCTACATGAGGGTGCGCTACAGCTCTGTCTCGGGTCTACAACCAACCGGCTATGCCTCCGATGGCGAGGTGGAAGACTATCAGATCGACATTGAAGACATTTTTGAGATCGACTGGGGCGACCTGCCCGACCCGGGTTATCCCGTTCTGTCTGCCAACAACGGGGCGCATCATGTCCTCAGTTCTCCGCTGTTTCTTGGTGCAACAGTTGATGGTGAGTTGGACGGACAACAAACGATCAACGCCGACGGCGACGACACAAACCTGCTCTATCCCGGTATCCCCTATCCGCTGGGTGACGAGGACGGCGTAATTCAAACCTGCTCAGCGCTCATGCCCGGCGGATACTCCTCCGTGGATGTCATCGCGTCGCAAGCCGGAATTCTGGATGCATGGATCGACTTCAATCTGGACAGCGCTTTCTCTCAACTCGGTGATCAAATCTTCAGCAACCAGTCGCTTGTTCAGGGAACCAATTCCCTGCTCTTCCCGGTTCCGCTGACAGCCTCGAGCGGTATCCCGGCCCACTGCCGGTTCCGCATCACCAGCGGTGCCTCCGCCTACCCCAGCGGCACCGCCATTCCCGCCGGCCTAGCACTCGATGGCGAAGTGGAAGATTATCATTGGCTCATCTCGCCAGTCCCTTCCGGCAGCGATTGGAGCGATGCGCCTGATCCGAACTACCCGACACTGCTAACCAGCAGCGGAGCCAACCATCCCATATCGGCCGGCGTCATGCTCGGCGCAACCATCGATGCCGAGACGAACGGTGTCCCCAAGACTGCGGCCGACGGCGATGATACCACCGGTTTAGACGACGAAGACGGCGTCACTTTCGCCTCCAAAATCGTGGCAGGAGCCAACGCCTCCATCAACGTAGTGGCCGGGGTCTCCGGCGGTTATCTCGACGCATGGATCGACTTCAACGCCGACGGCGACTGGTTCGATGCCGGAGAACAGATTGTAACCGCAACACTGATCTCCGCCGGTATGAATAACCTGAACATCCCTATACCACAGCCCAGTGCGCTCGGTCCAACCTATGCCCGATTCCGTATCACATCCTTACCCGGAGGTCTGCCAGCGGACAACTCCATAATCCCTCTTGATGGCGAAGTGGAAGACTATCTGATAAACCTCTACCAGCCGCAAACCTCCACCGACATCGTCATCACAAACATCATTGTGACGGTTTCCAACGCCGTGGCCAAGGTCGAGTGGAACGCCGAAAACAACATCAGCTATCAGGTGCAGAGTTCAAGCAACCTGCTCACCAATGTCTGGACCGATGTAGGCGGATCGTTGATGGGCCCAATTAACTGGCAGACCAACTCCGCCGTGCCCACGCAACAGTTCTATCGTGTCACCGCTCCGTGGACCGAGTAGTCCGGCCGAGCCGGATTACCCGGTGCCGCTGTCCATTTTCTCGGACAGCGGCAGGGGCTGGTTTCCTCATCATTGTGTTTCCAAGAATTGGAAGCCCCATGGCGCATGAGGTAGCTTTTACCACTTTCGGTTTTGATTTATCGACGGGTTTGCCTACCCTACGTCTATGCATGTGTTTAACAGTTTAGTGCCGGTCTTCCTGATCATTGCTCTGGGCAAAGCGCTCACCCAGACAAGTTTTCTGTCCAAGGAACAGGCCGGCGTGTTCAACCGACTGACCTACTGGGTCGCCCTGCCCGCTCTGCTGCTCGATAAAGTCACTCACGCCACCTTTACCGCGGACGAGGTTTCGCGCATCTCGATTTTGCTGATTGTTTCCACCATCGCTTCCGCACTCATCGGTATTGTGCTGGCCCGCGTCCTCCGCCTAAACCGCAAAAGCGCCGGCGCGTTCGTTCAGGGCAGCTCCCGTGCCAACAATGCCTTTGTGGGCCTGCCGGTCATCCTTTACTCCATGGCCGGCCTCAACCCGCACATTGAAGCCGTCGCCACCATCGCACTGGCCCCGGCCATCATCTTCTACAACATCTTCTCCGTCACGGTTCTGTTGGCCTACGGCGAACACCAAAAGCGCAGCGCCACCGCCACCGCCAGACTGTTTATTAAACAGCTGCTAACCAATCCACTGCTCCTTTCCTGCGGTATCGGCCTGGCGCTCAATATGCTCGGCCTGCGTTTCCCGTTGGCCGTCGAACGCTCGCTGGGCGCACTGGGCAATGCCGCTCTGGCGCTAGCGCTGTTGACCATCGGCGCCTCACTCAACTTTAAAGGGCTCGGTAAAGGGTTCCCGATCTCGGCGCTGTCCTCATGCATCAAGGTGTTCCTCCAACCGGCAATCGGGCTCGGGCTGGCCCTGCTCTGGAATCTGCCGCCCGTTGAGCGGCAGATCCTGCTGATCTATCTGGCCTGCCCCACGGCGGTCGCCAGTTATGTGATGGCCGATATTTTCAACAGCGACAGCGAGCTAGCCGGGCATATTGTTGTCGTTAGCACGCTGCTGTCCGCGATTTCACTGGGTCTCGTCATTGGATTAGGGAGTTAAATTATGTCTGTACCCACACGCCGCTTCGGAAAAACCGAACTTCAGATGCCTGTCATCACCTGCGGAGGAATGCGCTACCAGCAAAGCTGGAACGACGAACCCGAAGACCGCAAATCCGTCACAGAAGAAAACCAAAAAAATGTTGAGGCCACCATCCGCTACGCGCTTGAGCTCGGCGTCAACCACATCGAAACCGCACGCGGCTACGGCACTTCCGAATTTCAGCTCGGTAAAATCCTGCCGACGTTGCCGCGCGACAAAATGATCGTGCAGACCAAAGTCGCTCCGGCGGAAACCCCCGCCGAGTTTCTCGAGGCGTTCGAGACCTCGATGTCCGCGCTGAAACTCGACCATGTCGACCTGCTTGCCCTCCACGGCATCAACAACGAGGAGGTTCTCCAACAGGCGCTCCGGTGCATGCCCGCGATTCAACAGCTTAAAAAAGAGGGTCGCTGCCATCACATCGGCTTTTCCACCCACGGGCCATCCGACCTCGTCGTCAAAACAATCGAAACCGGTCTGTTCGACTACGTCAACCTCCACTGGTACTTCGTTTACCACCCGATCAACCGCGCGCCGGTCGACGCCGCCGCCAAACTCGACATGGGCATATTTATCATCAGTCCGGTCGACAAAGGTGGCAAGCTCTACGAGCCACCGCCAAAACTGATCGACCTCTGCCAGCCGCTCACGCCCATGGCCTTCAACGATCTCTACTGCCTGCGCGATCCCAACATACACACCCTCTCCATCGGCGCCGCACGGCCATCCGACTTGGTCGAACACGTCGCCGCCGTCCAAAACATGGAAGAAAAGTTTCCAACCATAAAAAGGATCGAAGCTCAACTTCGCCAAGCATTGGAAAAAGAGCTCGGCACCGACTGGGTGCAACGCTGGCACGAAGGGCTACCGCGGCAGATCGACACCCCCGGCGAAATCAATATTCCCGAAATTCTACGCCTGTGGACCTACGCCAAAGGGCTCGATCTAGTTGAGTTCGGCAAAATGCGCTACAACCTCATGGGCAATGCTGGCCACTGGTTCCCAGGACAAAACGCCGCCAATGTCGATGAAGTGGATTTAAGCGAAGTGCTCGAAAACAGCCCGTTCGCCAAAGACATCCCCGGCATCCTGCACGAAGCCCACGAACTGCTCTTCGAAGCTCCGCAGAAACGCCTTTCAGAATCATAAGACAAAGAAAATTTTAGATGCGTGAATTTACAAACGTAACCGTCGTGAAAGAAGCAAACGTCTATTTTGACGGCAGGGTGACCAGCCGATCTGTTCTGCTCGAAGACGGCACAAAGAAAACGCTCGGCGGAGAAATGGACGTGCTCATCGCCGGCGAAACGGAGTGGAAACCCTATCGGGAAGGCGACCCGTTTGAAGTGCCTGCCAACAGTTTTTTCAACCTGAAGATTCCCTCCATCGCCGACTCCTGCTGTTCCTACATCGGCTAATGCCGGTGAAAAAAAGTAACCGCAGGTGATTGGGACATCCCGGATCGTCGGCCTGAAATCTCACCTCAGGCCGGATAATTTACCCTAAATCCCTTAAAATGCGGCAAAATAGACTTGTCCGTACCGATACAAACGTTTGGGTAATAATTAATTTACTTTTATGGCTTTTTGGCTTTCAAAGAACGGCGCAATTTGAGAGCATGTGGATCATTATTAGGAAAAAGGTGGGGGTTGTATAAAGCCATGCGACATCTAGTCTCCCATAAACATCAGGACGGTGTGCTTCATTTTGTCACCTCCGGCAGAATGAACAGCGGCGAAAACGTGGGCATGTGGCACCATGTTCACGCCATTGCGCACGAACATCAGGCCAAACGCATCCTGATCGAATGCGCGGCGGACTCGGGGCGAATCTCAATGGCCCATTGTCTTGAGCTGATCGAAAAAATTCCGTTACTCTGCCGGCGTCTGGCATGTAAGGTCGCCCTGTTTGAAAAACACATGGGCGAGGAAACGCGGGATCTGCTGACATTTGTGGAAAACGCCGCTACGGACCGAGGCGCGCACTTTAAACACTTCTCCGAATTAGAGGAGGCCAGGCTCTGGCTCAATAATTAGCGCCTGTTCTCCCTACAGCTCCGCTGTCCGCCCCGTCAAAATAAAATCGTTGAAGATTTGAATAAGCCCCTGACGGGCGAGCGACGTGCGGTACAGCTTCGGCGAGTGATCCGGTCCGAAAAGCGTGTAGGCCGTTTCTTTAATCACGCTGTTCGTCGGTTCAGCCGGCAGGTGTTCCAAAGCGGACGCATCCCCTTTCGCCAGCCGGAACGGCGCAATCACATTCAGCTCAATCGCCTGCATCCGGCCCTTCCCGACCAGTTCCGCCGGCTTTTCTGTTCCAGTCCATCCAACGTGTGTGGACCAAAAGCTTTTTTTCAATGCTTGGAAACAGCCCGAAGGGTCGAGACTCTTCAAACTGCTTTGCGGCACAGCGCTTCGCGTCGCAAGGGCGAAGTCTATTCCCAAGGTTTGGAAAAATCCGTTGGCAACCCATTGAGCGAGAGCGCAAAGCCGGCGAACCGGATGGTTGAGCGGGCGCAGACCAGACAGGTTCCATTCGGATTTGGTGAGCAGCTCAACCTCTTCCCATTTGTGCTCCTCCCGCCACCAGCAGTCCCACAGGGAACGAAAATATTTTTTTGACTCGGCGCTCCACTTCGCGCCGGGCTGCGTCGGAAGCAGTCCGGAAAGCCCGAGCAACACGGCATAGATGGCTTCCCAGTCGGAACCGTACTGCGCGAGGGCGGTCAATGGCAGTTTCTGAGCCAGCCGCCGAAACGGCGCTTTGTTATTTTTATAGCCAAGCGCCGCGGCGGTTTCCTCGTAGAGTGCCTGCGCATCCCCGCGCTCGCTGATCAGCCACGCCATGCGCTGCATCTTCTGGCGAAGCCGCTCCTGACCCGCGTTTTCCAACCATTGGAAAATTTCATCCGGATTTTTTCCAATCCTTGGAAGCGGGCTGAGCCTGTGCCCAGATGACTTGAATGCCCGGGGTTCATTGTATGGATAGGCAGAGACATCGATGCTTTCGAGATCTATCGTGCATATATCACTAAGTGATATATGTACCGTTCCGGGAGGGAAGAGGGTTGGGTCGGCAACGTTTGGGAACCAGGTGATGTGAAAGCGGACGTTTTCGTAGCGCGGGTCGGCGGAATGTCCGTGATTTTTCCAATCATTGGAAAAAATGTGAATCTCGGCGTCACCGGCCACGCGCCGCTGCTCGCGGCCGATCAGCAGAACCGCATTCGGAAAGTCCGGCCCGGCCTCCAGATTCCAACGACCGGGGCTTTCGACCACGACGGGCTCGCCACGCGAGGTTTTCAGGTTTTTCGGGCGGAGCGAATCATCAAACCACAGCGCCTGCACGTGGCGTTCGGTGTAAGGAAAATAACGCCCGGCACCCTCTTGCACATATTCTAGGCAAATCAGACTGCGGTAGTCTGCCGCTCCGGGGAAAAGCGCCTCGTTGATCTCTGGCAACGGATAGAACACCCGACTCTTTTAGCAGACTTTCCCACCGTTGAAAACCGTCACATTGGAGCCATTTACAAGATACCTTTAAAGGTATGAGTATTGAATAGTTATAAACAGCTTAATAAAAATTAGTTATGAACTTTTTATGTGGTTAAAAATAGCAATCACTGCTCCGCCTGCGGGAAATCGAATTCCCGTTCGAAAAGCTCTTTGAACTGAGCCGCAACGGCTTTTTCGTCCGGCCCCTCGACCCGCAGCGTAATCGGTGTCCCCGACTCAAGGCCGAGCATCATCAGGTCGAGTGCGGACCCAAGTTGACAGGTTCCACCGGGCGAAATCACCGTGATCGCCGAATCGACCTTTGCCGATTCCTGCGTAATCACCGCGGTGGGGCGGCAGTGAATGCCTGCCGAATTTTTGATGACTGCCCTTGCCTCAATCATAAGAACCCAAATGATGCCTAGTAGCATTTTTTTTACAACCTATTTCAAAACCACGTTCACACAATTCAATCGACCCCTTCCACACAACAACATTTCGGCACCACAACGATCCCGTCGGAAACAAGAAACCGTTTGCTATCCTGATCCGAATCCACTCCAATTTGTTGGTTGTCCATCACGACCACGTCGCGATCCACCACCGCACGTTGAATCACACAATGACTGTGAACGATCGAATCCCCCATAATAACAGAATCTTCCACTATGGTTCCTTTTCCGATCTTCACATTCCGGCCAACGATCGAATTGCGCACCGTGCAGTCTACCAAATGGGATCCCGATCCAATTAAGGAGTTAGTGACCTCGACATTCTCCCCGTCAAAAAAGGCCGGCATCAACTGCTCTCCACACGTATGAAGGCGCCACTCGTCCTCCGTCGAAGCCGCCTCTTTACGCTGTTCCAAAAACTCCATATGGGCCTGAAAATAACTCTGGATCGAACCGACATCCCGCCAATACCCGCCAAAGCGGCTCTCTTCAAACTGAAATCCGCTGACCTGGCTCGTGCCGATCATATTCGGAATAATATTTTTTCCGAAATCATGGTCGGAATCGCCGCGGGCATCCTCGGACAACGCCCTCACCAATGCATCGGTCTTGAACAAATAAATACCGGCATTAATAAAGCAATGGTCCTCCTCCCCGGGAATCGACAACACGTCTTGAGGCTTCTCCTGAAAAGAGATAACCCGTCGATTTTCATCCATAGTCAAAACCCCGAATTGATGCGCCTCTTTTTTATCGATCTGCATCACCGTCAAACTTAAGTCGGATTGGGTCGCGATGTGCTGCTGAAGCAATTCCCTATAATCCATGTTGTAGATATGATCACCGGAAAGAATTAGGACATACTCCGGCCGATGATTTTCGAGGAGGGCAATGTTCTGGAATATGGCATCCGCAGTCCCCTCATACCAACATTCAGAAAGTTGTTGCTGCGCGGGAACCGACGTAATGAACTCGCCAAAATCCCGATTTAAAAACCCCCACCCGGCCCGAAGATGCTCCTCGAGAGAGAGACTCTTCACCTGCGTGAGCACATAAATCTGTCGCAGCCCCGAATTGATGCAATTCGAAAGAACAAAATCAATAATACGATACCGTCCGGCAAACGGAACGGCCGGTTTTGCGCGCCCCTGAGTTAGAGGGTACAATCGCGAACCCTTTCCACCTGCGAGAATAAAGGTCAGAATTTTTTTATCTTCGCCCATACACCCCTCTCTATTTGTTATCTATTAGGATCCGGGCGATGCTTTCCTTCAACACACTCAAATCGCCGGTCTTCACCACAAAATCAGCGGCGCTCCAAGTTAGATAATTATCTTTATGACTGACCGATGAAGAATGAATGATTACGGGTAATCCGCGCTGTTCACCAATAATTCGTCCGAGGGCTTCCACTCCGTCCATGCCCGGCATTTTGAGGTCTAATACGACCAGATGAAACGTTTCGCGTTGCAAAAGCGACAGGCCTTCAACCGCAGAGGCCGCGAATTCGACGGCGTATCCCTCTTCTTGCAACACCACCTTCAACAAGTCGCCAATCTCCAGATCATCATCCACAATCAGAATTCGAGGCTTCAATTTCACCGCCCCACCAGACCCACATCCGACTTCGCTCATCAACCAATTCCTTCCTCTAGAATGAAGATCCGCCACCCAGCATGAACTAAATAGGTCGTTATGTTATATTTTAATTTTAAAGCGTACAAATTATACTGCTGTTTTTTTTGCAAGACAAATGGATTAGTTGAAAGAAAGTCACAAGCGGCATGATGGCGCATTCCCCCTCGACGCGATTCTCCCGCCCGGCATTCAACAAGCCCCGCCTGCACACTTGCCCGCCCAAGCGGTTCGTGCTTAACTTGCCTCCCCAATTTACAAGGATACCGCTATGAAATTTGCGCTGAGCTGGCTGAAAGAATTTGTTGATTTTGATGACTCCCTTGAGGGACTGTCCGACAAGCTGACGTTTGCCGGCCTGGAGGTCGAACAGATTGAGACGATCGGCGGCACCTTTGAAGACGTTGTAGTCGGTGAGGTAACGGCAATTGAACCGCATCCGAACGCCGACAAGCTGCGCCTTTGCGCCGTGAAATATGGCGCGGACGAAACGATGCGCGTGGTCTGCGGCGCACCCAACGTGGAAGTCGGCGGCAAATATCCCTTTGCACCGGTCGGCACCACCCTGCCCGGCGGCTTCACGCTCAAAAAAGCAAAAATCCGCGGCGAAGTCTCGATGGGCATGCTCTGCGCCAAAGACGAGCTCGGCCTCGGCGAAGATCACTCCGGCCTGCTCCTTCTCGATGCAGAGCTAACCCCCGGCACTCCGTTCGCCGAACTGATGCCGCCGCCCGAAACCGTTTTTGAACTCGAGATCACCCCCAACCGCCCCGACTGCCTGAGCCTCATCGGCATCGCCCGCGAAGTCGCCGCCATCTATGGTGCCGAGCTGAAAATGCCATCGGTAGAAATTAATGAAACGGCCGAGGCGGTTGACTCGCTTATCTCCGTTGATATTCAGGATGCCGAACGCTGCCCGCGCTACACCGCGCGCGTCCTGAAAAACGCCAAGGTCGGCCCGTCGCCGGACTGGATGACCGCCCGCCTCGAAGCCTGCGGTATCCGTTCCATCAACAATCTGGTCGACATCACCAACTATGTAATGCTCGAAACCGGTCATCCGCTGCACGCGTTCGACTACAACCTGCTCAAGGACGGCAAAATCATCATCCGCCGTGCCAAAGCGAACGAGAAATTCACCACGCTCGACGGGGCGGAACGCGAACTGACCGATGAAATGCTCGTTATTGCCGACCCCGAAAAGGCGGTCGCGCTGGCCGGCGTCATGGGCGGCGCCAACACAGAAATCAAAGACAACACCTCCACGGTTTTGCTCGAAAGCGCAACCTTCGAACCATCCGGCATCCGCCATACCGCGAAAACGCTCGGACACTCCACTGACAGCTCCTACCGCTTCCAGCGTGGCGTCAACGCCGACAGCGTCGAATGGGCCAGCCGCCGCGCCGCCGCCTTGATGACCGAGCTGGCCGGTGCCGACCTCTGCGCCGGAGTCGTCGACGCCTACCCCGTACCGAAAGCCAAAAATCAGGTTTCCGTCAAATGGGCCAACATCTGCAAATTAATCGGCCTCGAGATTTCCGACACCGAAATGAAACAGATTTTCCAAACCTTGGAAATTTCTGTTCTATCCAGCGACGCCAAAGGCGCAACGCTTGAAATCCCGACCTTCCGTGACGACCTCACCCGCGAAGTCGACATCATTGAAGAAATCGCCCGCATGCACGGCGTCGACAAAATCCCCGAAAAGCTACCGATCGCGCAGGTGATCGGTGGGGCGCACGACGACCGTGTCCGCGCAATCAACGTCTGCCGCAAAAACCTGTCCGGACTCGGTGCGCGCGAAATTTTGAACTACACGCTGGTTAACCATCCGCTACTCGACCTCTTTGGCAAAAGCGATGACCGCGAAGAACTGCCCCACCCGATCAGCGCAGAACAGTCCGTCCTGCGCACCTCGCTCATCCCGCAGATGATCGAAAGCCTCGGCCGCAACAAGTCGCGCCAAATCAACGACGCCGTCTTTTTCGAAATCGGCCGTACCTTCAAAAAAGGCGCTGTGCAGACCGAAAAGGTCTGCCTCGGTGTAATGGGCACTCCCGGCCGCGCGGCGCTCAATACGATGCGCAGCCTCAACGAAGAGGAGATCTTCCTGTGGCTCAAAGGTGCGGTCTGCAATCTGCTCGCCGCCCAGAAAGTCACCAAGGTGAAATTCCATCCGCCTTCGCCCGAAGGCTCCGGCGTGACAGGACCCTTTGAGAGCGGTCGTGAACTTAAAATACTATCCGGAAAAACGGAAATCGGCGTAATCGGGCTGATCAATTCCAAAGCCCGCAAAGAGTGGCGCCTCAATGATCCGGTGGCCGCCGCCGAGCTTGATCTCGAACCGTTGGTTTCCAATGTTTGGAAAATCGGAACCGTCAAAGATATCCCGCTCTACCCGGCCACCGAGCGCGACTTCGCGTTCATCGTCGATGAAGCCGTCCGCCACGAGGAAATCATCAAAGCGATCAATGGCGGCGCACCGGCCGAGCTCGAAAAAATCGAGCTGTTCGACATCTTCCGCGGCAAAGCGCTGGAAAAGGGCAAGAAAAGCATGGCGTACAGCTTTCTCTACCGCTCGCCCAAGGGAACGTTGACCGACGAAAAGGTCAATAAATTCCACAAAACGGCGGGAGAACGCGTCTGCAAGGCGACCGGCGCGGTCATTCGCGAAGGATGATCCCGGGGAAAGCCGACTGAAACGGTCTGTTTGCTTGACCTTCTCCACGGGCGGACGTAACATACTTCCTGAGGGGAACAAAAAATCCTGCCTGTTCTTTAAAAATTTAGCCCGCCCGGTTCATGAGAAGCATTATTCTCTGATCCGATACTATTAAATAAAGGGAGCTCGGGACGGTCCGACCAATGGTTTGGTCGTTCAATAGGGCACCCACCTTGTAAAAAGGGTTCGGAGATAGCTTCTCCGGGTTAGGGCCTTTTTCAAAGCCGCTTGGGTGAAAACCGAAGCGGCTTTTTTGTGTTCGGAATCCTGTTTCATGCTTAAACTGCGCGTCATGGAACTCTTTGAAGAAAAACTGGCCGGTACAACGCCAAAGGCCGGCGCAGGCACCGCGCCGCTAGCGGCGCGGATGCGGCCGCGCACGATCGATGAGATCTGCGGGCAGGATCATATTTTGGGCGAAGGCAAACTGCTGCGCCGCGCGGTGGAGGCCGATCGCATTTCGAGCATCATTCTCTACGGCCCACCCGGCTGCGGCAAAACCTCGCTGGCCGAGGTGATCGCGCTAACGACCGACCGCCGCTTCGAACGCACCAGCGGTGTGCTGGCCAACGTGGCCATCCTGCGCAAAATCCTACAGGCGGCGGAGACGTGGAAGAAAATCCATAAGCAAGACACGATTCTGTTCATCGACGAAATTCACCGCTTCAACAAGGCACAACAGGACGTCCTGCTGCCGTACGTCGAAAACGGTGACATCATTCTGATTGGGGCGACCACGCATAACCCCTTCTTTTTCATCAACACACCGCTCAATTCCCGCTCACAGATTTTTCAGCTCAATCCGCTGAGCGAGAAGGCAATTAAAACGGTTCTCAAGCGCGCGCTGAACCATCCGGCAGGCCTCAACGAGCTAGTGACTGCGGATGAAAAAGCGCTCGATCATCTGGCGGCGGTGTGCGACGGCGACGCCCGCCGCTCGCTCAATGCGCTGGAGATCGCCGCGCTGACCACCCCGCCCGGCGAAGACGGCATCGTGCATCTGACTAAACACGAAATCGAAGAGTCGGTGCAGAAAAAAGCGGTGGCGTACGACCACGACGAGGATGGGCATTACGACACGATTTCCGCCTTCATCAAAAGTGTACGCGGCTCGGATCCCGACGCGGCGATCTACTGGCTGGCTAAAATGATTTATGCCGGCGAAGATCCGCGCTTTATCGCGCGGCGGCTGGTAATTCTCGCCTCGGAGGATGTCGGCAACGCCGATCCGCGCGGGCTGACGCTGGCGACTTCGGCGATGCAGGCGGTCGAGTTTGTCGGTATGCCGGAGGGGCGCATTATTCTGGCGCAGGCAACGACCTATCTGGCCAGCGCACCGAAAAGCAACGCGAGCTATCTTGCGGTCGACGCCGCACTAGGCGACGTCGAAAACGGACGCACCCTGCCCGTGCCCAAACATCTGCAAAGCGGGCCAAAGCCCGACAAGGGAACGCAAAAATATCAGTATGCCCACAACGGCGAAGGCCATTTTGTCGATCAGGAATATGTGCCGACCGAGAAGGTGTACTACGCGCCGACCGATCAGGGCTACGAGGAGACCATCGGCAAGCGGTTGGCGTTCTGGAAGTCGCTGAGGAAAAAGAAGAAATGACCAAAGATGAAATCCGTGCGCACGTTACGCAGACCAAAAAGTTCCACCCATTGGAAGAAATGAGCACGACGGTGTTGAAAAACGTCCAAGGGTTGGAACTTTTTCAGCAGGCGAAGGCCGTCGGGCTCTATATGCCGCTTCCCGACGAGGTGGATGTCTCCCCGCTTTTCCAAACCTTGGAACTACAAATGTATATTCCCGCGTTTGACGAGTCCGTCGGCGGCTACCGGATGGCAACGTACACACCGGAGCTCAAAAAAGGGAAGTTCGGCATTCTGGAACCGAAAAACCCAGTCTGGGCTAAAGCGGATGAGCTCGATCTGATTCTGGTGCCAGGGTTGGCTTTTGACCTCTCCGGCAACCGCCTGGGGCGCGGCGGCGGGTTTTATGACCAGTTGCTACCGCAATACCACGCCGTACGGGCCGGAATTTGCTTCGATTCCCAATGTTTGGAAAAAATTCCGACAGAGCCTCACGATTGCATAATGGACCTGCTGATCACGGATTTAAAAATTCTTAAATTTGCGATGAACAGTTAGACAAGCACCTTGGTCAGAGCTATGCTTACCGCAAGAAAATAAAACTCTGAAACGAAGGAATTCTAATGAACAGCATACAACTTTGGTGGGGAGGCGTTCAGGACGTGGTCATGAGCGTCCTTTGGATCGTGCTCGGCTTCTTTTTCAACGCCTATCTGGCGCGCACAAATGCAATGGCCGCGAGCAACCGCGGGTCGGTCATCCTCGATGAAGCGAGGAAAAAGGCGGAATCCATTAAGCACGAAGCCCACGTGGAAGCCCGCGAAGAGGTGTTGACGGCCCGTGAAAAAGCAGAACACAGCCTGGATAAAAAACGCCAGAGCATTATTGAGCTCGAAGACCGCGTGGTTGCGCGCGAGAAGGATATTTCCCGCAAACTGGAACTGCTCGAGACGAAAGACCACACCCTGAGCGAGAAGCTCGAAAAAACGGAGCAGGAGCAGGAAGCGCTCAAAGAGCAAAAGAAAATTCTTCTAGATCGGATTGAGGAGGAAGCTCAGCGCATCGAGAACGTTGCCAGTCTCTCCAAAGAAGACGCCCGTGGGATGATTATGGAACGGATGGAAACGGAACTCGAAGGCGAAATCAGCGGCCTGATCCGCCATCAGCAGAAGTCCGCGCACGAACAGGCGCGCAGTCAGGCGCGCGAAATTGTCTGCTCCGCGATCGAACGGTATGCCGGCGAGCATGTTGCCAACATCACGGTCACACAAGTTAAGCTTCCGTCCGACGACATGAAGGGCCGCATTATCGGTAAAGAAGGCCGCAATATCCGCTCCTTCGAAACAGAGTCCGGCGTGAATCTGATTATTGATGAAACCCCCGGGGTGGTTATGCTCTCCAGTTTTGATCCGGTCCGCCGCGAGGTGGCGCGTGTTGCACTCGAGCGCCTGCTCGAGGATGGTCGCATCCATCCGGCCAGCATTGAGGAAACTCTCCAGAAGGTGCGCACTGAAATTGATGAGATTATTCGCCAGGCAGGAGAAGATGCGCTGTACAACCTCGGCATTTCCGGAGTCGATCCCGAGCTGGTGAAGATTCTCGGCCGACTGAAGTACCGCACTAGCTATAAACAGAATGTTCTCGACCACTCCATCGAGATGGCCTCGCTGATGGCGATGATGGCCTCGGATCTGGAGCTGGACGTACCCACCGCCAAACGCATCGGCCTGTTCCATGACCTCGGCAAAGCGGTCGACCACGAAGTGGAGGGCTCCCATGCGGTGATCGGAGGAAATCTCCTCCGCAAATACGGTGAAGAGCCTATCGTCTACAACGCGGTTGCCGCGCACCACGATGATGTTGAAAAGAGCAGCGTTTATGCCGTGCTGGCTTCCGCCGCCGACGCGATGACCGCCGCCCGTCCCGGCGCCCGCATGGACACCACCGACCTGTATCTCGAACGTCTGGAAAAACTCGAGAAAATCGCCGGATCCTTTAAGGGGGTCGACAAGAGCTATGCGATTCAGGCCGGCCGCGAACTGCGCGTGATTGTTGAGGGCAAACAGGTGGATGACAGCCGCGCACTGGTTCTCGCCCGCGAAATCGCCAACCGGATCCAGGCGGAAGTAAAGTATCCGGGTCAGGTTAAGGTAACGGTCATCCGTGAAACCCGGGCCATCGAATACGCCAAATAAGGAGTCGGTTATGCAGAAGGTTGTTGAGCTCGATCATCCGCTGGTCCGGCACCATCTAACCCACCTGCGCAATAAGGAGACCTCGCCCCACGTGTTCCGTGCGCAGGTGCGGCGCCTTGCGATTCTTCTGGCCGCAGAGGTCACCCGCGACCTTCCGCTGACCACGAAAACCATTGAAACTCCACTCGAAGAAATGGAGGGTGCGGTTCTTGCGGATCGGATCGGGCTGGTACCGATCCTGCGCGCCGGACTGGGCATGACCGACGCCCTGCTCGACCTGTTACCCACCGCCGAGGTGTGGCATCTCGGTTTTTACCGCGATGAAGAAACCCTGCAGCCGGTTGAGTATTACCAAAAATTTTCCTCGAATCCGCCCGAACACGTCTTTGTGCTCGATCCGATGCTCGCCACCGGTGGCTCCGCTGCCGCCGGAATCGATGTGGTCAAAAAATGGGGCGCAAAAGAGATCCGGATGCTGTCCATTATCGCCGCTCCGGAAGGGATTGCGCGCCTTCGCGAGCAACACCCGGATGTTCCGGTGTATGTTTGCGGGATCGACCGAGAGCTGAATGACGCGGCTTATATTCTGCCCGGCCTCGGCGATGCCGGCGACCGCATCTTCAATACGCTCAACTGATCAGGACCGGGCGTGCGGCACCTCAGATGGCTGAAACGGCTTGCAGAAGGTCTGATCAAAATCATAGCCGACGGCGAAATCAGCCCGGCTGTCCTCATCGGTTTTTCCGAGCAGGCCGGACTCAACCATATTGAAGACAATCTCTCCGACATCCTCGGTACAGGTGATTCCCCACCCGACCAGAAGCGTTTTACTCATCGGGCCGAATTCTCGCAGGGCAAGCTCCCGGATTCCATCCAGTAGCTCCTGGCCGCTGACATGACGCGGCGTATCCAGCTTCCGCACAGTGAAGTCCAGTCCGGCCCGGACAAATGCGTAGGCTTCTTCTGTGTAACGCAGATCGCGCACGAGGATGTCCTGTAGAATTTCAGATGGATTCAACGGATTCATTTAAAGCTCTTTACGTATTTTTTCGGCCAGTTGCTCCATTTCAGCCGGATCGTCATAACGCTTCGCATTCCAGTTCCAGTGGTGGCCGTCGTTCTCAAACCGCGGAATCACATGAAAATGCAGATGCGGCACTTCCTGGCCGGCGGCCCTGCCGTTGTTCTGAATGATATTGACACCCTCCGCCCCGAAAGCGTTCATCTGTGCGGCCGCAACCTGCTTCGCCACGCGGATCAGCTTGCAAAGGACCTCGTCCGGAGTCTCTGTGATCGGATCATAGCAGGTTTTCGGAATCACCAGCACGTGGCCTTTGATAATCGGGCCACTATCCATAAACGCTAGCGTGTCCTCATCTTCATAGACAATCGTGGCCGGAATTTCGCGATTCACAATTTTTTCAAAAATGCTCATACGGGAAGTGTAGCGTGCCGACGGATTTTTCCAACCATTGGAAAATAAAAAAGCGCCCCGGAATCTCCAAGACGCATTCTACGTTCACTATATTAAGCACGTTTGCGGTTAATACGGCGGGACACAAAGGCCATCAATCCCCCTAGGCCGACTAACGCCATCGTCGCCGGTTCCGGCACGGCTTTAAGGGTCATGTTTTCAAAGTCAAATGAGGAGGTCGCTGCCGAACCGGTGATCACAATGGACTGCCCGACATTGACGCGAATCGGTTCAGCCGGCGTGTAGATATCCGAACCCCCTGAAAATCCGGATACGCCGGTATAAAGATCAATGGCCGATCCAGCCGCGGTCAGGTTTGCACCGTCTGAAATATCCCCGCCCACGCTGCCAAATTCAATCAATTTAAAATCAATGGGGGTGCTGAACGTAAGGGTGATGCTCTCCGAGGTTCCGTCAATCTGATCATCACCAATCCCTAAACCGCCGACGTTGGAGTTGAGATTTCCTCCGGATCCACTGACGGTCATGTTGAAGCTGATTGCGCCATCTGTTAGCGGTATAACGACGGATGTCTGCCCGTCAAAGGTTCCCCCCTTGTCGGCAAAAACGTATAGTAGATCGGCGTAAGCCATACCGCCCATCAGAACAACGGCACCGATGAATAATTTTTTCATGCTCATCTCCTCAGAAAACGTTATGCGAAAAAACTATCCGCCTTCTCCCAGTTTGTTAAGCAAAAAATCAGCTAGATTTTGTTGGGCTTTCCCATTCCATAAAGGGATTCGCAGCCAGTGAAGCGTTCGTATAGTGGAAATCGAGCGAGACATCCTCCCCCAACCAGTCCGGCACAGGAAAGACCTGGTCTTCGCTATCCAGCTCGATTTCTCCAAGAACAAGGCCTTGGTTTTGACCCGAAAACTCATCAATTTCCCAAGTAAATTCGCCGATTTGAACCAAAAATCGCTTTTTGGAGACAATCCGGTCGCCGCAAAAGTTCCTCAGCATGTATTCTGCGTCATCGGCAGGAATCTCGTACTCCAGCTCGGGTCGAGAAATTCCTTCGGTAACACCTTTGAGCGTCAGAAAACCCCGGTCTCCGATCCGTCGGACGCGGACCGTAATTTGATCCGGGCCGGATAAGATGTAGCCCTGCTCACAGAGCCGTCCGACCCCAGCATCCGCCCGCCAGCCGTCGCCAGTCACCATAAATTTGCGTTCGATTTCTATCTTCATGAACAAAACCTTGCTTTCAATTCGAGGTTCATGGATTTTTAACGCAACCAATTTTAATTGAAAGGATCAAAATGAACTCCGCTTTAATTGTTGCACTAGATGTCCCCACCCTGAAAGAGATGGAAGAAACCCTCGACCGGCTACCGGACGGCATTGAATGGTACAAGGTCGGGCTGGAAATTTTCTGCGCCGAAGGCCCCGAAATTCTCGCCCCGCTGAAAGCACGGAACAAAAAGATCTTCCTCGACCTGAAGCTGCATGACATTCCGCGGACCGTCGCCAATGCGGTAAAAACCGCCGCCAGCCACGGGGTGAATCTCATGACGGTGCATGCCATCGGCGGACGCGCCATGCTGGAGGCCGCGGCGGAAGCCGCACGCGAATGCGACAACCCGCCCAAGCTGGTGGCGGTCACAACCCTGACCAGCCTCAGTCAGGACGATTTTAAAGATTTGGGAATCAACCGCACTGTTTC
>Ga0307990_1000344_pt1 | contig 43767 bp, 30 predicted proteins | sample EllFjometagen129_FD_203168 | JGI IMG/M metagenome (GOLD analysis project Ga0307990, IMG submission 203168) | Marine microbial communities from Ellis Fjord, Antarctic Ocean - #129 | ecosystem: Environmental > Aquatic > Marine > Unclassified | place: Southern Ocean | collected 2014-10-08
TTGCTGTAGTCAAAAGAGGTACTCCTTATGTGAGTACTTATAATTATGCAGCTTAATCAGAATTACTGGAAAAATATGATAAAAAACTTGTTTTTATCTTAGAATACGGGGGAAGGCCAGGTTGGGGGTAATTGAACCTGAGGTAAGGCCAGGTTGAGGGCGATGACTCATTGACTCATTAACTCATTGTCTCATTGACTCGATGAATTCTACCCCTCTTCACAATATTTTCTTATTTTTATCTCTTCGAAATATAAACTGTCAACCAGAGATAGAATTATGAATATCAAACACTCCGTCTTCACCGTGCTTTTTCTACTAAGTATATCCTTAGCTTCCTTCGCTCAAAACACCGATATCGAACTTGTAAAAAAACATGTCAATACCCTCGCTTCTGACAACATGCTGGGAAGGGGTTTTGGTTCTGCCAGTGGAGCAGAAGCAGCAGCATATATCCGTACACAATTCATTGAGGCAGGGATTGAGCCCTTGTTGGAAGATTATTACCATGAGTTTATCCATAGAAGCGGAATACTGAATATCAATGGCAGAAATGTCGTGGGAGTAGTGTATGGAAATGATCCTGAACTGAAAAATGAGTATATCATTTTAGGAGCACACTACGATCATCTGGGCTGGGAATTTGACGATGAAGGTGATACATTGGTCTACAACGGTGCTGATGACAATGCTTCCGGTGTTGCTTCTATCATTGAACTGGGGCGTTACTTTGCAGCACATCAACCGGAACTAAAAAGGAGTATAATTTTAATTGGCTTCGATGGTGAGGAAAGCGGGTTGATCGGGTCCACGCGATTTGTAAATGACAGCGTGGTAGAACCTGGTGCAATAAAAGCCATGTTCAGTATTGATATGGTAGGAATGTATGACCTTCATGGAGGCATTGAGCTTACAGGAATAGAGCTTCTTAAAGATCATGCCGTATTTATGGACCGTGCTACTGCCACAAATTCAATTATTGTGAAGAAAACAGATGGCTCCATTGAAAACAGAACAGATACAGCACCCTTTGGAAATGCAGGTATCCCTGCCATTTATGTCAATACAGGAATCCAGGAGTCAAATTACCATCAGCCGGAAGACGATATCGAATTCATTGATTTTGAAGGGATGGTTACTATTATAGATTTCATGTCTGAACTCGCTGTGGCCTTGTCACAGGATGAAACTCTCGCTCCCACAAATACCATGAAGGCATTGACAAAATCAGGCGGAATGAAAAGAATGAATCCCGGGATCAAATTAAACACCGGTTCTACCTATTTTGATTATCCGGATGCTTATTTCCAATCCAAAAGCATCTTTGCCCTGGGTGTGGGGTTCTTTTTAGAAACCAGGATCTCCCAATGGATATCCATACAGCCGGAAGTGATTTATGAAACCGATGGCGGAATGCAGGATGATGGTAATATAGTTAACCTGAGAACACACTCCGTATCAACACCGGTCAGTCTGCTTATTACCTCTCCGGACCCTGGCAACAATGGTGTGCGCGGATATTACCAGTTGGGAGGATATTTCACCTATACATTTGCAGGAAAACTTGGGTCTTCCTCCATGGATTTTAGCGCTGATTATAATAAGCAGCAATTTGGATTGATCATGGGCGGAGGAATTGAGATCTTAAATTTCCGCATGGGGTATACCCATAAGCGCAGCTTTGTAGATTTTTTGAAGACAGATGGCCCTGAAGGAAACATAATCCTCAATGGCTCCTACTTCATAATTGGTTGGGCGTTTTGAAGAAATGGCTATTAGCTTTTCTAAAACATTTTGTTCATTAAAAGAAAAAAATTCCCTCTTAGTACGATATTTTCTCTCCTCATCACATTAAGTACATAAAGAGAAGAGCCAATTCACATGGGTTCCCCCTTTTTATTGTAATTTTAGAATCAAGATAAAATGCCATGCAGGACGCGCCAGAAATTATCGCAACAAAATTCATTAACCGAACCAGCCGACACCTTTTCCTTACGGGAAAAGCCGGGACAGGCAAGACAACTTTTCTGAAACAAGTAGTTGAGCACACACACAAGAATGCTGTTATTGCTGCACCAACCGGAATTGCCGCTATCAATGCAGGCGGCGTTACACTGCACTCCCTGTTTCAATTGCCTTTTGGTTCCTTTATTCCTTCCGATGCACCTTTGCAAAACATGTCTTTTTCATCGCAGGTAAGCACACCAAAACAGCTCACTCGCAACCTGCAGATGCACACTTCCAAGAGGAGGTTGCTCCAGGAAATTGAACTTCTGATTATTGATGAAGTAAGTATGCTCAGGGCAGACCTGCTGGATGCTATCGACACAACTCTCAGGTATGTTCGTAGGAAAAGAAACCTGCCCTTTGGCGGTGTTCAAATATTGTTTATCGGCGATTTGCATCAACTGCCTCCGGTGGTTAAAGAAGGAGAGTGGTCGATGCTTAGCAGTTTTTACAAAAGCATACATTTCTTCGAAGCGCTGGCTTTGGGTGGACAAAAGCCGGTATATATTGAGCTGGAGAAGATATACAGGCAAACCGATAACCAGTTTATTTCCCTGCTCAATCATTTCAGGGAAAACAAAGTTTCAAAAGAAGATATTAACCTGCTGAATCAACGACTTCAACCTGGTTTCAAGCCGGATAACAATGAGGGCTATATTCATCTTACTACCCACAACCGAATAGCCGATGAAATCAATAAGGAAGCACTGAAAAGATTACCCGGTAAAACGTATGAATACGCATGTGAAGTCGAGGGAAGTTTCCAGGAACACCAGTATCCCATTGATCCAATATTGGAATTAAAGGAGGGAGCCCAGGTGATGTTCATTAAGAATGACTACACAGGAAATCAGCGTTATTTCAACGGAAAGATTGGTGTAGTAACAGAACTGGGAGAAGAGGAAATTGAAGTGGGATTCCTGGATGGAAGTGATCCTGCGTGGGTGGAACGTTACGAATGGCAAAACAAGAAGTATACGCTCAATAAAACCAATAATGAAATTGAAGAGGATCTGCTGGGTGCTTTCTCCCACTATCCCATAAAACTTGCCTGGGCAGTAACCATTCATAAAAGCCAGGGACTCACCTTCGAGAAAGCTATTATTGATGTTGAAAAGGCCTTTGCTCCAGGACAAATTTATGTTGCCCTGTCGCGGCTTGTTTCTCTCGAGGGATTGGTGCTGGCATCACCTGTCCCTGTATCTGCACTGCAGCAGGATTCTGAAATTTTACGCTTTGCTGACAACAGGGAAGACGAGAGCCATCTCAATAAGATTCTTGAACAGGAGACCCATCAGTTCCTCACGGAATCCATCATGAGGGCTTTTGAACTTTATCCGCTTGAAGATGCATTGAGGTACCATCTGCAGACCTATACAAAGAAGGAAAATCTTTCTAAAAAGCAGCTGTTCAAAAATCGTGTGGAAAAGATGCAGGAACAGCTCAAGCCGGAATCAGAAGTATCCCTTAAATTTCTTCAGCAGATCGGCTCCATTGCACGAAATCACACCCCGGAAAACCTGGATTTGCTAAAAAAGAGAGTTGGGGCAGCCATCGATTACTTTGAACCAAAGATCAAGCAAATCTCAAAACAGTTTTTTGCTATCATGGAGGAGCTTGCAGAGGTGAAGGGTGTGAAAAAATACATTACTGAACTAAAAGACCTGGAGTCTCTTTTCTTCGCGCAGTTGAAATTCATGCACAAAGCTGAGGCCTTGATTTATGCGGTGATCAAGAATCAGGACCTTACCAAAGAAGATATTAAAACAAGTATGAATTATGAAGAGCGTGTCGTTCCTGAACCGGTGAAGAAAACGCGTTCGAAAAAGACCCGCATCAAGAAAAAGCCCGGAGAGAAGAAAGAAAAAATTCCAACCAAAACCATCAGCTTTAATCTTTTTAAAGAAGGAAAAAATATTGCTGAGATTGCAAAGGAGCGCGAGCTGGTAACATCCACCATTGAAGGCCATCTTACTCACTTCGTAAAATCCGGGGATATCGACCTCCTGGAGATTATTGATGAAGATAAGGTAGCCCAAATCCAAAAAGCCCTGAAAGAGAACAAGGCAGATTCAATCATCCCGGTTAAGAAAAAATTAGGTGATGATTATTCATTTGGAGAGATCAGGATGGTGCTGGCTGATTTGCAGAAGGAGAAATGATTATATCATAGTCCTTCGGCCAAAGGACTATATCCCCATCCGTTTTCTTTACTACCTTTGAACTCTAAATAAAAATAAATGGCCAACTTTGCTTCATTGAAAAATATCCTGTTTGACATGGGGGGGGTGATCATAGACCTCAACGTAAACGCTACCATGGAGGCATTCTATAATATGGGCTTCCCGCCTGATTTACTCAACTACCCAGAAAACTTCAATACCGATATCTTCTACAAATATGAAACTGGTGTAATTTCAACTGAAGAATTTCGGAATTCAATCAGGAAGGAAACCGGTCTTGATTTTAAAGATGTTGTTTTTGATGCTGCATGGCGCGCGATGCTCCTTAATATTCCGAAAGAGAGAATTGATCTGATCAAAAAGCTGGCAGCCAAATACAAACTTTATATCCTCAGTAACACCAGCGAACTTCACACCCCGATCTTTGAAAACCTGTTTCAGAAAAACGGGGGAATATCAATGAAGGAGCTCTTTGAACAATGTTTTTATTCGAACGAGATGGGTACTCATAAACCCGATGATTCTTCCTTTAGATATGTGCTGGAGCATGCAGATATTGCAGCTGAAGAAACCCTCTTCCTGGATGATAATATACACAACATCAAAGCAGCGCAGGCGGTTGGATTTAATGCCATTCATATTTCCAAACACCAGGGATTGGAAGATTTGGGATTTGATTTGTAGAGATTATTGTCACACCGTCACCCTCTCCCCGTTTAACATTATCTCCAGCTTCGGGCCTTTCTCGTTTTCAATGATCACTTTCTTTCCGTTGATGTTAATCCTCAGATCATTATCTCTGAATATAACCTTAAACGACAATGATTTCCACTGCTTTGGCAAATGAGGATTCAGATGCAACATATCATTCTTCACCCTAAATCCGCCGAAGCCATAAACAATCGACATCCAGGTTCCTCCCATGCTGGTAATATGCAGCCCTTCATTAACTTCATGGTTATAATCATCAATGTCGAGACGTGATGTTCTCAGGTACAAATCATAAGCATCATTGTCATATCCCAGTTTAGTAGCCAGGATAGAATGTAAACACGGCGAAAGCGATGACTCGTGAACAGTTCTCGGCTCATAAAAATCATAGTTTGCTTTTAGGGTTTCATGGTCATAGTCGTCCTCGAAGAAATATAATCCCTGCAAAACATCGGCTTGTTTGATAAAGCAGGAGCGCAGAATACGATCCCACGACCAGCATTGGTTAATGGGCCTTTCTGAAGGATCCAGGTCTGCTGCAAACATCTGCTTTTTGTCCAGGTAGCCCTCCTGCTGAAGAAAGACCCGCTTCTCCTCAGAATAGGGGAAATACATATTTTCTATGATATCTTTCCAGCTTGCGGTTTCGACCTGCTCGTCGAATTTATTATTTTCGATAAGTGCTTCAAATTTTTTGGGGTCCCTTGCTTTTGCATACTCCAGCGATTCAATGGTATACTTGAGTGTCCATTGAGCCATGAGATTCGTATACCAATTATTGTTTACATTATTTTCATACTCATTGGGGCCCGTAACTCCCAGCATAACATACTGACCTTTCACATCCGACCAATTCACACGTTGCTTCCAAAACCTTGAAATGCCTATCAACACATCTAATCCATACTCTAATAAGTAATCTTTGTCTCCCGTATATCTTATGTAATTGAAGATGGCATATGCAATGGCCCCGTTTCTGTGAATCTCCTCAAATGTAATCTCCCACTCATTATGACATTCCTTTCCATCCATGGTCACCATTGGATACAGAGCTGCACCTCCTTTAAACCCAAGTTTTTCGGCATTCTCAATGGCCTTTTGTAAATGTTTGTGCCTGTATATAAGTAGGTTGCGTGCAATATCCTGGGCGGCTGTACTCAAATAAAATGAGATGAGATATGCTTCGGTATCCCAATAGGTACTTCCGCCATATTTTTCCCCGGTAAATCCCTTCGGACCAATATTCAGACGTTCATCTTTTCCCGAATAGGTTTGGTTCAGGTGGAAGATATTGAAGCGGATTCCTTGTTGTGCTTTGGCATCTCCCTCAATAATGATATCGGAATGCGACCAATGTTTTGCCCATTGCTGCTTGTGTTCCTTAAACAGAATATCAAATTTCTTATTAAAAGCATTGTCCAGAGACTTTCTTCCAGCATCAATGAGATCTCCTTCAGGATAGTTCATTGATGATACGACAGAAACATATTTATACAAAGTTGCCTCCTGGCCTGCAACAACCTTACTTATTATTTTATTACCCACAAAGCCCTGGTGACGTATTACTTCCACGGGTGAAGACACACTCTTCCCGTCAATGTGCAGATCATATTTCATAGTAAAAGCTGCCGAGAATCCCGATTTCCTGGTTTTTGACACAAGAACAGCGCTTCCCTCGGTGACTTCTGAATCAACATGGTTCCAAAAATGTTCACCATAATTGGAATCCGTGTTGTTTACATTTCCATTTATATATGGAGTGAATGCTATTTCAGCATCAAAGTTCAATGGCTTAACGCTATACCTGATGGCCCCGATCTCATCATCGACAATGCTTAAAAACCGCCTCGTGTTTACCTCAACTTTTTTACCTTCTTCACAGCTAATAGTAAATGTCCTTTCAAGATATCCCTCCTTCATATTCAGCTCTCTGCGGAAATCATGAAGATTGCAGGTGTGAATGTCTAACTCCACACCATCTACCTCAACGCGTATGCCGATCCAGTTGGGTGAATTCAATACCTTGGCAAAGAATTCCGGATAACCGTTTTTCCACCAGCCAACCCTGGTTTTATCAGGATAATATACCCCGGCGATATAACTTCCCTGTAGTGTGGCACCTGAATAAGCTTCTTCAAAGTTGGCCCTCTGACCCATTCTACCATTTCCAAGACTGAATATACTTTCTGAAGCTTCCTGCCTTTCCGGGTTGAATTCCTCTTCAACAATGCTCCACTCTTTAACTTTATAATGATTATTCATCGTTTTTTCTTTAAAAATGAAACACGAAACAAATTATTTCTTCTACAGTATTATTTTTTTTCATCGCTTACAAAAATCACAAGTACCGCAGCAATCACCAATGAAGCCCCTCCAACCAGCAAGGCGTAAATGCTGTCTCCTCCAAAAAGTGACTTAACCATAAATCCGAGGATTGTTGCCGCCAGGATCTGGGGAATGACAATGAAAAAATTGAAGATTCCCATGTAAACACCCATTTTCTTCTGTGGTAGCGCACCGGTTAAAATAGCATATGGCATAGACAAGATACTCGCCCAGGCAAGTCCAACACCAATCATAGAATAGATCATCTGGTGCGGATCTTTTAGAAAATAGATTGATGCCAATCCAATACCACCAACAATCAATGATATCATGTGAGTAATTTTCCTGTTGGTAAGCTTTGCCAGGAAAGGAAGTAAAAGTAAACCAAAGCCGGCCGCAAATAAATTGTACCACCCGAACATACCGCTCACCAGGTTTGCCCCTTCATTAAATAGGACAGACGTTGTATCATCTGTTCCGTAAAGATGATGTGTTACCGCTGATGTTGTATAGATCCACATGGAGAAAAGTGCAAACCAGGAGAAGAACTGAACGAAAGCCAGCTGTCCCATAGTTTTCGGCATCCTGTATAAATCTGTGATGATACTGACAAGTCCATTTTTCGTTTTATTGAGATGGACAAAGAGAGCAACAATTAATTGCAATATGCCAAATACCGCGAGTCCGGCAGACAGAATATATAGTTCTTTTTCAAGCTTTAGGAAATAAACGGGCAAGGCCAGTAATACACCAACAAGGGCCCATATTATCCCCCTGGTAAAATACTTCTGCGTCGCTTCACTATCAGAAACAGCAATTTCAACCTCAATCTCTTTATCAGTTTTATGCTCTTCAAAACTCTCCATTTCCTCCGGGGAATATTCCTTTGAAGAGAAAACGGTCCAGCCAACGGTTATTAATAATACTGCTGCTCCAAGATAAAAAGACAGTTTCACGGTATCCGGAATCTCCCCTTCAGGCGCGATGTTAGCCACATTGAACCAATTAGAAAGAACATATGGCATCCACGATGCAACGAAAGCCCCAATACCAATAAAGAAGCTCTGCATAGTGAAGCCCAATGTTCTTTGTTCATCAGGCATCATATCTCCAACGAAAGCCCTGAATGGCTCCATTGATATGTTGAATGAAGCATCCATGATCCACAGTGTACCGACAGCCATCCACAGCATGGGTGAATTAGGCATCAGCAGCAGGGCAATAGACGCCATTATTGATCCGACAAGAAAAAACGGGCGTCGACGACCCAGGCGCGTCCAGGTTTTATCACTCATATAGCCAATAATCGGCTGAATGATCAACCCGGTTACAGGCGCAGCAATCCAAAGTATTGGTATCTGATCAATATCAGCTCCCAGTGTTTGAAATATCCTGCTCACATTTCCATTTTGTAGCGCAAATCCAAACTGGATTCCCAAAAATCCGAAACTCATGTTCCAGATCTGCCAAAAGCTTAGCTTAGGCTTCTTCATTTTTTTTCACTTTAAACCGATAAGCCGGCAAATTTGTATTTCAACGAAAATATTTTCTCATATGAACGTTAATTTCGATGCTAAAATCAAGGAAAGTTTATGGATAAACACAAAAAAATCCCTGACCATATTAACATATGATTTCAGAGATCTTAGAAAAAGAATTTATCGGATGAAGCCTTAGCTTCGGTTCAAAAATAATACAAAAGAGGATTAAAATGCAAGAAGCAATGGTATAAATGTGTATAATATTGTCGCAATCGTTTGCGGGGGGAATTGATAGAGAGATAGAAGGTTTGATTGTAGAGCTGCGATAAACCGCGTCTTTATTTTAGTGCTTTCGTGGTTCCTCTTACAATCAATTCTGTTTTGATCACTTGTGTTACCGCCTGATGCGGACCTTCGCCGTCCAATCGCTTAAAAAGAAGTTCAGCGGCTTTTAGCCCTATATCAAAACCATGCTGGCTCACCGTTGTTAATGGCGGTTCAGTAACGGTTGATACTATTCCATCAGTAAATCCGATGACTGAAATATCTTCCGGGATTTTGTAATGAAGCTCTTTTAATGCACTAATGGCTCCTATGGCAGTTAAATCATTGACGGAGAAAATGGCGTCAGGTGGATTATCCATGGCCATGAGTTTTGGTGTTTGCTCCTTCGCCCGTTCTATAGTGTCACACTGAATAATTAGCGTATCATCTACCTCAATACCGTTCTTTTCCAGGGCAGAAATATATCCTCTTTGTCTTTGATAACCAATTAATAAGTGCTGTGATGCTGCAAAGTGCGCTATCCTTTTACATCCGGTACTAATAAGGTATTCCACAGCATTCATCGCGCCATCAAAATCATCAACAACGACTTTATCTGTCTCCAGTTCATCACATACCCTGTCAAAAAATACAATAGGAAAATCATTGTCCATTAAATCCTTGAAGTGTTTGAAATTTTTTGTGGTTTTAGACACGGAAACCAGGAGCCCCTCAGCCCTGTTTGACTGAACAGATTGGGCAATGGCTACCTCTCTTTCGTACTTCTCGCTAGATTGAAAGATCATCACGTTGTATCCCTTCGCCTGTGCCGCTTCTTCAATTCCTGAAATTACTGAAGAAAAAAAGTGGTGTACAATCTGTGGCACTATTACACTAATTGTATATGATTTGCCTCCTCTTAGGCTAAGTGCAATGGCGTTGGGCTTGTAATTGTACTTCTTCACCAACTTCCTGACTTGTATTTTTGTTGCGGCACTAATATCAGGATGATCCTTTAAGGCCCTTGAAACAGTAGAAGGAGAAACTCCCAATTCACGGACAATATCTTTTATGGTAACCTGGTGGCTCATTAGAAGAAATTAGATTAGTTAAAGATAAGAAAAATTGACCTTGGTCAGAAAGTAATTTCTCTTCAAGTATTGACATTACAAATACGTTAGTCTTACAAGTTCTGTAAATAAATACAACAAATTAATTGATTTCTGCTACATAAATAAAGGAAACCCGCTCTCCTGCAAACGATTGCGGAAACGATTGCGGAGATTTATGCTCCTTTCATGTTGTAATATAGCATCCTGTATGATTATAAATTCATAATTTGCTAAGATTATTAACTTAAACTATACCTCTATTAAAAACGAATTTATCGGAATTACACTTTAGAGATCTTCAAAATGAAATGTTAAACTAATTTGTCTACTAAAAACTGATTTATGAAAAGAAAAGTCATTTTAAAAAAGAGTCTCTTGTTGGGTTTTTTTATACTCATTGTCGCACAACTTAGTGCTCAGAATGTAAGTATAAGTGGAACAGTAAGAGATGCCGCTAACGGCGAAGCCCTTCCGGGAGCTACAGTAGCTGTCCAGGGATCTTTGCTTGGAACGGCAACAAACTACGATGGTGATTTTAGTCTTGAGGTGCCAACAGGTGCTATATTGATTGTTTCTTTTGTTGGCTATGAAACAGCAGAAGTTATTGTGTCGGATCTACTTACATATGAAATCGAACTGAATCCTTCATCTCTCGAAATGGATGAATTGGTAGTGATTGGATATGGTAAAATAAAGAAATCGGATGCAACTGGATCTGTAACAGCAATATCTTCCAAAGATTTCAACAAAGGAGCCATTACCTCGGCTCAGGATTTGTTGGTTGGAAAGAGTGCTGGTGTTGTAATCACCACTTCTGGCGGTGCTCCGGGAAGCGGGTCTACTATTCGTATTCGCGGTGGTTCATCTCTGAATGCATCCAATGACCCGCTTATGATTGTTGATGGAGTGCCTATTGATAATAATAATGTAAATGGGTCCGGAAACTTCCTCTCATTTGTTAACCCAAATGATATTGAAACCATGACTGTACTTAAGGATGCTTCTGCAACCGCTATTTACGGTTCCAGGGCATCTAACGGTGTGATTATCATAACCACCAAAAAGGGAGCAAAGGGTCAGCCATTAAGTGTTTCATATAATGGATTTTCCTCCATGTCAAGCCCGGTTGCTTTTATGGATGTCTATTCAGGAGATGAAATCAGGCAGCGTGCCTACGAGAGAAGGGAAATATATGGAGACAATACCCTGTCCTTGCTGGGTAGTGAAAATACAAACTGGCAAGAGGAGATTTTTCGCACTGCTATATCACATGATCACAATCTGAGCGCCACCGGTGCCGTTAAAAACCTGCCTTACCGTGCTTCCATTGGATACACAGACAAACAGGGAATCCTCATGAACACAGATATGCAAAGAGTAACCGGAGCCCTCAGTCTGGATCCCACCTTCCTTGATGATGACCTCAAAGTGAGCATCAACATAAAGGGAATGAATACCAACCACAACTTTGGTGATCAGGGAGCAATTGGTTCCGCAATTAGTATGGATCCAACGCAACCTGTATATGATGTAGGCAATCCGGATGCGGAATATTACCAGTGGGAAAATTATGGTGCCAACCTGGGAACACCAAACCCGGTTGAACAAGCGCTTGCCGTTGATAACACCTCTGTCGTTAATAGACTTATCGCCAATGCACAGGTGGATTATGCCATACCCTTCCTTCCCGGGTTGCGCGCAAACCTGAATGTTGCAAAAGATATATCGATGAGTGACGGACACAATGAAAGACCTACAACTTCACCGTCAACTCTAACCAGCCCTTATTGGGGGAAGATTTCAGACTACAGTTCAAAATTCACAAATGATCTGATTGATTTCTACTTCAATTATAACCCTGATATTTCAAGCGAACAAAATATCGATGTTACGGCCGGTTACTCATGGCAGCATTTTGCACGCGAAGGAGAAAACTGGACACGTGGTAATTATGATGATGACCATCCTTACCAGACAGCTGACAGCACAACCTTTATAACAGAAAACTATCTTGTCTCATTTTTTGGGCGTTTGAATTACTCCTTAATGGACAAGTACCTGCTTACTGCAACTGTAAGATATGATGGTTCTTCCCGGTTTGCCGAAGGTAACCGTTGGGGTCTGTTCCCCTCTGTTGCTGCTGCATGGAAAGTTAAAAACGAAGATTTCCTTGCAGATGTTGATGCTGTTTCTGATTTAAAAATCAGGGCCAGTTGGGGTATTACTGGTCAACAGGACATCGGTAACGACTATCCTTCACAAGCTTTATATATAGGATCTGCAGAAGGGTCTTATTACCCAATCGGAGGAACATACCTTCCTACTTTGCGTCCAAATGCATATGACCCGGAGATCAAATGGGAGGAAACCAGCACATTGAATGCCGGTGTCGATTTTGGATTTATGAATAACAGGATCACCGGTTCATTAGATGTATATCAGCGTGTTACCAAAGATCTTCTTAATGAAGTAACCGTTCCCAGTGGTAGTAATTTCTCAAATACACTGTTCACCAACGTTGGTAGCCTGAAAAATACAGGTGCTGAATTAGCATTGAACCTGGTTGCCCTCTCTACACAGGACATGAACCTGACGATAGGTATAAATGGTACATATAATAACAATGAAATAACCAAGCTTCTGCTGACTGATGATCCTGAATACATTGGCGTACTTTACGGTGATGCTTTCACAGGTCAGAAACAGGTTACCAGGGTAGGTTTCCCTGCTTATTCATTCTTTGTTAATCAACAAATTTATGACAATGACGGAAATCCTATTGAAGGCCTTTATGCCGATCTTTCAGGAGAAGGTGGTGTTGTAAATGGTGACAATGCCGACAAATACATCTATCATAATCCGGTTCCGGATTACCTGATTGGATTGTCAGCAAGATTCAATTACAAAGATTTTGATTTCTCCGCTTCATCAAGAGCTGCAATTGGAAATTACGTGTATAATCAAGTAGCAGCAGGATCATCATTCGACCAGATGTACCAGATTGGTTACTGGAAGAATATGCCAAAATATCTTGATGAAAGCCAATTCGTGAAACGTCAGTTTACAAGTGACTATTTTGTGGAGAACGCATCCTACTTCAAGCTGGATAATGTAAGTGCCGGATATACTATTCAAAACATTGCCGATAAGGTAAGTGCGCGCATTAGTCTGACGGTAGAAAATGCAATTGTAATTACAAAGTATCAAGGACTTGATCCGGAAGTTTCAGGTGGGATAGATAACAATTTCTATCCGAGACCACGAACATTCCTGATTGGTCTAAATATTACTTATTAATAGTCAAATAATAAATAGATATGAAGAGAAATAATATATTAATAGGAATTATGCTTTCTGCGCTGATGATCACGTCATGTGTCAAAGACCTGAATGTGATCCCGGCAGATGAAAATATTATTCTTGCTGGTAACCTGGGTGATGATCCAGCTTACATGCAACAGGTCCTTGGTAAGATATATGCAAGTTTTATCATTGCAGGACAAGGTAGCGTAACTAACGGAGGAGCAGACATATCTGCCTCTGACGAAAACTTCTTTACAACCATGAGGGCGTTGTGGAATCTACAGGAAATTACAACTGATGAAGCTATTTGTGCTTGGACAGATGTTGGTATTTCAGATTTGAACACACAGACCTGGAGCCCCAACAACCCATTCCTGACTGCAGTGTTTCAGAGATTAAGCTTAAGTATAACATATGCGAACGATTTCATCCAGTTTACTAACGATAGCGATGATCCGGATGTAATGGTATATAATGCTGAGGCGCGTTTCTTAAGATCACTCGCTTACTCCTGGGCTATCGACCTTTTTGGTCAGTTCCCATTTACCACAGACGAAGATGGTGTTGGAAAATTCTTCCCCGAAATTCAAACCAGGGAATATATTTTCAACTATATAGAAAGTGAATTGTTGGACATTAAAGATAAACTCGGAGTTCCGGGTAATTCATATCCACAAGCCGATCAGGGTGCAGCGTGGATGTTGCTCTCCAGGTTATATCTGAATGCGGAAGTGTACACAGGTACTCCTCGTTGGGAAGATTGTAAAAGCTACACTGATACAGTAATTAACAGTACCGCATATTCTCTGGCAACTGATTACAGGCAGAATTTTTCTGCTGACAATCATTTTCCTGCTAATCCAGAAATGATTTTTGCATGGGAGCAGGACGGAGTTTATACACAGGGTTATGTTGGAACTACCTTTATCATCGAGTCTTCAAGTGATGCCGTATATATCAGGGCCGAGGATTTCCACGGATTAACTGAAAATACCAACTGGAACGGAAACCGTACCAGGAAGGATTTTATGAACGTGCTGGTTGATACTTTAACTACATATGGTGGTGGACCTGTTCCTCCAGCTGATGTGCTTTTTAGTACAAATTCTGATTCCAGAATTCTAATTAGAACAAAACTGGATATGGATATTCCAAGCCCTTCTTCAAGTGGTGACTATGGAATTGGTGTATACAAATTTACTGCACTTAATGCAGATGGTACCGAGCCAGCAAACTATAATCCGGCATATGCTTGTACTGATTTTCCAATCTTCCGTTTAGCTGACGCATACCTCATGAGAGCTGAAGCAAATCATAATCTTCAGGATGATGCATCTGCTGCTGCTGACATAAACGTCATAAGAGAAAGAGCTATGGGAGATGCGTCAACAAACATTGCTGCCGGTGATGTTACTGATCAGTTGATCCTGAACGAAAGAGGAAAAGAATTTTATTATGAAGGACAACGCCGTACTGACCTTGTACGTTTTGGACAATTCACAGGAGCGGATTACCTATGGCAGTGGAAAGGAGGCCAATTTAATGGCGCCAGTACTGACAGCCACCTGGATCTGTTCCCGATACCTGGTGATGAAGTATCAGCAAATCCAAATTACAATGGTGTGAATAATCCTGGCTATTAATTCTAAAAAGTAAGAAAATGAAAAACAGAATATTAATACTATTGGCATTCATTGGTCTCACAGCATTCTTTACAAGCTGTGAAGAAGATGGAGAGAAGATAACAATATCAACTAATCCGATACCTCCTGCATTGGTCACAATACCTGATCTTACGCTGGAGAGAGCAAGTGCTACAGACACACTAATTTTTGAAGGGACAGCAGTAGACCCGGGATTCGCTGCATCAGCATCATATTTCCTGGAAGCGTGTAGTGAAGGAAATAACTTTGAAGATGTTACCATTATATATACAGGCACTGAAGTAACCCTTATTAAAATGTCGGTCGGTGAAATAAATTCAATTCTCGTTTCATCATTTCCGGCAGATGAAGTATCAATGATCGATTTTCGCCTCAGGGCTGTTTTGGTTGTTGATGCAGGGACTGGCGCTTTAGGAACTGGCGAAAATCTACTTGAATATAGCTCCGGGGCCTATACTCAAAGCGTAACTATTTATGGCCTTCCCCGACTGGACCTGATTGATTCAGGAGTTGAGCAGAAAGTTGAATCTGCCAATGGTGACGGTGTATATACAGGGCTTGTAAATATAGATGTTGCTCAAGCTTTTACACTTTATAATCCAGACAACGAAACTACCTATGGTGGAAGTGGTGATGTATTATCTATCGATGGCGATGCGCTTGTCGGAACGGTAAATGGATGGCACAAATTTGATGTCAATATCAATAATATGACATATACTCTTGCTCCTTACAGTGTGGGTGTAGTTGGTGCCTTTACAGATTGGGGTGAGCTGCCTGACGGGACTATGGAATACATTCCTTCAGAAGGGCATTGGACAATCACTCTTGATCTTCCAACCGGACCTATGAAATTTAGATTGAATAGCGACTGGGGAACTAACTGGGGACAAGGTGTAGATGCCGATGTTGACCTTCCTGCCAATGGTATTGTAGACCTTCCTAATAGCACTGGTAATATCAATATTACTGTAGCTGGAAGTTATACCATTAATGCTGTCTTTAACGGAAGTTCAGGAAAAGCAACTTTTATTAAAAATTAAGAAATCTTGAAATGCGTTCACTGTAATATCGGCATGACTCTTATTACAGTGAGCCTTTCAAAAAATAATATAAGTATGAAAAAAATAACAATATTTGGCATTCTGGCATTCTTCACCGCTGCAATGACCTTCTTTGCTTGTACGCCCGAAGAAGATGATGTCAGGCTTGATCCTCAGCTCTCAACAATGAAAGTTGTGGATATTACTTCTGATTCGGCAACCATTGTTGGATTTGTTGTTGCTGAAGGTGATGGATTTACTGAAAGAGGAGTTGTATACGATGTTACTGAAGATCTAACTATAGAAAGTAACAAAGTTGTTTTTTCTGACTCTACTGAAGATAAATCTCAATTCAGTGTTACAATAGGAGGACTCGACTATGCAACCATGTATTTTGCACGCGTTTATGCGATCGGTACAGCTGGTGCTATTTATGGAGATACTGTCAGTTTTTCAACGCTACCGGAATCTCCAACTTTAACCACTGCAGAAATAACAGCGATTACCGGGAATTCAGCAACTGGTGGTGGAAATGTTACTAACAATGGTGGTGCTCCTGTTACAATGAAAGGTGTTTGCTTCGGAACGGGAACTGCTCCTACTGTTGATTCAACCATAACCGAAAATGGCGATGGCCTTGGTGCTTTTGTTAGTGAGCTTATCGAACTCGATGGAAATACAGTGTACTATGTTAGAGCTTATGCTACTAACAGCGCCGGTACTGGTTATGGTCCGGAAGTTTCTTTTACTACTTTAAAGGGTTTACCAACTGTTACAACAACTGCAGTTACAGAGGTTTCTAAAATCTCGGCGGTCTCCGGAGGTGAAGTTACTGGTGATGGTGGTGGAACAATAAGCGAAAGAGGTCTTGTATGGGCTCTGACTGCAGACCCAACTACCGATGATACTAAGATTATGGATGGATCACCTGGTATCGGAATTTATGTTTCAAATATCGCTGGCTTAACACTTAGTACTACTTATAATGTACGTGCCTATGCTATTAATAGTGCAGGAACCGCATACGGTGATAATATTTCCTTTACTACCCTGGCTGACATTACCAAGTTATGGGCAGTTGGAGATTACAACGGCTGGGATAATAGCGACAATGCTGAATTTATTACTTCAACAGCTACCAGCAATGGTGCTGCTGAAGGATATATATACCTGACCAGTGGCGGTATTAAACTTGTCACAGATCACAGCTGGGGAGATGCATCAACCTTTGGTGATGATGGATCCGGAGGATTAACCAATCCCGGAGGCAACATCCCTGTCTCAGAAGATGGATATTACCTGGTCCAAGCAAATCTGGGTGATATGACATATTTACTAACCAAGACCGATTGGGGTGTTATAGGAGATGCAACTCCTGGCTTATGGGATAATGATACAGATCTTTCTTATGTGTCAGCATCTAAAACATGGAGAGGATCTGTAACACTGAGTGATGCAGGCGCATATAAATTCCGCGCTAATGACGGCTGGGATATCGACTATGGTAGTACAGCTGCTGATGGAATGACGCTGGACGCAGGCGGGGAGAATATCCCTTCACCCGGAGTAATTGCTGATTATGCTATGGAACTTGATCTAAGTACTCCAAACGAATATATGTACAGCTCTCATCGCTGGGGAGTTATTGGAGCCGCAACGCCAGGTAGCTGGGATAATGATACTGATCTAACCTGGGATGCAGACAATATGGTCTTTACTGTTACTCTTGACCTGGTGATCGGTGAATGGAAGTTCAGGGCTGATGACGACTGGGCAGTAAATTACGGTGGAGCTATTGGAGCGCTTACCCAGGATGGAGGAAACCTGGCCGTAGCTGAAGATGGTAATTATACAATTACACTAGATCCTTGGGATGGTATAGGAACAATTACCAAGAATTAGACTCTAATTATTTTAAAAAAAAGGCTGCCCTTCAATGGACAGCCTTTTTTTACATAATATTATTGCTTTCTTCTTCAATTTTATAAAAGATTATACTGTAACATGAAACGAAAACTATTTGTCACAATCTTCTTTTTCTCAGTGCTAAGTTTATCCACTTTTGCACAAATCGAGAGAATTGAACCACCAAACTGGTGGACTGAAATGAGGAATCCTGATCTGCAAATAATGATTTATGGAGATAAAATTGCCCGTTTTGATGTTAAATTGAATTACCCGGGTGTAATACTTATTTCTACTGAACAAATAGAAAACACTAATTACCTGTTTCTCAATATAAGTATCGGGAAAGACACGGATCCCGGAACGATGAAAATCGATTTCCTCCAAAAAGGGAAAATTAAAGCTTCTGTGGATTATCCATTGCTACAAAGAAAGGCGAGTTCGGCGAACAGAGATGGCTTCGATAATTCTGATGTCATGTACCTGCTAATGCCTGATCGCTTTGCAAATGGTAATCCTCAAAATGATGTGATTAAAGGAATGAGAGAAACATTGGTCGACCGGTCTGATAAAACGGGTATGCATGGTGGCGACCTGCAAGGAGTAATGGATCATATGGATTATATCCAGGAGATGGGGTTTACAGCTATATGGTTTAATCCCTTCCTTGAAAATGATATGGACCGTTCCTCATACCATGGATACTCTACAACAGATTTTTATAAAGTGGACCCCAGGTACGGAACTAATGAAGATTTTCTGAAACTCGCTGAATTAGCTGCTGAAAAAAAGATAAAACTGATCATGGATATGATCTTTAACCATATTGGTTCCAGGCACTGGTGGATGGAAGATCTACCCTCAAAAGACTGGATCAACTTAAATCCTAATTATCAGTATAGCAACCATATACGAACAGTAAACCAGGATAGTTATGCTTCTGAATATGACAGGAGAGGAATGGTGGATGGCTGGTTTGTTGAAACCATGCCCGACCTCAACCAAAGAAATCCTTTCCTGGCCGAATACCTTATCCAAAATAGCATCTGGTGGATTGAATATGCAGGACTCTCAGGAATCAGGATGGATACCTATCCTTATCCCGATAAACATATGATGGCCGAATGGAACAGGAGAGTTCTTGCTGAATATCCTGATTTTAATATTGTTGGGGAAGAATGGAGTATGAATCCGGGTCTCATAAGTTATTGGCAAAAAGGCCAGACAAATAAAGATGGATACGACGGCGAAATACCAAGCATGATGGATTTTCCGCTTCAATCTGCTCTTGCAACAAGTCTGATGGAAGAAGAAAGCTGGAATACTGGCTGGAAAAAATTGTACGAAGCTCTGGCCAATGATTTTATGTATCCCGATCCTTATAACCTGGTTATTTTCACTGACAACCATGATATGCCTCGCTTTTTTATGCAGTTGGACATGGATGTTGATCTCTATAAATTGGGTATCACCTATATTTTAACTACCCGGGGAATTCCCCAGATATTTTATGGTTCAGAAATTCTTATGTCCCACACAGAAAGCGATCACCATGGCGACATTAGAAAAGATTTTCCCGGGGGCTGGGAAGGTGATGAGAAAAATGGTTTTACTGGTGAAGGCCTTACAGCCGAAGAGAAGGAAGTGCAGGAATTTTTTAGAACCCTGCTTAACTGGAGAAAAGAAAATCCCGTAATCCATACTGGTAAGCTCATCCACTATGCCCCGGTAAACGGCATATATGTTTATGGTCGAATAGATGATGAAAAAACTGTAATGGTGCTTCTAAATAAAGAAAATGATGAAAAAGCTGTCAGCAATGAACGTTTTAGTCAGATTCTCGGTCAATATAAGAAAGGAGTCGATGTTATTACAGGTAAAACAATCGACCTTTCTCATGAAATTAGTGTTCCTTCTAAAACAGGATTTGTATTGGAATTAAAAAGGTAGAAAGCATGAAAAATTTATTAATATTACTTTTCGCAGTACTGGCAACGTCAACTCTGCATAGCCAGTTAGTTACTTCTGATCCTGCATTCCCGGTAGAAACAAATGAAGTAACGGTGTACTTTGATGCAACAGAAGGAAATGCCGGACTTGCTGGTTATACAGAAGATGTATATGTGCACATCGGAGTATATACTAACCTTAGTCCCGCTACATGGAAATATGTAAAAACCGACTGGGGAGAAAATACGCCGGAAACAAAACTGACAAGAATTTCAGCCGACTATTACTCTATTACTCTGTCGCCAAATATACGTGACTATTTTGCAGTCCCGGAAGGAGAAACAATCACGACCATTTGTTTAGTGTTTAGAGCTCACGACAACTCAAAAGAAGGTAAAGATGTAGGGAACAAAGATATCTTCCTTCCACTGTATGAAGGAGGCCTGAGTGTATCATTTATTACGCCCGATCAAAACCAAATTCTGGATAGATACTCTGTACTTAATATTTCTGCCGCTTCCTCCGAAGATGCAGACCTGAAACTCTATAGAAATAATGACTTGCTAAAAGAAGTGACCGGACAAAGTCTGACTCACTCTCTCATTTTTGCAGATCCGGGCGATTTTTGGCTGAAAGTCACTGCCGAGGCGGATTCAAAGACAGATACTGATTCTGTTTTTATTCATGTTTTAGATACCGAAACAGTTGAATCCATGGCAGAAGGTTCAGTAGACGGTGTTAATTATATCGATAATAATTCTGCTACACTTGTATTATACGCCCCCGGCAAAGAACATGTCTTTGCAGTTGGTGATTTCAATAACTGGACCCCCTCTGCAGATTATAGAATGAAAAAGGATGGTGATAGATATTGGATCACGCTCAATAACCTTATAACTGATGAAGAATATGGATATCAGTATTTAATCGATGGTGACCTCTATCTTGCCGATCCATATTCAGAAAAAATACTCGACCCATGGAATGACCAGTGGATACAGGATGAAACATATTCTAATCTGAAAGATTATCCAACAGAATATGCTACTGGGATTGTGTCTGTCTTTGCATGTGGACAAGACGATTATGTCTGGGAAAATACCAGCTTTGTATCGCCCGATCAAAACAACTTGGTGATCTATGAATTATTGTTGCGCGATTTTATCGCAGCACACGATTGGACTACACTAACAGACACGCTAAACTATTTTACCGATCTTGGAATTACCGCGATCGAGCTAATGCCTTTTAATGAGTTTGAAGGAAATGAAAGTTAGGGCTATAACCCTTCTTTCTACTTTGCTCCCGACAAATACTATGGTCCAAAAGAAGACTTGCAGGTTTTTATTGATTCATGTCATGGACGGAATATCGCTGTGATTATGGATATGGTGCTTAATCACTCCTACGGACTATCACCTTTGGTGAAACTATATTACGATGAATCAACATACAAAGTAAGCGATGAAAACCCATGGTACAATGTGGATTCTCCAAACCCAGACTACTTTTGGGGATATGACTTCAATCATGAAGCACAGGCTACCAAAGACTTTGTCGATCGGGTAAATAGTTTTTGGCTAAATGAATATAAAGTGGACGGCTTCCGCTTCGACTTCACAAAGGGCTTTACTAACACCGAAGGAAATGGATGGGACTACGACGGAGCTCGAATTAGCATTCTCAAAAGAATGGCCGATGAAATATGGACTGTAAATGATAAGGCATACATTATTCTGGAACACTTTGCCGATAATTCTGAAGAGAAAGTACTTGCCAATTATGACATGATGGTTTGGGGAAATATTACAGGCAATTATGGCGAAGCTGCAATGGGCTATAATGAAAATGGTAAATCAGATTTCAACTGGATTTCCCATAAAAACAGGGGCTGGAATGAAGCTAATCTGGTCGGTTACATGGAAAGCCATGATGAAGAAAGGTTAATGTTTAAAAATCTCAGTGATGGTAATTTTGCCGGCTTGTATATTATTCAATCGCTAAACACTTCTTTGGAAAGAATTGAACTTGTTGCGACCTTTTTCATAACTGTCCCCGGTCCAAAAATGATCTGGCAGTTTGGTGAGCTAGGTTATGATTACAGTATCGATGAAAACGGCCGGGTAGGAAATAAGCCAATTCGATGGGACTATTACACGGAGAAAAACCGTAAAAAACTTTACAATGTTTACTCCGCACTGAATCATCTGAAAACTTCTGAACCCGCATTTTCCACCTCCGATTTCAATATGGAAGTGTCGGGAGCGCTGAAAAGAATCGAATTAAATCACTCAGATATGGATGTTCGAATCATTGGAAATTTCGATGTAAGAGATGGAGCTATTGACCCAAATTTCAGACAAACAGGTGATTGGTTCGACTATTTCAGTGGCGAAACGCTAAACATTACAAATGTAAACGAGTTGATCACTTTGGCACCGGGTGAATACAGAATGTACACCACCAAACAGCTTGAAACACCTGAGATAATTTCAAAAATTGATAATTCGATAGTCATAGAATCCACCACGACAATATATCCTGTCCCGGCATCAGATTTTCTCTATGCTTCCACTGCTTCTGAAGCTGAAACTACCACTGTATTCGATCTGAATGGCCGCATTGTATCTCATAACAAGGCCCGGGGAATAAATGAAGCCATTGATGTTTCCGGATTGAACAGTGGAATTTATTTCCTGAAACTTGAATTCAAAAATGCTGCATCTGAATTTTTGAAATTTATCAAAAAATAAATTGTTTGTAGAGACGCGCCATGTGGCGCGTCTCATACTTTGATATGGCGCGTCTCATACCTTGATATGTCTCTTCTCCACAAAAACAGTCCTAAATCAGTCGCTGTGTAATAATTCACTTTTTTATTCGTCTTTAGGAAAACCCTAAACAAATGATGCGGAAAAACCTTAAGATCGCCTTTCGCTTACTACTTAAACATAAAAGCACTTCCTTCATAAATATTATCGGCCTGTCAATCAGTTTGGCCTGTGCCCTCTTCATCCTGCTTTGGGTTCAGCACGAACTTAGTTACGACAGGTTTCATCCTGATTATAAAAGCATTGGGAGGGTTGAAGAGGATCAACACTATGATCGACCTGAGCCCTACCATGTTAATGTTACTCCCGTTCCTGCCGGTCCTGTGTTTTTGGAAGAAATACCGGAAATTGAAGAGCAATGCCGGATTTCATGGTCCGGGGGTTTACTTCTAAAGTATGAGGATAAAAAATTCTTTGAAGATAATGTGATAGCCACAGATTCTTCATTTTTCAACATGTTTGGCGTTTCGCTTGTAAACGGTAATTCCTTTTCAATTCTTAACGAACCAAATACCATGGTTATTTCGCAAGAAATTGCTAAAAAGTATTTCGGACAGGAAGAGGCCATTGGCCAATCACTGGAAGTAAACAACGGCGAAATATATACCATTACCGGCATCATGCAAAACATGAGAAAGAATAGTATAGTCCAGGCGGATATACTACTCCCATGGACGTACAGAGATTCTCAGATGTACAACAACAGCGATTGGAGTAATAACTCCATTTCCACCTTCATAAAAATCGGCGAAGGGGTCGCTGATACACTGATAAACAATAAGCTGACTTCGGTAGCGGACTCCCATAAACCCGAAAACACTATAGATTTCATGTTCGCCCCCATCCACAGGATACACCTCCACAGCTATTTCGGTTTTGGCAAGCCACCTACTGCAGTAATCTATATATATATCTTCTCTGCAATCGCAATATTCGTATTGTTGATCGCTTGTATCAATTTTATGAATATGTCCACTGCGCAATCATCCTTAAGGGCAAAGGAAATCGGCCTTCGGAAAGTAAATGGTGCCTCCCGGAAACAATTAGTGGCTCAATACCTTTCAGAATCATTTCTGCAAACATTTATTTCCATTGTACTTTCCCTGATAATAGTTCTTCTGCTATTAAACAAATTCAATGAAATCTCGGGTAAAAATTTAACGATACCTGATCTTCTTAATATCAAGTATTTAGTCGGGCTAATTGGTGTTTTAATTTTCACCGGCCTGCTAGCCGGGTCCTATCCTGCTCTTTATCTGTCGTCCTTACAGCCCGCCCGGGCAATAAAAGATCACAGTGAAAATAGAAGCGGAAGCGGGCTATTGAGAAAAATACTAGTGGTGTTCCAGTTTTCATTGTCCATCTTGTTAATAGCCGGCTCGATTATCATAAGCCGACAGATGAATTACATGAAAAATGCTGACCTCGGGTTCAATAAAGAGCACCTGATTAATGTCCCGCTGAGGGGAGGACTGAACACAAAATATTCCATTTTGAAAAATGAGCTGCTGAAAAAACCAGGCGTCGAATATATCTCCGCCAGCATGCAGGAAGGATATCGAATCGGAAGTAATTCCTCCAGTATTAATTGGCCCGGAAAAGATCCTGAACAGCAGATCATTGTTTCTTTTAATGCAGTGGACTATGATTTTATAAATTCCATGGGCATAAACATTTCTGAAGGGCGGAGTTTCTCAGAAGAGTATCCGGCTGACAAATATCAAGACACCACGGCTAACTATATTATTAATACCACGCTTGCTGAAATGATCGAAAGCGATGACATTATTAATATGAATATTTCCTTTATGGGAATTCATGGACAAATTGTTGGAATCATGGAAGATTATCACTTCAGCTCATTGCGCGATAAGATTGAGCCCCTGGCCATCATTCCGATTGATCCTGATTACTTCACAACCATGCTTGTTCGCCTGAAGTCAGAAAACATTGACAATACACTTAAGATGATGGAAAACGTCTGGGGAGAAGTTGTTCCCGACTATCCCTTTGAATACAGTTTTGTGGATGAAGAAATAGACGATATGTACCGTGCCGAAGAAAGAATGGGCCGGCTCATAGCATTGTTTACCATCGTTGCTGTAATTATTGCATGTATGGGCTTGTTCGCTCTTGCTTCTTTTACAGCCGAAAGAAGAACCCGGGAAATTGGGGTAAGAAAAAGCTTTGGTGCCAATGATCTCAATATTTCATGGATGATGATCCGCGATTTCACTGTCCTAATTATCATATCTCTTCTTTTCGCCCTCCCCGGAGTATGGCTCCTGGCAAGCCGATGGTTAAAAGATTTTTCATATCGCATCGACCTGGAAGCAGACATTTTCATCTTTGCTGCCTTAGTCTCTATTGTTGTTTCTGTCTTAACAACACTCTACCATGCTATAAAAAGTTCACGGATTAATCCAGTGTTGGCATTGAGGGATGAATAAAAAATATCCCGCTTTTTGTAGAGACGCGCCACATGGCGCGTCTCTACAAGCGAACCTCGGTGCTGTCAAACTGTAAGCCTATTTCCTTGCATATTACCCAACACTCTTCTATCTTTGTGCCTTTCATTGAAACAGAAGTTGTTAAATATATTTTTCACGTGCGCTAAGCATAACTGAAAAGCACATAAAAGAAGGAGTGAATGGCTAAGAAATTTCCTGAATATAAGAAGTTTGATCTTTCAGATATCAATAAAGAAATAAATGATCTGTGGAGGAAGGAGAAGACCTTTGAAAGAAGTTTAACATCAAGGGAAGGGAAAAAATCATTTGTATTCTATGAAGGACCTCCTTCTGCTAATGGGATGCCGGGTATTCACCACGTAATGGCGCGAACCATTAAAGATACTTTCTGCAGATATAAAACCCAGAAAGGTTTCCATGTGAAGAGGAAAGCGGGATGGGATACGCACGGACTGCCTGTAGAGTTGGGTGTTGAGAAATCACTGAACATCACCAAGGAGGATATCGGAAAAAAAATATCCATTGAAGAGTATAACAAAGTATGTCGTACCGATGTGATGAAGTATACCGATTTGTGGGAGAAGCTGACGGAAGAAATGGGATATTGGATAGATATGTCTGATCCATACGTCACTTACGACAATAAGTATATTGAAACGCTTTGGTATCTTCTGAAAGAAATGATGAAAAAGGGTCTTCTTTACAAAGGATATTCTATTCAGCCATATTCGCCCGCTGCAGGATCCGGACTCAGCACACATGAACTAAATCAGCCCGGATGTTACCGGGATGTGAAGGATACCACTGCAGCAGCACAGTTCAAAGTAACAAGGAATGAAAAATCTGAATTCCTCTTCAAAGACATAGATACAGAAGTATTCATCCTTGCCTGGACAACTACACCCTGGACGCTGCCTTCCAATACAGCACTAGCTGTTGGGAAGAAAATTGAATACTCACGTATTTTAACATACAATCAATACACAGGAAACAAGATCACCGTGATTATGGCCAGTGACCTGGTAAATAATTATTTCCCTGAGAAAAACAGTGAAGTTCCGTTTGATGAATACGAGGCCGGCGGAAAAGTGATCCCATTCAAAATCCTTCACGCTTTCAAGGGAAGTGAAATGCTCGGAATTTCTTATGAACCCCTGCTCGATTGGGTTACCCCACAAGGTAAAGCATTTAAAGTAATTGCGGGTGATTTTGTAACTACGGAAGAAGGTACCGGTGTTGTGCACACAGCTCCCACATTTGGTGCTGATGACTACCGTGTGGCTAAGGAAAATGGAATTGCCGCACTTACTGTGCTGGATAAAGAGGGCGTGATACAACCCCTGGTAGATAAAAAAGGACGCTTCTTCCCTATCGAATCCCTGGATGTCGCCTTTGTTGAGAAACAAGTCAACAAAACCAGCTATGCAGAATTCGCCGGAAAATATGTGAAGAATGAATACGATGACACAAAAAAGGAGGGAGATCCAACTACAGATATAGATATTGTCGTCTTTCTGAAACAGCATAACAAAGCTTTCCGCATTGAGAAACATGTCCATAACTATCCTCACTGCTGGAGAACCGATAAGCCAATCCTTTATTACCCCCTCGATTCATGGTTCATCAGGTCAACGGCAATGAAGGACAGAATGATAGAGCTCAATAAAACCATTAACTGGAAGCCGGAAGCAACTGGTACGGGTAGATTTGGGAAATGGTTGGAGAATCTTCAGGACTGGAACCTGTCAAGATCACGCTATTGGGGAACCCCTCTTCCAATCTGGGTTTCTGATGATGGAATGGAAAATATCTGTATTGGGTCTGTAGCTGAGTTGAAGACAGAGATAGACAAATCTATTGCCGCTGGTTTTATGGAAGAGAATCCTTTGAAGGATTTTGTTGAAGGAGATTTTTCCAAAGAAAACTATGACAAATTCGACCTGCACCGTCCTTTTGTGGATGACATAGTATTGGTGAGTAACAGCGGAAAGAAATTGCTTAGGGAGCCGGTCCTTATCGATGTTTGGTTTGATTCCGGAGCCATGCCTTATGCTCAGCTTCATTATCCGTTTGAACACAAAGATGATTTCGATCAGTTTTTTCCATCAAATTTCATTGCTGAAGGTGTTGATCAAACCCGTGGATGGTTCTTCACGCTACATGCCATAGCAACCATGCTTTTTGATTCAGTGGCATTCAAGAATATTATTTCTAACGGTTTGGTGCTTGATAAGAACGGGAATAAAATGTCGAAACGGCTGGGCAATGGCGTTGATCCTTTCGAGACAATAAACAAGCACGGCTCAGACCCGCTTCGTTGGTACATGATTACCAATGCCCAACCATGGGATAACATCAAGTTTGATATCACTGGTGTAGATGAAGTGAAAAGAAAGTTCTTTGGAACACTATACAACACCTACTCATTCTTTGCTTTATATGCCAATGTAGATGGATTCCGGTATGAGTTGGAAGAAATCCCGGTAAATGAAAGACCGGAAATTGATCGCTGGATCATCTCCCTGCTCAATTCACTGGTAAAAAAAGTAACAAAACAGTATGATAATTACGAGCCAACCCGCGCTGCAAGACTCATCCAGGAGTTTGTGCTTGAATACCTCAGTAACTGGTACGTGCGTTTGAACAGAAAACGTTTCTGGGGAGGTGAATTTGATTCTGATAAACTGGCTGCATACCAAACTCTTTATACTTGCCTGGAAACGGTTGCACAGCTGGCCGCTCCTGTTTCTCCATTCTATATGGAAAAACTGTTCCGCGACCTGAGCTCTGTAACGGGCAAATACGAAGAACCATCTGTTCACCTTGTCGATTTTCCGGGTTTTGATAAAACACTTATTGATAAAGGGCTCGAGGAGCGTATGGATATTGCCCAACGCGTCACTTCCATGATTTTGGGTCTACGCAGGAAAGTAAGTATTAAAGTGCGCCAACCATTGAATAAAATAATGGTTCCTGTACTTGAAAAAGGCCTTCAAAAGAAGCTTGATGCAGTAAAATCATTGGTGCTGAACGAGGTAAATGTGAAAGAAATCGAGTATATCTTTGAAACTGAAGGAGTGCTTGTCAAGAAAATCAAACCCAATTTTAAAACGCTGGGTCCTAAGTATGGCAAATATATGAAACAGATTTCAGCTTCAATTGGCCAAATGGACCAGGTTGATATCAGTAAGTTTGAAAAGAAAGAAACATTTACAATTCAATTAGGTGATGTCGAAATCGTCTTGAGTTTGGATGATGTGGAAATAGCTTCTGAAGATATCCCTGGATGGCTGGTTACAAATGAAGGAAATATCACTGTAGCACTTGATATCACAATAACTCCCGAGCTTCGCTCAGAAGGAATCGCAAGGGAACTGGTGAACAGAATTCAACATATTCGTAAAGAAAGCGATTTCGATGTTACTGATAAAGTGGATGTAATTATTGAAAAACATGCAGCAATTGTTGATGCTGTCGAAAAATTCGGCGGATACATAAGCAAGCAAACACTTGCAGAAACGGTTTCTATTGAAGATAAACTTGTGAATACCGGTAGCAAAAAGATTGATATTGACGATGAGATACAGGTAAATATCCGCGTTACAAAAAGGGAGAGTTAAAGTTGTAAATAATCTACCTGCAGGAAGTCAAAAACAGCATTGGCATTAAATAATTTACTATATTTAGACAAATCAAAAAAAATAACCATGGCTGAGAAAACAAGATATACAGATGTGGAGCTCATGGAATTCAAAGAGTTAATTCTTTATAAGCTCGACAAGGCAAAGGAAGATTACGAACTATTGAAATCTGCCATTACCCAAAGCGAAAGCAACGATACGCAGGATACTTCTCCAACATTTAAAGTACTTGAAGAAGGTGCGGCAACTTTGTCAAAAGAAGAAGCCGGAAGATTGGCGCAGCGCCAGCATAAATTCATTCAACACCTCCAGGCTGCTCTTGTTAGAATTGAAAACAAAACCTATGGAATTTGCCGGGAAACCGGGAAACTTATTTCCAAGGAACGATTGCGGATTGTTCCCCATGCTACTTTGAGCATGGAGGCAAAATCGAAACAATAGTATCTATCTGTCATATTGTATAATAACAAAAGAGTTTAATAAAGCCCTTTTCACTTTATTATGTCCTCAACCCTGAAATCCATACTTATTATTATTGGCATCCTGATCATCGATCAGGTATTGAAGATTTTTGTGAAGACAAATATGTCTTTGTATGAACAAAATCCTGTATTCGGAAATTGGTTCATCATTCACTTTGTAGAGAACAGGGGTATGGCCTTCGGCATGAACCTGCCCGGCGATTATGGAAAAATTATTTTAAGCATGTTCCGCCTGGTAGCCATCGTTGCTATTGCCTTTTATATCAGGCATTTAATAAAGCTGGATGCGCATCCCGGTTTGCTAATTACTCTTTCCATGATTATGGCCGGAGCGATTGGTAACATGATTGATTCTGCATTCTACGGGCTCATTTTCAATGAAAGCACTCCCTACCAGGTAGCTACCATGTTTCCTGAAGGCGGGGGTTATGACACGTTTATGCATGGGAGGGTGGTGGATATGTTCTATTTTCCACTTATAAGCGGTGTATATCCTGATTGGATTCCCCGCTTAGGTGGACAATCATTTGTGTTTTTTCGCCCGGTATTCAATATTGCAGACGCCAGCATCTCTGTCGCTGTGGTTATCCTGCTCATCTATCAAAGAAAATTTTTTAAGCACCTTGACGACAAGAAGGAAGAGCTTGCGGGCTCCCCAACAGAAGCAGAGTTAGAATGAGACAATGAGTTAATGAGTTAATGAGTCAATGAGTCAATGAGTTAATGAGTTAATGAGTTAATAGCTGCCCCTCCATCACTCCACCCTTCCTATTTCTTCTCTATCTGACTTTGGAATACTTCCGTTGATCCTGCTCCGCAACTAATAATCGTTTTCATTCCGGCGTCTACTTGTGCAGTAGTTTTTGTAACCTTTGCAGCAGGTACATGATAAATATTTCCGGATGTTGGATTCGGTCCTGTAGGAACAAAAACCGTTATAATTTCTCCCTGGTCATCAGTAATAAATCCAGTCATCAGGGTTCCTGAATTAAACAGGTCCACCAGCACCACCTCCCTGAAGAAAGAGCGATTCTTACCAAAAAACTGTGTCACGGTTTCCCTTACCATTTTGTAACCAGGAATCTTCATAAGATACCTCTTCTCAAGACCGTTTCTTAAAAAATTACCCCAACTTGTTCTGATAATAAGCCCGATCAAGAAAAACAGAAGGAATATACCAATGAGAGCCATAAGGTAGAGTGCTAGCTTGTAGAGTTGTGAATCTGTCTCTACTAATCCAATAAGTGGCCCAAGGTATTTTTCCACCAGGCCAATGATCCAGCGAAACAGGATGACAACCAATGAAAGAGGTAACAAAGCAACCAAACCTCCAAGAAAGGTTGTTCTGAAAAAATTTCTAACCCGCTTAAAAAAATTGATTTTCATGATATATTGTTTTGTATTATTTCCAAATTAAGAATACAAATATACCACAATCCTACAAGTAGATCGGCTAGTTAACAAGACACTTAGGAGGCGGGGTCTGCGTTTTGTAATAGTTCCTCGTCTCCTAACGCCATAGTGAGTGTCATCGTGAGCTTGTCGAATTACTTGCCGAACGACTTGCTCTTGGTTAATTCTTTTCTTTTCTATAATTGAATTTTGTAACTTCACATTACAAATAAATCTATCATGAAAAAAGTAACATTGATTTTCCTGGCCCTACTATTCTTTATTAACCTTACCGCCCAGGAACAGGTGGTCTTTGTTGGCCACAGGGGAGTGTCATACCTCGCCCCGGAAAACACGCTTGCATCTTATGAATTAGCATGGAAACTTGGAGCTGAGGCAGCAGAGTGTGACATAATGCTTACCAAAGACAAAAAGGTCATTGTTTTCCATGATAAAAAAGGCAAGCGACTTACCGGACAGGATTTTATAGTGAAAGAGGCGGTCTATGAAGATATTAAGAGCTTCCCTATCAAATTGAAAGAAACTAATTTAAAGAAATTTGAAGGCCAGACCATTCCCTTGCTAAGTGATTTATTACAGCTTATTCCGGAAGATCGTACATTGGTGATTGAAATTAAAACTGGTGTTGAAATCCTACCCTACATGCAGGAAATTATTAGTGAATACTGGAAGTCAGGAAAGATTACATTTATTGCTTTTGATTTTGAAACGATCCTCGAGACTAAGAAACTCTACCCCGAGATTCCTTGCTACTACCTTTCTGCCTTCGGTCATGACATCAAGAAGAAATTTAAAGAGATTATTGCCAGCGATCTGGATGGGGTTAATTTAAGGCATCAAATTATAAGCGAGAAACTTGTAAAAAATTACACTGATGAAGGAAAAGAAGTGTGGTGCTGGACTGTCAACGATCCTTCAGACGCCAAACAACTAATAAATATCGGGGTGGTTGGTATCACAACAGATCGACCGGTGTGGCTGCAAGAAGCGGTGATCAATCAAATGGAGTAAAGGGTTTACCTTTTTATCAGGCCATAAAAAAGGACATGAATCAGACCGTCAAGAAGATTTTCTTTTTCTGCCCTTGTATATTCATTCAGAAATAAAGGCAGTTCCAGTCCTTTCAGCATTGTAGAAATGGCAACCGATCCAATTTCAGCATTGTTTATTTTAAATGCGCCATCACTAATTCCCGACTCTAATATCTCTGCCACCATTTGAAATTCCTGCTCTTCAAATCTCTTTCGAACATCTTCTGCAAAATCCATTTTGTTAAGAGATTCTTCCTTCAATGCAGCATAAAAATTAGACACTGTTTTAACATGATATAAGCGAAACATGATATAATCCTTCAAGCGCTCCATTGGGTCCTTCCCGCTGTTGATCACTTTTTCCAGCGCAATCCTTAATTCTTCAGCCTCTTTCTCAACAACCGCTTCAAAAATCTCCTCTTTGCTTTCGTAATAATAGTAAATAGAGCTTTTCCCTTTCCCTGAAGACCTGGCAATATCCTCCATAGTGGTTTTTCTAAACCCCTGTGAAGAAAATATTTTTCTGGCCACATTAACTATCCCAACTCGCACTTGATCTTTTTCTACTACCATGAATATGTGCTTAAATTCATTTCTAAAATAGTGCAGATCTCATGGAAATGCAATATCTAAATTATGATCCCTCCTCAACTAATTTAAAGTCAAGCTGTCTTTTTGAAAGATTTGCAGTAACCACTTCAATTTTTAGGGGATCTCCAATTTCAAATTCCCTCCTGGAATGCCTGCCTACGATTTTATAATTGTCCTCATCAAATTCATAGAAATCATCGACAAGACCTTTCACAGAAACCATTCCTTCACATTTATTCTCAACGATTTCTACATAAATACCCCAGTCGGTAAGTCCTGAGACAACCCCTTCAAATACTTGTCCCACTTTATCTACCATAAATTCTACCTGTTTGTACTTCGTAGAAGCGCGTTCTGCATCAACGGCCTTTCTTTCCATCTCAGAAGCATGATCACAACGCTTCTCATAGCGAGAGGCGTTTTTCGATTCACCGTGCTCGAGGTAATGCGCCAACAAGCGATGCACCATCAAGTCCGGATAGCGACGAATCGGGGAGGTGAAATGTGAATAATCTTTAAAGGCCAGTCCATAGTGACCAACATTTTTTGTTGAATACCTGGCCTTAGCCATTGCCCGAAGCGCCATATTCTCAATCACCGTTTGTTCTTTCTTCCCCTGGATCTCACCCAATAAACGGTTCATGGAGACAGCCATCTGATGACTTGATTTCATCGACATCTCATAACCAAATTTGCGTATAAAAAAGGTGAAAGATTCCAGCTTCTCAGCATCCGGAAGGGCATGAATCCTGTACACAAAGGTCTTACCTTTCTTTTTTCCTGCTACCCTGTCCGCTTCGCTTACTTCCTTTGGGTATTTACCACCCCGGCTGGCATATTCAGCCACCCTGCGGTTGGCCAGCAGCATAAATTCTTCTACCAGGTGATTGGATTCCTTCTGTACCTTAAAATATACGCCCAGGGGTTTCCCGTCTTCATCAAGGTTAAACTTCACTTCCGCCCGATCGAAATTTATTGATCCTTCTTTAAATCTCTTATCGCGTAATTTTGTAGCTAACTCATGCATAAGAAGAACTTCTTCCTTCATCTCCTCTCCTTTGCCTGTTTCAATGATCTGCTGTGCCTGGTCATAATCGAATCGCTTGTCGGAATTAATAATCGTTCTTCCAAACCACTCGTCTACAATTTGCACTTCAGGGCTCAACTCCACGATGGCTGAAAAACAAAGTTTGTCTTCATTTGGACGAAGGGAACAAACATTGTTTGAAAGCTTTTCGGGGAGCATGGGAATCACCCTGTCCACAAGATACACGGATGTGGCCCTGTCGAAAGCTTCCTGGTCCAGGATGGAATCCTTCTGCACATAATGTGATACATCGGCAATATGAATTCCCACTTCGTAATTTCCATTCTTCAATGTCTTTACTGACAGGGCGTCGTCAAAGTCCTTGGCGTCAGCCGGGTCAATAGTAAAGGTTGGTATCCCGCGCATATCCCTCCGCTTCTTGATCTCCGCTTCAGTTATTTTATCGGGAATAGCTTCGGCGGCGGCCTCAACCTCGGCTGAAAAATGAATGGGTAATTCAAATTCTGCAAGGATGGAATGCATTTCTGTTTCATTCTCTCCTGGATAGCCCAACACTTCAAGGACTTCACCAAAGGGGTTTTTCACTTTTTTAGGCCAATCTGAAATTTTGGCAATGGCCTTTTGTCCATGCTCAGCCCCTTTAAGTTTATCTAAGGGTATAAATATATCAAATGGCATTTTTCTACTGTCGGGGAGCAAAAAAGCATAATTTTTTGAAATTTCGATAACACCCACAAAAGTTTCACGTGCACGTTCCACAATCTCAACTACCTCTCCTTCGAGACGGTTGGAGTTTCTCTTTTTCGGATATACATGCACCTTTACAAGGTCGCTATCCAGTGCAGTTCCCAGGTTATTTCTCGAAATAAATACATCCTGCTCAATCTCTTCTGAAACAAGAAAAGCATAACCATGCTGAGTCATATCTATAGACCCGTTCACGTATCCGGCTCTTGCCTTCATCCTGAACTTACCTCGCTCAACCTGTTCGATCATTCCTTCTGATTCAAGGGTTTTCAACGATTTATTGATCAGTTCCCTTCCGGGTTGGTCTTTTATGAGAAGTTGAGTCGCTACCTGCTTGTAATTAAAAGTCTTCTTCGGGCTGCGGGTAAAGATTCCCATAACGAGTGTGGAGACCTGCTCTTTGGACATTTTGGGAACGTGTCTGCGATTGGATGATTTGTTTGCCATATGCATAAATTATTGTTCTCCTAAGTTAAGAATGAATTACCAAACAACAGCTTGTCAACTTAAAATTTCTCTTCTATCATTCAGTATAATGATATTTACCTGTCGTACTCATATCAAAGAGCTGGTGCAACCATTTAGTGCTTCATCCCTCTCTTACCTTCATTACCTTCTATATTAAACATCGCTTAGATTATTATATTTTTGATACATTCACAATGAAGTAATTTGTTTTACAGAAATATATCTAACCAGTATAAAACTAAAAAATATGAATCGTAAACTTTTTATCCTCTCCGTAATTATACTAGTTACTCTTCTTCATTCTTCCTGTAAAAAAGAAGACCTTTTCGAACAGCCTTCAGTTGAAGTGAAGAAAGTCACTTTGCTGGAGCTTCCATCAGAATATGCCAATATTGAGGTTGACCTTTCATTGAGTAACAATGATACCAGGGAGGTTCATATTGCAGATGTCGAATACCAGGCTGTTATTGAAGGCGTAAGCTCCCAGGTAGAAATTCATGATATTGACCAGGATATTCTGGTCAGCACACCACTCGAGCTAACCCTGCCTTTGACCCTCACAACAAGCGAGGCATTGCCAATTCTGGCAAAACTATATGCGGGAGAAGAATTAGCGTATACAGTTACCGGAACATTCCATGTAAACGACCCAATCCTAAGTCTTTTTGACCTACCCATCAATATTTCCGGAACAACTGCCGTGGATTTTAATATTGAAGAGTTTTATGAGCAACCCGAAGTTAGCATCAACGATATTTCCGTCACGTATTCTATGAACCCTCTCACGGGGTATACTTTCAACCTTGAGGTAGACTGTACCATAGAAAACCCGAATGAGTTGAGTGTTGTCGTGGATGAAGTTGAATATACAGTAACTGTAGAGGGAGTTAAATCAGATACTCACCTCTATTCCGACACTTACGATACGGATATCAATCTTGCAGGAGAAAGCACAATATCACTTGTCCTTCCTGTAAACATGTCTGTTGGTCTTGCAGAAGGAGCGGCGCTGGGGCTTGCCATAGCTGATGGCTCTGCAGACTATATTCTGGAAGGAGAATTTTATGCCATTGAAGTAGATGGAATAGCTGCAGATTTCTTGCTGCCTTTGTATGATGCAGGAAGTGTCCCAGCAACGGTATTGGATTGATGAGTAATGCAATATTTAAAAATCTTTTCTTATGAAATTCAGAAGTTTATAATCCCTGGACAAAATAGATAAGTGTTGTTTTTGTATTTATTCAACTTAGGGGGGCGGCGCCCAGAGGAGGTTTCTGCTTATGGTATTCCGGGTTATCATATTCTTGCAATCCTGGTTATTTTCATAAATATTATTACGAACTTGTACCCTGCAATTTTGCAACGATATCACGGGATCAGATTAGAGAAAACAATCTAATACATTCAGATTATCTCTTATCCCCAGGAATAGAAAAATCAATGCCACAAGAAAAAAAAGAGCACCCAAAAATAAAACCTGGATTACATCCCCGTAATAAGCACCGGGAGCGCTATGAATTCGAATCACTCATACAAAGCAATCCTGAGTTAGCGCGTTTTGTGAAACCAAACCAGTATGGAGATGAGTCTGTGGATTTCTTCAACCCGAAAGCGGTAAAAGCGCTTAACACAGCACTGCTGAAACACTATTACGATATTCAAACCTGGGATATTCCCCCCGGATATCTGTGTCCACCCATTCCGGGACGAGCCGACTATATTCACCACATGGCTGATCTTCTAAGTGACGATAACGGGGGAGAAATCCCTGCAGGAAATAAGATCAAATGTCTCGATATTGGGGTTGGCTCTAATTGTGTTTATCCCATTATTGGAACTAAAGAATATGGCTGGTCCTTTGTGGGAAGCGATATCGATCCAATTGCGATTGATTCTGCAAATAATATCATTGAATCGAATCCACCACTTAAAAACCTTGTTGAAACAAGGTTGCAAAAAAACCCCAACAATTCGATCCATGGCGTGATACATAAAAATGAACGCTTTGATCTGACAATCTGCAATCCCCCGTTTTATTCATCTGCAAAAGACGCACTGGCTGAATCCGACAGAAAGAATAAAAACTTATCCAGTGGAAAATTAAAAAATATCACAAGAAACTTTAGTGGAAAAAACAATGAATTGTGGTGCGAAGGTGGTGAAAAACGCTTTGTCAGGGCTTTAATCCGTCAAAGCAAACAAAATGCTGATTCCTGCCTCTGGTTTTCTTCACTCGTATCCAAAAACTCTAATCTAAAAAGCATAAATGAAGCTCTTAATAAAGTTGAGCCAGCTGATGTAAAAACAATTACAATGGGGCAAGGGAATAAAACCAGTAGAATCGTGGCCTGGACCTTTCACAGTAAGGAGCAACGGGAAAACTGGTTCAAAAAAAAACAATAAGCAAACACAACCATTTACAGTAGTTTTTCATCTATAATTAAAAGTGAGTGATGAAAAGAATTTTATTAGTGATATCTGTATTTATAGTGGCTTCGGTCTTACCTTACTCCTGTGAAACATTCGAAAGCGCCAACATGCAGGTATGTGATGTTGAAAACCCACTGGAAGATTTGCCGTGGCTAAAAGACATTAAACTAGCCATTCAATTAAACATGAGCCCTGCCGGTTCACAGATTATTCAATATTCGTATAAAGGAGAATATGTGTTTTGGGTGGATGTCTGTTTCCAATGTCCCGATGGCGTGATCGCTGTTTACAATTGTGCAGGCGAAGTGATTTGTGAATTCGGTGGAATTGACGGAAGAAATACTTGCATCGATTTCGAAACAGAAGCCACCGACAGCACGAATCTGTTTATAAGTATTCAGAACAACACGAATTAACAGATCGCTTAGATTTTCCTTATTAACAAAAACTTCAAAAGTTGCTTTATAAATTCCAGGAGTTCCTTGTATAAAAGAGCAAGTCTCTATCTCAGACCTTTCAAGGTAAAAAGAAGCGTGCCAGCTCACATCGGCAAGAATTCCTGCTAAAGCAATGCGATATTGTCTACTTCATTAAATACTTCATTAATTAATGGGAGAGAAGGGGCTACAATGGCTCCTGCCATCATCGTCATCATGCTTGTAAGAAGAAGGGAGAGCTTCAACAGACCTCTGTTTTTCATTAAAAATAGTTTTTAATAGAACAGCCAAAAACAAAAATTATTTTTCCTTTCAACAGATTAATTGGTCGGTTTTTGAATCAATTGGTGAATATAGAACAATCCTTTAATTAATATAATATGTAACATTGTAAGCACTAAATATATTGTTGAACTGTTTGTTATATATAATTGAACAGAATCCATCCTGAGCTGTTATAAACAGAGACCAATCAAAACCCACACGATATTGTAGTGAAATTCGTTTGAACATTTATAATGAGAAACCTTTTATTTTTAATACTTATATATCCAGCCCTCCTTGTAGGACAACAGAATTACACCCTAAGCGGTAGTGTAACAGACGCCGCAACAGGAGAAGACCTCATTGGAGTTACAATATTTGACCTGGAATCATCATCAGGTTCTATAACAAATTCATATGGATTTTACTCGCTTTCACTTCCTGCAGGATGGTATAACATTCAATATAGTTACATGGGCTATACTACCGCTAAACATGCTATTGAGCTAAGTAAAAATCAAAGCTTCAACATCGAATTAACCCCCTCCCAAATTGCGCTTGATGCCGTAACTATTTCAGCTGAGCGAAGAGATAAAAACATCACTTCAGCAGAAATGGGTGTGGAAAAATTAAATCTTCGACAAATTGCCATTATCCCTGTTCTGTTTGGGGAAAAGGATGTTTTAAAAACGATTCAACTCTTACCTGGAATTAGTAGCTCCGGGGAAGGAAGCACGGGATTTAACGTTCGTGGCGGATCCATGGATCAGAATCTCATACTCCTCGATGAAGCACCATTGTACAGTGCATCGCACTTACTTGGTTTTTTCTCAGTCTTTAATGCTGACGCCCTGAAAGGTGTTACTGTTTATAAGGGTGGGATTCCTGCCTATTACGGGGGAAGAGCTTCTTCAGTGTTGGACATTACCATGAATAATGGTAATAAAAAGAATTTTAATATAACAGGAGGAGTTGGGTTGATATCCACAAGGTTAACTGTAGAAGGGCCTATTATCAAAGATAAGATGTCGTTCATTGTTTCCGGACGAAGAACCTATGCTGATATAGTTGCCAAGGCGGCGTTCTCAGACGATGTGGTTCCTAATGATCTATCCCTCTATTTCTATGATCTGAATGCAAAATTGAATTACTCCATTAACGATAAAAACCGGGTATTTCTTTCGGGCTACTTTGGAAGTGATGTTTTTGGATTTAGTGACCAGATTGGAACAGACTGGGGGAATACAACCGGAACAATTCGATGGAACCACCTCTTTAATAAAAAACTTTTTTCAAACACATCTGTCTTGTTTAGCAGGTATAATTATGGATTTAATGCCGGACAGGACGGAATAAGCATACGGCTAACTTCCGGCATTGAAAATCTCACTGTCAAAGAAGACTTTACCTGGTTTCTTAACCCAAACAACACCATCAAATTTGGAGGGTCATCCACATTTCATACGTTTAAGCCCGGGGAGTTGGAATCAGAAGGAGAATTGGATTTCGATATTATACTGAGAGAAAAGAGCGCCTATGAAAGCGCAGTCTATCTTCAAAATGAGCAGAAAATCAGCACGCGTTTCAGTGCAAACTATGGCCTCCGATTATCAATGTTTAACCAGGTTCAGATTGACTCAGGGTTGATATATGAGTATGGTGATGACAATTTACCTTCGGATTTTACCTTTTATGAAGCAGGCGAAATAATTCAAACCTACCTTGGTTTTGAACCCAGGTTCTCGCTGAATTATATACTTGGAGATAAGAGTTCTTTGAAAGTCTCCTACAACAGGATGGCGCAATACCTGCAATTACTCTCAAATAGCACTTCAGGAAATCCAACCGATGTATGGTTGCCCAGCAGTAACAATATCAAGCCGCTCTACGTGCACCAGGTTGCTGCCGGCTATTTTAGAAATTTCCTGGATAATAATATTGAAACATCTGCTGAAGTATACTATAAAAGAATTCAGAATGTAGCAGATTATGAGGATGGCGCTAATATCTTTCTGAATGAATTTGTAGAAGCAACTATCCTGAATGGATTAGGCAGGAGTTACGGATTGGAGCTTTATGTGAAGAAAAATTACGGCGACTTTAGCGGATGGATAAGCTATACCTTGTCAAGGACTGAAAACAAAATTGAGGGCATCAATGATTTCAATTGGTATCCTGTGAAATATGACAAAACGCATGATATTTCTATCGTGGCCAGTTACCAACTATTTCCAAGAATTTCTCTTTCTGCAGTCTGGGTATACGCTACAGGAAACGCGGTAACATTCCCAAGCGGTAAATATGTTATTGACGGGCTTCAGATTCCTTACTATACAGAAAGAAATGGTTACAGAATGCCACACTACCACAGAATAGATGCCAGCATCAATATCAAAGGGAAGAAGCGTAAGCGCTTTGAGTCAAACTGGGATTTTTCAGTATACAATGCATATAACAGACACAATGCCTATCTGATAGATTTTCGTGAGAGCGAAACTGTTCCGGGTGCCACAGAAGCTGTTAAACTAAGTCTTTTCGGAATTGTACCTTCTATCAGCTATAACTTCAAATTCTAAAAAAATGATGAAGACTAAATATATACTGTTAACATTTGCCATCATCTTTACTCTTTCCTCCTGTGAGGAGGTGATAGAGATAGATTTGAACTCTTCTCATCCCATTTTGGTGGTAGAAGCCAGGCTATATAAGGACTCATTGGCTACCGTTTTACTCACCAAAACAGTAAATTATTTTTCTTTAGAAACTCCAGAAGTGATTGAGAATGCTACCATCACCATCACTGCTGATGACAATGTCTCAGAAGAATTGCTTTACCTGGGAAGCGGATTATACTCCGGGGAAACAATGCGTGGGATTGAAGGGGTGCACTATGAGATTGAAATATTGTGGGAAGAGGAGGAATACAATGGAAGTGCTTTTCTGCCAAAACAAACAGAGATAATATCCCTGGAAATTGTCGAATTTCAGCCAGCCCCCCAGGCACCGCTATTCAAAAATGCGGAAATAACATTTTTAGACAATCCTGAAACAGAAGATTTTTATATGATCAGATATGTTCTTAACGGACTCCCTCTCGCTGCTTCCTATTTTGCTTTTTCGGATATGACTTTTTCGGATACCATTCAATTAGCCAATCCTCAATTGTCATTTGAAACCGGTGACCTTGTTGGTGTTCAGGTGTTTTCAATTGATGAACCCATGTCTGTTTTCTATTCACAATTGAGTCAAGCCCTGGGTGGTGGCATGGCTATGTCGTCTACACCCTACAACCCTACTTCAAATATTAAAGGAGCCATGGGGTATTTTGCTGCCTGGTCGTATGTTATGGATACAGTAGTGGTTCCTTAAGAATTTGTATCAAAAATATCTATCTTCGTTTGCATGTTGCACCATGCAGAAAGAATTCTCAACACAAAATGATCGAAGAGAAAGTATTTGAAAATATTGATTTTACCGACAAGGGCTTGTCGGATAATGAATTCGACAATTGCACCTTTATAAATTGCAATTTTTCGAATGTAAATTTATCTGATTTTACTTTGCTTGAAATTATGTTTGACCATTGCAACCTGGGCACGGCTAAACTCAATGATACAACCCTGAAAGATGTTGAATTCAAGCATTGCAATCTCATGGGTGTTGATTTCGGTGAAGTCAATAAAATTTTGCTTTCATTATCCTTTGAGGGTTGCCGTTTAGACTTATCTTCTTTTTACAAACTAAAACTTAAAGCAACCCGTTTTTCAAAATGCTCCATCAAGGAAGCCGATTTCACTGAAACAGATTTATCGAAATCTGTATTTGCAGAATGTGATCTTGACGGTGCTATATTTGACCGTTCCAACCTTGAAAAAGTGGATTTCACTTCTTCTGACAACTATTCTATTGATCCGGAAAATAATCGCCTGAAGAAAGCTAAGTTTTCAAGGTCCGGATTGCATGGATTGCTAGGGAAACATGATATAGTAATTGAAATATGAAAAAAGAAACGCTAATTCTCATTTTTACTTGCTAATTCTTTTTGTCATACTTACCCCTTGGCTTAGATCCTTTATCTTCCGAAGGGGCAATTATAAATGTTTTCCCTTCATATGATCCTTCTTCCATTTTTGGAAGAATTTTATGTGCAACAGCTTCATCTACCTCGAAAAAGGAGAACGCCCTCTGAACATCAATTCTTCCTATCTGGTTGCTTGAGATGCCTGTTCCCGTACAAACTAATCGCAGAAGGGCTCCTTTATTCATATTCATCTTTTCTCCCAAATTGATGAAGTACTTTGCTTTCGGACCTGATAAATTCCTGTTTTGACCGCCATCTCTGTCTCTGCCTCTCCTGTCACCACGATCGCCACGATCTCTGTCTCCACGATCTCTGTCTCTTCTATCTCCACGATCTCTGTCTCCTCTACCCCCTTTTTCTTCTCCTTCTTTGGCATTCAGGTTTCCAGCGTTCTTATAATAATCAAGGACGGTATTGAACTCTGCCGAGATGAACTTCATTACAATCTCATCAGATGTGAATCTTTGCAGCTTCTCATAGATGACCGGCCAATAGCGCTCAATCGCCTCATCATCAACCTGGGTCTTGATCACGCTGTCCATCATATTGTACATGCGTTTCTCACAAATATCTTCAGCTTGAGGAATGGTCTTATACTCAATATTTATGTTCCCGGATTTTTGAATCTGATTGATTTTGTATAACTCTCTGGTGTTTACCAATGTAAGAGACAAACCTGAACGTCCTGCCCTGGCTGTTCTTCCACTTCTGTGAGTATAATTCTCATGATCATCTGGTAAATTATAATGGATCACATGTGTGATATCATCAACGTCCAGTCCCCGTGCAGCCACATCGGTAGCAACAAGTATGCTTGCTGTTCTTTCTCTGAATCTTTTCATGGCGGCATCTCGCTGCCCCTGTGAAAGATCTCCGTGCAGTGAAACTACATTATATCCATCCTTTTCCAGCTTCTCAGAAACCTGTCCGGTTTCTCTTCTTGTCCGACAGAATATCAATCCAAAAATATCAGGATAGTAATCTATAATCCTTTTTAAAGCGTAATAACGATCACGTTCTTTCATCATGAAGTACTGATGCTCAATGTTTGCTGCAAGAGCATTTTGTTTTCCAATGGTAATCTCAACAGGATTTGTCATGTAGTTCTTCGCAATTCTTCTTACCTCTTTGGGCATGGTCGCCGAAAAAAGCCACACCTTTTTTTCGGAAGGGGTTTGTTCAAGAATCGCATCAATATCCTCCTTGAATCCCATGTTCAGCATCTCATCAGCTTCGTCAAGAATTACTCTTGTGACTGTTTTTAATTTAACAGCTTTTCGGTTAATAAGGTCCAGTAATCGACCGGGAGTCGCCACTACAATGTGTGCTCCTTTTTTGATTCTGTGGATCTGATCCATTATACTGCTTCCCCCGTAAACAGGTACAATATTTGGCTTGTTTTGAAACTTTGCAAAAGTCTCAAGGTCTTTCGTAATTTGCATACACAGTTCCCTGGTTGGACAAACAACCAATACCTGGGTGTGAGTTATACTGAAATCTGTATGTTGAATAGCGGGTAATCCGTAAGCAGCTGTTTTCCCGGTTCCTGTTTGGGCAAGCCCAACAAAATCGTCTTCTCCTTTTAGCAAAACCGGTATTCCTTTTTCCTGTATCTCTGAAGGATCTGTAAATCCTAATTTTTCGACTGCTTTCAGAACATCTGAATTCAGTCCTAAGTCCTTAAATTCCATAAATTTGTATTAAGCCGCGAAGTTACGACAATTAGTTGACAATCAATCGACGGTGTGGAATAAAGGCAGGGCCAACGCATTTAAATTCTAAGGACTTTTAACAAGAACTCATTATCCCAGGCAGCGACCAGCCTTTTACTTTTAATACTCATATTTTTGGATTGCTCTGTTTTAAGCAGATTTAGAGCGATCT
>Ga0307990_1000345_pt1 | contig 43696 bp, 38 predicted proteins | sample EllFjometagen129_FD_203168 | JGI IMG/M metagenome (GOLD analysis project Ga0307990, IMG submission 203168) | Marine microbial communities from Ellis Fjord, Antarctic Ocean - #129 | ecosystem: Environmental > Aquatic > Marine > Unclassified | place: Southern Ocean | collected 2014-10-08
TTTAAGCTTGTTATAGCCTTCTTGAGTGATAAGTTGTTCCGACATAATGGTAAATATTTTAGTTTTTAATTGACTAAAACTATAGCTTATATTTTTAAAACTGTAAATAGTTAAAGCTTAATTTAAATTATAATATTCCACGGGAGCAAAATTATCTGTCAAAATACCCCTCCCCTCAATCATTAAATTATAGTAAATATTATCAGACCATTTTTTATCTAAACTAGCAAAACTTCCCCTGTTTAATGATTTGTCATTACTGCAAACTAAAACTATATTTTGCACCTTGTCAAAGCTATCTCTATCTTCCGTATAGAAAACAATAATATTTGAAAATAATTTTTCTAGAGTATTAAATTCTTTAACAAAAAAAGTGGATTTTTCTCCCTGTAGCGCAGATATAATATTTATAACCGCCATGCCATCTGGTTTTAGAGAATCTTTTAAACTTTTTAAAGCTTCTATGGTAGTTAAATGAAAAGGAGGGCTGTAGTAGGAAGAGAAAGCGTCTCCGTAAATAATATCATACTTTTTTTTATTCTTAGCTAAAAATATTCTAGCATCTTGGTGAATAATCTCTAAATTATCCCTATAGGGGTCAAGATCAAAATATTTCTCCGCTAACTTAGTCATCTTTGGATCAATTTCCACTACAGTCATTTTTGATTCAGGATATTTATTTAAAAAATATTGTGGGTAAGTATAAGCAGCACCTCCTAACATTAAAGCCTCACTTTTTTTATCTTTTAATTGAAAAGCTAAGTCATAAAGCTGTATATAGTCAAAAACTAAATCATCTTTATTTAAATACTTTGCTGAATGAGAGACTCCATCCTTTAAAAGAACTTTAACCTTTTCCCCGGAATAATAAGTGTCAAATATCCACATACGGCTATACTGACTATCAACATCTACAAAATTATCCCAATCTTTAACTTGAAGATAAGAAAAATTCCAAATAAGTGAAGTGGCTATTAAAGCTAAGCCAATTATCTTTAAGGCTAAATATGATTTAAAACTAACCAGAAACGATAATATAATTAAAAGTAAGGTTAAATAAATTAGCATCTCATTAGTGCCGAGTGCTGGGATAAGGAAAAATCCAGCACTAAAGGTGCCTAAAATACTACCCAAAGTCGACAAGGCGTAAAGATTACCAGCTGTAGAGCCCGACTTACTTAAATCATTAAGCTCTAGTTTTAAAGCATAAGGTGAAATCATGCCTAGAAGAAAACTAGCTGGAGAAAATAGAATAATAGATACAAGTAGGGTTTGTGTACGATAATCAGAAAAAATAGTTGAACTAAATGTTAAAAAAATATCCTTTATTAGATAGCTAAATATTACTGCTCCCGCAGACAACAAAACAATGAAGGATAGTTGAGACATTGTTGCTTTTTTGTCAGCTAATTTACCTCCTATATAATATCCCAAACTTAAACTAGCTAAAATAATTCCAATTAAACTTGTCCAAACAAAACTAGAGTTACCCAGATAAGGGGCCACTACTCTTGAACCAACTAATTCAAAAATCATCACCACCGCTCCACTTAAAAAAACTGTTAGCTTTAAAATTAAACTTCTTTTAATTCTTATCATAAATTATATTTTTAGATCTAGCGATAATAATGCTAGAAATAATTAAAAAACCAATACCTAGAGGGTGATTAAGATATGGCGTAAAAATATTTACCACAGCTAAAGCCACAAGAGATAATCCCAGGGCCTTCATGTAGGGCTGGTAAGCCTCAGTTTGGAAGCTGTCCCTTATTAATCTATATAGTAGATAAAGATAAACTAATAGACCTAGTAGACCGATTTTAAGCCAGATATCGAGCCAAGCCCATTCAAAAGCATAAGTGGTATATTTTCCACTAGGATTGTTTTCTAAAACTCTAGGATCTTGACTATTATATGTAATTTCCTGACCAAAGCCAAGGCCAAAAATAGGACTCTTAAAAATTTCTTGTTTAAGAGGGGAAAGAAGCGACCAACGAGATGAGATAGCTCCTGAATCTTCTTCTAAAGATGATCTTTCTTTAAAAATATCTTTAGCGGAAAAATTTCCACTTTGACCTGAAATTGGTATTTTAACAATAAAAGCAATTATTATTAAAGCTAAAAATAGACTAAAAAAAAGAAAAAATAATCGTTTTAAGCTACTAACTATTCCCCATTTCTTTATATTAAGTAAAAAAAACAAAAACAAGAAAACACTTAAACCTGCCCACAAACTTCTAGAAAGAGACAAAATAATAATACTTAAATTTAAAACAAAAAATGTTAATAAATATATATTTTTCTTAAATTTAAAAACCTTCCAATTAAAAGACTTTATATTATTAATTGCAAAGAAAGATAATATAAGAGCGATTAAAGAATATATATGTGATTGAAAAAATATTCTATAAAAATTGGACTGTAAGGCTGTAATCTCACCTAAATAATTCTGTCGGGTCCAAGGATAAAGTAACTTCATTAAGGGTATAAAATCATGGGAAAAAATAAACAAAAAAAACAAACTTTTAAAAACTAAATAAAGCGAAGCAATGATAAATATATTTAAAGTATCATAAATAATTTTTTCGCCTGGATTTTTTTTAAAAATATAGACAAGAGGAAATAACCAAAGTAAAAATAACCAAGCATTGAAATCACTAAATACAATAGATAAACTATGATCTGATAATACTCCTATTACCAAGCCCAGTGAAACTAAAAACATTAGAAGTACAAAGATTGATAAATATCTAAATTTATAAAAAAGTTTATTTTTTAAACTTATTTTTACATCCTTATCAGCTGTCAATTTTTTAAGCGATAAGCTACTAAATAATTTAAAAAGAAAAAAAGCCAACATTAATGACCATAGAGCTATACGAATTGAAAGATTAAAAGAAAATATTTCAATAGAAAAAAGATGACCTTGAGAGCCTATAACTAGCTCTATTAAAGAAATAAAAAAAAGATATTTCAAGTTTTTATATGCCAAATAAACAGCTCCTAGAAATACTACTGAAAAAATATATAAATTTAAACTTGGGTAAAGGTAAGCTAAAAAAGATGCTAGCTCAACAAAAAAAATAATAATTAAAATAATTCCAGTTTTTTTACTTAAAAAATTTTTTATTAACTCCGTCATTTTAATTTATTACAATGAATGTTTAACTTTAATTATTTCTTTAGCTGCCTTATAGTCCTTAACTGCTTTTAAAAAAGGTAAGTATTTATAGGCAAAACTTGGCAACCAATAACTTATCGTACCCCCTGGTTTAACCTTAAAGAATACTTTATCTATCCAAAATCCCTGTTTTCCCTGCTCTAACATTGTTAAAAATAAATCCCAATCTTGAAATTTTTTTATCTTTTCATCCCAGCCAACTTTAGGAAAGTCTGAACGTTTAATTAAACTCATGGTATGTATATAGGGTTCTTTTTTTAGCTTACTTTCACTAAACTCACCAACTTTGAATAATTTTCTACCCCACTTAAAAGAAGAATACACATAACTAATCTCTGGCTCATTCTCTAAGGTCTCTAGCATTATTTCTAAGGCCTTGGGTTTTATAACCGCATCGGCATCACAGAAAAAAATATAATCTCCAGAACTTTTACTAAACCCTTTGTTTCTAGCTGTAGGAGCTCCCAGATTTTTATGATTATTAAAAAAATAAAAACTTAAATTACTTTCTTGTTTAATGATAAAATTTTGAAATATTGTTTCCACTCCATCGCTTGAACCGTCATTTACTATTATTACTTCTAGATCTTGATAACTTTGTGAGATAATACTTTTTAAAGTCTCAAGTAACTCTTTAGCTTGATTATAGACAGGGATAATAACTGAAATCATAAATTATATTAATTATTAATTTTTTTCTTCTAAGTAATTACAAAATATTTTAGCTTGATTTTGCCAATTAAAACTTTTTATTGCTCTCTCTCTTCCCCGTTGACCTAATTTTCTTCTAAGTAAAGTACTACTTTCTAATCTTATAATCGCCCTAGCTATATCCTCAATATTTTCAGGGTCAACCATTAGACCATTAACTCCGTCTTCTACTGCATCTTTAACACCTCCAGACTTACCGGCTATTACAGGTTTTTCTAATATATTAGCCTCTAAATAAACAATACCAAAACCTTCAAAATCTCCCTTTATTTCTCTAGCAGGCATTATAAATATATCACATAAATTAAGCCATAGCCACTTTAATTTTGTGTCTAGTTCACCTAAAAAAATTACTCTAACTTTACTTTTTTTAACTAGTGCTTTAAGCTCTTCTTTGTATTCTCCCGTGCCTGCTATAACGTAAACTAAATTATTAAATTGTTTTTGCTCCGCTTGTAAAGCTCTTAAAACATTATCAAAACCCTTTCTCTCAACCAATCTACCTAAGCTAAACAAGACTGTTTTATTAGTTAAACTATGCTTATCTCTAAGCTTATTAATTTCAAAATCTTCAAAATTATATTTTTCAGGCTCTAAAATATCAATTGCGGGATTAACTACTTTTATCCTATGAGTAAATTTTTCACCTAAAAAATCTTTTACTAAATTAGCCGTATAAGTATTTCCACAAATAATCTTATCCGCTTGTTGTAAAACTTTTTTACTAATATATTTTTTTCTTTTTCTAAGTATAGCTAATTTAAAGTCCATTCCGTGGATAACTACAGCATATGGCTTTTTTAAAAAAAACTTCAACAAGTAACAAATAGTGCCTATTGGTAAAATTTGTCCAGCAATTAAATAATCAAATTTTTTCTTTTTTACTAATTTAAAAACAGTTTTAATTCCCACTAACCAAGCTAAAATGCTCCTATCTGAGATTATAGAATTTTTACTATTATCTAAAACTTCTATACTTTCTTCCTTTGGCCAATGTTTTATTAATTGACTATAATAGGTGGCTACACCACCTAAACTTGGTAAATAATCACTGGTGATAAGTAAAGTTTTCATGTGTATACAATTATGACTTAAATGATTTTTTTTTACTAAATGACCTATAAATACTAGAGATATCTTCTCTTTTAAAAGCTTTGAGTATATATAACATAAAAAAATAAATAGAAGCTGATAAAATAATTAGCAATATTACAGGAATTGAAGTTTCCAGTGTTTTTATTACCACACCCATTAAAACAGCCGAAAAGAGAGATTTAAAAAAAACTTTTATATTATCTCTCCCTCTGTAATCAATAGTTTTCTTAACAAAATACATGCCTAGAATAAACATAAGGAAATTAGTGGCCACTACTGTTATACTAGCCCCAATTACTCCAAATTTTGGGATAAGTAAAAGATTTAAAGCAACTGAAAAAATTGTAACAATCAACATATTTCTGGTATTTTTTTTCTGTTTGTCACAAGCATTTAAAAGTGAACCGATAGGATAATTTAGAAAAATAAAAAATAGAGAAACTATAATAATTTGTAAAGGCAAAGTAGCGGAGAAATAAGTTTCTTTAAATAAGGCTATTATAATATCAGCTAAAAATATAATACCAAAGATAATAGGCACTGAAACAATTATTAAATAGTTCATTGCCCTAGAAAAAGAAACTTTTAATTGTTTTTTATCCTCTAACCAGTAATAACTAAGAGCCGGGTAGAGTGAAGCGGTAAAAGCTAGTGGTAAAAATTGTAAAGCAAAAATTATTTTAAAAGGTATTTGATAAATACCCACCGCCGCTTCTCCAGAAAATAAAGAAAGTAAAATAGAGTCGAGGTAGGTATAAACTCTTTGAAAAATAGCATACAGAGCGAAAGGACTGGCTAATAGAAGTAGAGACTTCAAGAAAGCTTTATCATAAAAAAGTCTTATATTAATTTTTATTTTAAACTTTAATATTAGTCCTGAATAAACAAAATTAAAAATACTTGCTAAAGCTAAAGCCCCTATAATATAACGTAAATCTAAACCCAAGAAAAGTGCCGCTAAACCAAAAATTAAAACAATTACTTGAAAAATTATAGAAGATAAACTCTCGTAAAATAAATTATGAAAGCCTCGACTAACTCCAAAAAAAGTCATTGTAAAAGAGTCCAAGATCATGCATATAGATGAAATATAAACTAATTGGCTTGTAAGCTTATCATAACCTAATATATATACAGTTATTATGGTGGCTAGTAAAGCTAAGGCTGAGAGAGGAATTTTTATACTTAAAACTGAGCCCAGTATTTTGCTAGCTCTACTAGGAGTTTTAGCTACTTCTCTAGTTAAAACATTAACTAGCCCAAGATCAATAAAGATTGCAAAAATTGTTGTAAGGGAAATTGCTAAATAATACTTACCTAAATTCTCCGGATCTAAGTTTCTTGCTAAAATAGTAAAATAACTAAAAGAAATAAACTTCTGAACAACTAAGGCTAGAGTTAAATATGATGTATTTTTGGCAATATTTTTTATTTTAGTCATATATGAAAATATTATAGCAATAAAAATCCAGTCTTTAAAGAATAGACTGGTTAAATGTATCAAATTATTTTTTTTTGTTGATACAATTCTTTTAATTTAGCGTGATTTATTCTTTTCATAAATAAAAGTAAAAAAATACTAAAAATTAATAATGCGATAAACAAAGCTATTTTTTCCAATAAAATTAAGGGGAAAAACAACGAAAAAATAAATCCCACCGATAAAAGCAAAGGAGTAGTAAAAATAATATCTCCTTTATAGTAAAGCACTATAGTAAAAACAGAAAAAAGTGGTACAAAAAACATCACTGCCAAATATACTAATTTAACTAATTGTAATTTTAAAGATTCATCTTTAAGGCCAAAGAAATTTATCCAAATATCATCATTTAAAATTAGCTGAAACAAGCTCATCTCAGTGCTATGGTTAAGCATGGAAATAAAATAGTCTAACAATAATAAGGCAAAAATAACAAAAAAATGTGAAAATACTACTGGAAATTTAAATTTTTTATTTCTTCTCCTTTTATTAGGCGCCTGACGGTAAGCCTGAGAAAAAATAAATAATACAAATAACAATACCAACAAAAAATAAGAAAATACTGACCAATTAAAGCTCCGATTAGAAGATAAATAGCTTTTCACTAAACTAATCATTTTATTCTCTTTATCGTACTCTAAAGACTCTTGTGAGCTTAAGTTTCTTTTAAACAAGCCCCAGTCACTAAAAATAGTGGTATTTTCTTCAGTAAGTAGATATGAACCCGTTTCATAAGCTTGAAGCAAATCGTTTTGCTCTAAAGAAAATAGTTTTTTTTCTGACATTCTATAGGAAAAAGTATCTAAGGAATCCCGAAGAAAAACATATTCCACAATCCTTTTACCCTTAACTACTTTCTCCGTAGTTTCAAATTTAGCCGGTGAAAAAACCACAATTTTACCTTCCATTAAAGTAAATATGTTACCTTCAAGCATATTCTCATTTTGATCGAGAAAGACGAAATAAGCATCACGCTCATTATCTAAAATGAAGGTAGCTAAAACATTAAGGCTAAAAATTGCAGCCAAAGACAACAATACAACTTTTTTCATTTTGTAGGTTTTTAATGAACAATTAATTTTATTAACAATTACATAAGTAAATCACATTAATAGGTTTAAGTAAAGTATTAATGCTTAAAAACAATCAAAAAATTGACAACTTGATAGTGACCGTATATAATAAATTTATTAATTCTATTGGTAATAGTTCTTTAGAAAAAATGACAAACTAGGTTTCATTTTAATAGGTAAATACTTTCTAGCGCGATGGAAAGTCCTCAATTACTTAAATTGTTTAAAGCTACGGCTTACATGCCTAGGGTTGTAGGATTCTTGAGGGAAAGTCCTGAGTAAAGTTAAGGTTGTGAAAAGAAGCCTCAAACTTGAAACTGCCCATGATTAGGGTAATCTGATGCTAAAGAATTTTTACTATTTGGTCTACCCGTCTCATTCATAATGAAGAGACGGGTTTTTTAATATTAATAACACTAAACTTAAATCTTTATCACAACTATCTAACTTGCCTCTGTTTTAGTTAAAATCTTTTACCATTAAAACTTTTTAAATATAAAAAAGCTAGTCATTATAAGACTAGCTAAAAAATTTAAATACTTTCCTACAATTTAAAAAAATATTCTGATTTACGAGTTAATTAAAACTTTTTAATCATCCGATTTCTAAGTTTTTTTGCTGGCCAATAACTAAAATAACTTATCCAAATAATTAACACAGCTATAATACAATTACCAAACCAAGTGAAATCAACTGAAACCGGATAAAAAAATATAAGCAATAATATTGATAATACTAGTTTTGGTAAAAAAAGAAATTTACCTTTATTTCTAAAAAGGTTAAACAAGTAAACTGAATAATTTAAACTTAAAAAGAATAAAGATAAACTAAAAAAAGAAATAATAACTTCTCCAAGAGGTCCTAAAGACAAGGAATTTTTCCAAAATACGAATAATTTTAAAACCCAGCTACTAAGATCAAGTGATTGAAATATAGTATGTTCAATTATCATTATTAACAATATAATAATAACAATCACAAAATTCCAAATAAACCAGAAGCCTTTTGGTAATTCATTAAACGCTGGCCCTAAGGATAAAAAAACAACGACAATACCCAATACTATCGACCAGATTAAAGCTGAAATAAAGCTAAAATTTATAGTTTTTAATGTTTTAGGTTCATCATTAAAGCTCATTTCATGTTTTTTATCATCATACTTTAGCATTTTAACTACCTTTAACTTCTCTACTGAGAAACCATGATTATAATAATTAATTATATCAACACTCCGTGTTAAAATACTTTCTCCAAAATTATATGCTTCTACAACATAATAAGGATTAACCTCAACAAATTTTTCCTTATTTATACAGGTAAAATAATCAATAGAATCAGAAACGTATTTATTATTTACAACAAAGCTATTTTTAGACCAAGATTCTACTTGTTCTAAAGTGGGATCAGATAAAATAATAAATTTAGATGAATCTTCAGATAAAACAATCTCTGTAAATTGATTGATACTTAAATGCTGAGCAAAGATTTCAGATGATTTGAAAAAATTACTAATTAAAATCAAACAAAAAATTAACAATATAAGCGCTGTTTTTTTCATGATATTTATATTTTATTGTAAAATAACTAAAAATAATTATATAATAATATAAATAAAAATGGTTTTTGTCAAACAAGAAAACTTTAATTTTTTTATAAGCATTTACTCTTGCATTATTTCAAATCTTTTGATATAGTTAATTTAAATGCGAGAATATTTTCGCCTTTTTATTTTTAATAAAAAATATGAAAAAAGATATTCACCCAAAATACCATAAAGAAGCTAAAGTAAGCTGTGCCTGTGGTAATACTTTCAACACTGGCTCCACAAAAGCCGAAATTAAAATTGAACTTTGTTCAAAGTGTCATCCTTTTTATACTGGCAAACAAAAACTTGTCGATACTGCTAAGAGAGTTGAGAAATTTAAAGCTAAAATGGATAATAAAGAGAGTATTTCTGAAGCAAGACAAGGAAAGAAGGTAAAAAGAGCTAAAAGAGCAGCTAAAAAATCTGAAGAAAAAAAATAGCAAAACAGTGATAAGGCTATAAATATTGTTTTATATAATTCAATAATTATAGCCCCCCAGATCACTGTTTTTTGTAAGAAAAAAGCCGCCAATGTTTATATTGACGACTTATTACCAAAAATTAAAAACCAAAAAACAAATATGATATCTCTATATTAATTCAGATTGATATATAAGTCAATATGTATAAAGAATTAAAAGAAAAATTTAAAGATTTAGAAAATAAATTATCTGACCCTGATATAGTTAAGAATCAAAATAATTTTAAAAAAATTTCTAAAGAACACTCTCAAATTAAAGAAGTATATGAGTTAGTTTTAGAATTGGAAAAAATTAAATTAGTAATAGATGAAAATAAACAAATTATTGCTAATGATGAATCTGGAGAACTAAGTATTATGGCTCAAGAGGAAATTACTGAACTAGAACCTAAAATAAATAACTTAGTAAAGGCTATTTCCCTTGAACTTAGCCCAGATAATCCTAACGATAAAAAAGATGCTATTGTTGAGATTAGGGCAGGAACAGGTGGTGACGAATCAGCCCTATTTGCAGCTGACCTTTTTAGAATGTATAGCCGTTTTTGCGAAAGAAAAGCTTGGAAAATACAAATAATTAGCACTAATGCAATTGGTTTAGGTGGTTACAAGGAAATAATATTTTCTGTCTCAGGTAGAAAAGTTTATGGTGATTTTAAATATGAAGCAGGTACGCATCGCGTGCAGAGAATTCCAGAAACTGAAAAACAAGGACGTATTCATACATCAACCGCTACTGTAGCTGTTTTACCTGAGGCAGAAGAAGTAGATTTAGAAATAAAGGCCTCTGACGTTAGAATCGATACTTTTTGTTCTTCTGGTCCTGGAGGTCAAAGTGTAAATACTACTTACTCAGCAATTAGAGTAACTCATTTACCCACTAACACGGTAGTTAGTTGTCAAGATGAAAAATCTCAACATCAAAATAAGGAAAAAGCTCTGCAAGTACTACGCTCTCGTTTGTTAGCTAAGGCTGAAGAAGAAAAAAGAGCTAAAGACTCCAGTGCCCGAAAAGAACAAGTAGGTACGGGTGATAGAAGTGATAAGGTTAGAACCTACAACTTTCCTCAAGACAGAGTAACTGATCACCGTATAAAGAAATCTTGGCATAATATAGTTAAAATAATGGAAGGAGAATTAGAAGAAATTATTGAATCTTTAAAACAGACTCAAAGAGAATTAAATGAAAAAAATGAAACTTTTAAATCTTAAAGAAAAGCTTGACTATAAATTTAAAAAATCAAATTTTTTATACCCCGCATCTGAAAGTGAACACTTAATTAAGTCTGCTTTAAATCTTAGTTTAAACCAAATAATTACCAGTCCCCAACAAAAAGTTGGTTTTTTTAAAATATTAAAAATTAATTATTGGCTCAAACAAAGATTAAAAGGTGTTCCGCTCGCCTACCTTAAAAAAGAGCAAACTTTCTATAATTTAAATTTTTATGTAAATAAGAATGTCTTAGTTCCCCGTCCTGAATCTGAATTATATATAGACCTACTTAAAAATCGTAAATTCAATAACTCAGCAATTATTGATATAGGCACTGGTTCAGGTTGCTTAATAGTTAGTTTAATTAAAAACGCTCCAGATTATTTAAAAAATAATAATATTTTACTAGCCAGCGATATCTCTATAAAAGCTTTAAAGATTGCCAAAAAAAATGCTAAAACTTTTAAAGTAGATAAGAATATTATTTTTAAAAAAGCTGACTTATTAAACTCTTTACTTGCAAATTTCCCAGAAATACTTAAAAAAGAAAAAATTTTAATTCTCGCTAATTTACCTTATGTAGAAAAAAATATTTGGCAAGAATCAGATAGTATAAAAAAAGAACCTAAAAAGGCTCTACTTGCTTCTGGCAGTGGTCTTTACTACTATAAGAAACTTTTACAACAAATAAACACAAATCTTAAAAATAAAAATATAGAACTAATTATGGAAATTAATCCTACACAAAAAATTCCATTATTAGATTATATTAAACAAATACTACCAAACTCACAAACTAATACTATCAAAGACTTAAACCAAAAAGATCGTCTAATAATTGTTAAAAACTATAATTAATACCTTCATTAACTATTTCTATCCAAAAATTACCTGGTAAAAATTCTATCTCTTTATTTTTAATATAATATCTTTCCCTATCATCATTACTAGTCTTTTTCCATTGTGCCTTATTACAACTTCCTAAAGAACAAATAACGGCTTCACCCTCTCCTTGAGTTTGTATTTTAAGTCTTAATTTTTCATCTATAACCTCAGAATTTAGCTCAGAAATAATTATAGTTTTAGCAGTAATTAGATTACCCTCAGCGTCTCTATGATCTTCTCCCCCTAAGATGCGAGTATAATTTTTATCCTCTTCATTATACAACCAAGAAACTTCGTGTCTATCAGCTATATATTCAATTTTAATGGTAGAGGAGGTTGTTTTATCTTTAGTTTCCTTGTCATCATAATTAAAAAGCCACGGCTCTATTTTTACATCTGTTAGACTTTTCTCATCTAAGTATTTATTTAACTTTTGTGAACTTGTTATGACATTATGAGGAGCGGGTCTAGCGTCATCTCGCCAAAAATAATCTTCATTATAAAACTCATTTAAATCTACAATATCTCGAGTAATGATATTTACCAAAGCTTCAGGACTACCCCCACAATGAACAAAAACTGCTTTTAAAGGCTGAAGAAAATCTATAAAATAAGGCCTAGCGCTACGCACAGGTCCAATAGCTTTAATATCTTGATCTGATGAAAAAAAAGCTAAATATCTAGTTATTCCTCCTTCAACTGGAATTTCATAAACTAATTTAGCCTCAGACAAACCTAAAGCAGGACGAGCATCTAAGTGATTGTCAATTATGACAGCTAAAGGATAAGCAGGTTCTATATCTCTAATTTCACCATTTAGAGGGTCTGGCTGACAATTAGAGCAGATATCTTCTTCTTGCTTATCTAATATCTTATCTATATTTAAACTAGCCTCCAAATTAATAGACTCATCCTTAGCGCCTAAATTAAGACTCCAGATAACTAGAGAAAATAAAATAATTATGGCTATTATAATAAGTAATGGCCCGATAATCGCTGGAAAAGATAAAAAATTACTTACCTTATTTTTTTTAGCTCTCTTAAAAATTGATAACTTTAAAAATTTAATAATTTTTATATTATTTATATTATTTTTTCTCTTCTGCTTTTTCTTCAGTCTTCTCAGCTGTTTTATCTTTCTTGGGCTCTTCTTCAGATACAGCACTTTCCTCAGTACTTGGTTCTGGTTCAGCTTCTTGTTTAGGTTCAATAGCACTAACTATAACCTCATCTTCTTCATTGAATATTTCCATACCCTCAGGTATTTTAAGGTCTCGTATGTGTATTGCTTCACCAAAGTCTTTCAAATTATCTAAACTAACCTCAATATAATCAACTAAATCTCCAGGTAGACACTCTACATCTACAAAATCTAAATTTTTCATAACTAAAGCACCTTTTTCTTTTTCGGCTATTGATGAACCAATAAACTCTAAAGGTATTTCCGTAGTAATTTTCTTTTTCATATCGACTTGATACAAATCAACATGTAAAATTTTATCTTTAGTGACATGAAATTGAACTTCTTTAACTAAAGCTTTAACCATTTCTTGATCTTCAACAGTTAAATCTATTAGACTAGATTCACCTACTTTATCATAAACTTTTTCAAATTCAACTTTAGCTAAAAACAAAAGTTGACTTTCAGTACTTGGCCCATAAATAACCGCAGGAATTAAATCTTTTTCTCTTTTTTGATCTTTTTTTCTGATATTAGCTTTTAATTTCATATTTTTTCTTTTAATAATTTCAATAAACAATTTTAGTCTGTTTATCAATATTTAATTTTAGATTGAATAATTATATTTTGTAATAAGCCTAGTAATATAAAGCTGGAGATGATAGCACTACCCCCATAACTTACAAAAGGCAAAGATATTCCTACGACTGGGAATATACCTATGTTCATACCAATATTAATAAACATTTGAATAAAAATCAAGCCCAAGGAGCCCAAAACAAAATAAATCGCAAAATCATCCTTTAATTTTCTAACTCGCAATAGTAATCTAGAAAGAAATACTAAGAAGAAAAATAGTAGCAGTGAAACTCCAAGAAAGCCAAGTTCTTCGGATATGACAGCGAATATAAAATCATTTTGTGCCTCTGGTAAAAATTTTAATTGAGACTGAGAACCAAAACCAACTCCTCTACCAGTTAAACCACCTGAGCCAACGGCAATAATGGCTTGAGAAACATTATAACCTTCCTCTAAGGAGCTTTGATTTAAATTTAAAAATGTTAAAATTCTTTGTTTTTGATAGGGTTGAAAGAATACTAACCATAGACTACTAAAAACTACTACACCTAATAGAATAATTGATATTATATATTTCCTATTAAACCCAGAAAAAAATAATAAGAAAAACCAAATTGATAATAATATGAAAGCTGAGCCAAAATCTGGTTGTAGTAAAATTAAAACAATTAGTCCAAAAGCTAATAAAATTGATAAAAGTAAATGTCTAAAACTTTTAACACGGGTGGAGAGACTGCTAAAAAAACCAGCCAAAACTAAAATTAAGATAACTTTAACTAATTCTACAGGCTGAATACCAAAGCCTAGTATGTTAAACCAGCCTGTAGTACCACGAAAAGTAGAACCAAAGAATAAAACTGCCATTAAAATTAGAACTGCGGCTAGATAAAAATATTTTCTTAAACTCTTCAAAAAGTAAATATCTATAAAACTAATTAAAAACATCAATATAATTCCCAAACTAACAAACAAGGCTTGTTTTTTAAAGTTAGCAAAACTAGACGCTCCTTGCCCTACAGCAATACTATAAATTTCTATTAAGCCAAAACAACACAGAAGAAAAGCTGATAAAAATAAAATCCAATCAAATTTTTTAAAATGCGACTTAAGTTTTGAAAACATAATATTTAATAACTGATAAAAATATCTGGGTCAGTTATATTTAAACTAGGATCAATTTTAATCTCTGAAGCTTGAGAAATATTTCCCGACCATACTAAGCGAACAGTTTGAGTTTCTCCAGAATAAAACTTATTTAACAAATACTTATTAGCCCCCACTACTCTTGAACCATTTAATACAACAATGCTTAGTGGCACTTCCCAGTAATTATAGGCTGTATCATTACTTATTTGAAATTCTAAACTGTCTAAAGATATCTTATTAGAAAATTGGCTTTTATGCCCTGGCTTAAACATAACTTCTGTTAAAGGAAAATTTAAGTGCTCACTATAATATTTAGACCAGTCAGGATAAATATGTAAATTTATTCTTGACCATGATAAGTTCTTTATTATCAGCTCAGCTGATAAGCTAGCATTTAATTCTTGAGATAAAGCTAATAAATATTTTTTTTCTAGAGGAAAAATAAAAGCTTGATCGCAATAGATATCTTCATTAAACTGAGAAAAACAATAGTCAAACTTAGCATAGTAATTCTGATTGGGATTTTCTACTAAATTAACTATATCAAAATTATCATCCTTAGCTAATATTTCTGGTTTATAAAAAATAAGGTTTTGAGCAGAATTTTTATTCCTATATTCCTCAGGTAAAGATTGGAAATCACTAAGTTGTCTTAACATTTCCTCATCTTGAGACTTACCTTTTAAAAGATAATAACCGTAATGATAACCGGAATACATAAAAAATCCCGCTGAAGCTAGAATTAATACCACAATAATAGCTAAGATAAATTTTTTTCTGTTATCTATAAACCAAAGACTAAAATTTAAACTTTTATTTGATATGCCGTCTAAATCTTTATAAGCCTTTAAATCATCATTTTTATTTTTTCCCATAGAATGATATAATAATAATTACTTACATCATATCACATAATAAAAATTTTAAAAAATAAAATTATGAGTCTTAAATTAGTAAATATTCCTGCTTCAGTACCAAAAAGTAAAATTAAAGAATATAAAAAAAATTGGCAATTAGCCACAAAAGGCACAGGGCGATTAATGCTCTTTGCTGGTGATCAAAAAGTAGAACATTTAAATGATTATTTTGTAGGTAAAGATATTCATCCTGATGACAGTGCTCCTAGACATTTTTTTGAAATTGCCAGTCAAGCCAATATAGGGGTGTTTGCTTCTCAACTAGGCCTAATCTCAAGTTACGCCAAAGAATATCCTAAAATTCCTTATTTAATAAAGCTTAATTCTAGAACAAATTTACATAAAACTAACAACCCTATAAGTCTAGCTTGGCACTCAGTCTCTGAGGTAGTAGATTTAAAAGAAGCTAATGATTTAAATATAGTCGGTGTTGGTTATACTATTTATATTGGCTCTGATAACGAAGTAGCCATGCTAAGTGAAGCAGCTCAAATAATTCAACAAGCTCATCAGGCTGGTCTTTTAGCGATCATTTGGATGTATCCTAGAGGAACTACAGTTAAAAATGAAGATGATATACATTTAATTGCTGGTGGAGCAGGTGTGGCCACTTGTTTAGGAGCTGATTTTGTTAAAGTTAAATATCCTTACGATTCTAAAGATAAAGATGTAGCAGAAAACTTTCAAGAAGTTATCTCGGCCGCTGGTAAAACAGGAGTTTTATGCGTTGGAGGATCCGGTAAAGATCCAAAAAAATTACTTGAAACTATTGAGAAACAAATAAAAATTTCTAAAGCTAGAGGTGTAGCTATTGGTAGAAATATACACCAAAAATCCCTACCTGATGCTATACGACTAGCTAACGCTATATCAGCCATAGTCTTATATAACTTTAGCTTAAAAGATGCTATATCTATTTATAAAGGGGATAAAGAATTAGCCTGGAAATAAAAGAAATAAGAAAAAGTGTTTTTATATAAGATGCTTTTTTTTTAAATAAAAAAAAGGGACCTTAGCATGACGGTTAATGCTTGGTCCCATAAGATTTTATTTGCATATTACTAAGCTTATTGACCGGTTTGGTGCGAAAGATTAGCTATAGCTAGCCAGGTTGCCATTGGGCAGAAATAAGCGCACATTGTGCACGGTTGTATATCCAATTCGGCAGTTTGTCGGCTGGCGCGGGTCTTACTCGCAATACCTCTAATTGAAAAGGTGGCGATAAATATAAGGTTTCCCGAAAGGTGCCGACTATTCCTGGCTGAATGATTTGCGTTGGCGTAGAAATTGCTACACCATTGATATGGTTACTCCTAAAAGAAGTAAATTCAATGGAGGCAATTAAAGCCAAAATTATAATGTACATCATATTCAACCATTTTGTATTATTATAATATACTAAAATTATAATTATGTCAAGAGCATGACTGTGGATAACTTTTGTACTATATAAAATTAGCAATTTCCTCTTTTAATCTCTTAATAAAATCTTCCTTAGATAAAGATATTGTATCTTTCTCGCCCCTTACTCTTATAGCAAATTTTTCTGATTCTATCTCTTTGTCGCCTATAACTAAAATATATGGGTTCTTCTCTAGAGCAGATTTTCTAATCTTATTACCCACGGTCTCATCACTAATATCTATTTCAGATCTTATTCCCTCTCCTTTAAATTCACTATCTAAACTCTTTACAAAATCAATATGTTTTTCACCCACTGAGACTAACTTCACTTGTACGGGAGACAGCCAAAGAGGAAAGCGTCCTGCATAGAATTCTATTAGAAAAGCCATAACTCTCTCTATTGCCCCAATAGAAGACCTATGAACAACTACAGTCTTTTGCTCCTTCCCTTCTTTATTTGTGTAAACTAAATTAAATCTCTCAGGCATAACAAAGTCCCATTGAACAGTAAAAGCAGTTTCTTCTTTACCTAAAACATTTTTCATTTGTACATCTATTTTCGGACCATAAAAGGCTGCTTCCGCTTCTGCTTTCACATACTCTGACTTTCTTTCTTTTAATACTTCTATTAGACTTTCTTCAGCTTCATTCCAAGCCTTATCATTTTTATAATATTTCTTAGTATCATTTCTATCACCTAAAGATAATCTATACCAATAATCTTTAATAGGTTTAAGTCCTAATTTTTCACAAACAAAATCAATTAAATCCAATACACCAACCACCTCTTCCTTGGCTTGCTTACTATCAGCACAAATTATGTGAGAGTCTGCTAAACAAAAACTTCTAACCCTCATAAGACCTGATAATTCACCTGATTGTTCATAACGATATAGTTTTGCTAACTCTGCTAGCCTAACTGGTAACTCTCTATAGCTTTTGGGCTCAGCTAAATACATCTCAAAATGATGCGGACAAGCCATGGGACGAAGCATAAATTCTTCTTCATCAATTTTAATAGGAGAATACATTGAATCTTTATAGTAAGGATAATGACCTGATTTTTTATATAAGTCTAACTTAGCTAAGTCAGGAGTAATAACATGCTTGTAGCCTCTCTTTATTTCTTCATCAACAATAAATCTCTCTAAAACTCTTCTCATAGCTGCACCTTTTTCTGTAAACATTGGCAGTCCCTTGCCTACTACATCTGAGAAAACAAACAAACCCAACTCCTTGCCTAATTTTCTATGATCTCTAGCCTCAGCTTCTTCTAACATCTTTTTATAATCTATTAACTCTTTTTTACTTAAAAAAGCTAAACCATAAATTCTAGTTAACATTTCCCTGTTCTCATCTCCTCGCCAATAAGCACCAGCTAATTTAAAAAGTGAAAAAGCTCTAGTATCAATTTGTTGAGTACTGCTTACATGAGGACCCTTGCAGAGGTCTATAAAGTCCCCTACTTGGAAGTAGCTAAGCTCTTTTTCACCCTTATCTTTTAAATCTTTAATAAGCTCCACCTTATATTTCTCACCAGCTTTTTCTTCTTTATCTATAGCCTCATTTATTGGCAAAACAAACTGACTAAACTCAAGATTACTGTTTATAATATCTTTCATTCGTTTCTCTATTTTTTCTAAATCATCTGAACTAATTTTCACTCCTAAAAAATCTATATCATAGTAGAAACCATTATCTATAGCAGGACCTATAGCTAATTTAGCTTGAGGCCATAGATCTTTAATCGCTTTGGCTAAAATATGTGACAATGAATGTCTTATCCTATAAATTTTGTCAGCTTGTAAATTTTCTTTTGACATATTATTAAAATTATTATTAATTATGTTATAAATAAAAAATCCCGTTCCAATAATCTACTTCTTTATAAAGTTAAATTACTAGAACGGGATTTCCCGCGGTTCCATCTAGTTTCTTGATAAATCAAGCACTTAATCCTTTTAAGCTTAGATTAGATTTTATTCTAATTAAGGTTATATACCTTATTATAGTTGGTAGCTATAACAATTGCTTAATTATATATTATCTCAATTCATACAAAACGTCAAGTATATTTGTTTAAACTGTTTTTAAAAAAATTTCTATTTAATCTCAATTTCTATTTTCTCTGGCAAGGATGGAGCTGTTTTCTTAAAACTAGGAAAAAAATTTAATTCAAATGATTCTATTTCAGGAAAACTATGTAAATATTTTTCTAGTTGCTCTTTATTTAAATTAACTAATTGAGTCCTATCTAATATTTCTGCATTACCTTTTAAGCTCATTTCTCCTGAAAAAGAAATTTTTACAGTTGCCACACCATCTTTTAAATTATAGTTATCTAAATTATAGGCTAAATCTTCATTGCTAAAATCTTGAATTTGTTTATCACTAGGTATTAAAAGAGATAACTTGTTAAAAGCTAATTCCCTAGCTCTAGTCTTTAAAAAAGCGATAATCACTACTTGACTTTCCGCTTTCATAGAAAATTCAGACACTTTATCTCCTATCTTTACACTATAGTCATAGTTAGTTAAATCTGTATTTACATCATAGATAACCTCATATTCATCAGAAAACATTCGCTTGGCCTCAGCCTTTACTTTATTTATTAAAGAATTCTTTAACTCTTGCTCTGCCTGAGAAATATCATTCGGTCTAACATATTTTTCAGTCTTGGTTCTGTATATAAAAGCTTGATCATTTTTTGCATAAATTTTATCTTGAATACCTGACCAAAGACCAGGAATAATAAACTGAGTAGGAGAAATTGCCATTTCGGGCTTAATTTCTTCTGTATAAATTTCTACCTCTACGCTACCACCAACTGGTACATTTACACTATTTTTAATCCGATAGAGTTTATCATCGGGACTAAGTAATCTAGTTGTAGCTACAAGTGCTTGATCCTTACTATAATTATTAACTATAGTAACGCTACCGACAACTTCCTCCCCAATTATTTCTTCTCCACTAACTAAAAAAGTATTTTCACTGTTAGCTGTAATAGACATAACTGATCCAGCTAAAGCTGACTCAGAGTTTGGTTGGTTGTAAACATCTAAAAGAACATTATTATTTATAACCTCCTGAGAAGGAGAAATAGCAATGGTTAACTTAGAAAAAGAAAAATAGACTATCGCAATAATTAATACTACAGTTAATACAATAAATAGACGAGCTAATTTTTTATACAGGCTAATAGACGTTGTTTGTGGGAAATTTTTTTTCATTACAGGACTGGCTTCAATTTTATCTTCATAACCCTCTTCTAAAAACTTTTGGTCAATTTCACTTGATAGCTCCTGATAAAACTTTTTTTGACTATCAATTTCTGATCTATCTATATTAGCTTCAAATCCTAAGTCAGTATTTATTATTTCTTCTTCAAGTTCCAAATTTTCACTTTCTAACTTAGGTGAAGTGCTTACTACCAATTTATGTTTCTTAGGTTTTCTTTCAGACTTCTCAACAGAATCATTTTCAATCTCATTAATTTCCTTTTCTTCAATATTTTCTAGCACCGCTTTAATTTCTTTATTTTTCAATTCAATTTTTTTGCTAGTTTTTTTAGCAGAAATTGGAATCTTTTTTTTACTAGTTTTTTTCTTCTCAAGTTTAGGACTAGCTTTTTTTGAAATAATTTTAGTAGTTTTTTTTGTCTTAGTGGCCGTATTTCTTTTAACTATTTTTTTGTTAGTAGTTTTTTTCTTACTATCAGAAGAATTGACTTTTCTTGCAGGCATATAAATTTAATTTAAAAAAAGTTTATTACTAAAAATAATTATAACATTTTTACTACAGTTCCACAACTTTAATTTTATCCGGAAAATCTTTTTTTATTTTACTAATAAGTAACAAAGAACCGTTCACTTTAAAATTAGTTTTAATTACATTATTGCTAAAATGCTCAAACAAATACACTTCGCTGGCGCCTGGATAATTTTGTAAAATTTCTAACAACCTTTGACTCTCTAAATCATTTAAGGCTGTCTTTATAATTATTTTAAAAGGTTGACTAAATTTATCACTTAAAACTACAGGCTTTTTTACATCACTTATCGGAGCTTCCTTATTTTTATTTACCGTTTCAAAAGCAGGTTTAGGTCCAAATTTTTTAAAATTATTAAATTTTCTAGAATTAGTAATTATTGGAGATTTTTTAAATTTTAACAAATCACTATCTAAACTTTCTAATGATAAAACTTGAACTTTGTTAGCTAAAAATTTTATTTCTTCATCTTTGTTAGAGACTTTACCTTCAAGTAAAACTACCCTACCTTCTTGCCAAACTTCAGAGTTAGCTTCAAGTAAGCGAGGAAAAACTAATACTTCTACATTGCTTGTAGCATCCTCAATTTTTACAAATAGCATCGGCTTATTAGCTTTAGTCATTATTTTCTTTATAACACTAACAACTCCAGCCGTCTTAATTCCATCCTTATCTAAATGTTCTTTTAAGCGACTAAGTAAAATTATATAGCCATTTAATTTTTCTTTAAAATCTGAAAAAGGATGTTCTGAAATGTATAAACCTAAAAGCTCTTTTTCCCAAGACAACTTTTCAGCTTGACTAATCTCAACCCCTTGATTTAATTTTATAGTCTGTTGTTTAATTTGAAAGTCACTATTTACTCCAAATAAACTAGCTTGTTTACTATTTTTAGCCTGAGTTGATTCTTTATTAATTTTTAGTAGCATTTCTAAATTAAATAGAAGTTGACCTCTGTCACCATAGGCATCTAAACCACCACATTTAATTAAACTCTCCAAAGACTTTTTGTTTAAATCTTTATCAGTAATTCTATTTAAAAAATCATGTAAATCCTTGTAACGTCCATTATTTTTTCTCTCGTCTATAATTACATCAACAATATGTTCACCTACATTTTTCACTGCTTTTAATCCAAAACGAATAGTGTTTACATTTTCATTCTTTTTAGCTAACTTGTTTTCCGTTGTGCCACTGGTTACTACTGTAAAGGTGTCGTAAGATTCATTGATATCAGGTGGCATTATATTTATCTTCATTTTTCTACATTCATCTATTTCCACGGCAATTCTGTCAGTATTTTGCTGATCAGCGGTTAGAAGTGCTGCCATAAACTCTACTGGCCAATGAGCCTTTAGATAAGCTGTTTGATAACCAATTAAAGCGTAACAAGCAGCGTGACTGCGATTAAAGCCATAGCCAGCAAAAGGTTCTATGAAAGAAAATATCTTCTCAGCTAATTCACTATGAATTTGATTTTTTACACAACCTTCTACAAATTTTTCTTTTTGTTTAGCTAAAAGTTCAGGAATTTTTTTACCCATAGCCTTCCTTAAAACATCAGCTTCCCCCATACTGAAACCGGCTAAATCTCTAACAATTTGCATTACTTGTTCTTGATAAATTGCTACGCCATAGGTTTTATCTAGTATATGCTCTAACTTAGGATGAAGATAGGAAACTTTTTTCTTGCCATGTTTACCTAAAATATAGTCAGGAATCCATTCCATGGGACCAGGACGATAGAGGGCTACCATAGCAATAATATCTTCGAATTCACTGGGTTTAAGTTTACGCAAATATCTTTTCATACCAGAAGACTCAAATTGAAACACTCCTGTACTATTTCCCTCTTGGAACAAGCTAAAAGTTAATTTATCATCTAAAGGTATATTTTCTATATCAATTTTTTCACCTCTAGTGTTGTTAATAATTTTTAAAGCAGACTCAATAATAGTTAAGTTTTTTAAACCCAAAAAATCCATTTTTAAAAGACCTAAATCTTCTACAGGGTGTAGTGAATATTGAGAAACAATACTCTTGTCTGATGAAGATGCATACTGCAAAGGAACGTGTTCGTCTAAAGGATCTTTAGTAATAAGCACGCCACAAGCATGTGTAGAACTGTGTCTTGAAACTCCCTCTAATCGCATAGCATAATCTAAAATTTGCCTAGCTTGAGGATCACTATTATAAGCAATTTTTAACTCAGGCACAACTTTCAAGGCTTCTTTTATTTTAGAAAACATTGGTATTGCCTTTGATAATTTATCACAAAATTCATACGGAGCATCTAAAACTCTTCCGACATCTCTAACTGCCGCTCTAGCTGCCATAGTTCCAAAGGTAATTATTTGTGATACCCTGTCATGACCATATTTTTCTGCCACATAATCAATAACTTTATCTCTACCAGTGTCAGCGAAATCTAAATCAATATCAGGCATTGAAATTCTATCGGGATTTAAAAACCTTTCAAAAATTAATTCATAATGCAAGGGGTCAATATTAGTAATACCCGTTAAATAACAAACTAAAGATCCAGCTGCGCTACCTCTACCAGGTCCCACCACAATTTTATTTATTTTAGCCCAATTTACAAAATCAGCTACAATTAAAAAATATGACGGCCAACCCATTTTTTCAATTACTTGTAGTTCGTAATCCATTCTTTCTTTAATTTCTTCGTTAGCACTACTATATTTACAATTAAATCTATTCTTTAAACCTTCCTCGCATAAATAACGTAAGTATGAATTACCATCATAATTTTTAGGTACTTCAAAATAAGGTAACTGAATTTTACCCAATTCAATTTCAACATTACACTTTTCTGCAATTTTTAAAGTATTCTCTATGGCCTCAGGCACCTTAGAAAAAGCTTCTATCATCTGTTTATTACTCTTCATAGAATAATCTTCTCCTAACATACTCATCCTATCTTTATCATCTCTCTTTTTTTTGTTTTGTAAACAAAGTAATATATCCTGGGCTTCATCATCTTCCCGGTTTAAGTAATGAACATCATTAGTAGCAACTAAAGGAATATCTAACTTCTTTCCCAACTCTATTAAAGCTTCGTTTATCTCTGACTGACCTTCAAGTTGTGGATGATCCATTAATTCTAAATAAAAATTACCTGAACCAAATAGCTCCTTATATTCTTTGGCTCTTTTCTCTAAAGCCTCTTTATTACCCGCTCTAACAAGTTGAGCCATTTCGCCACCTAAACAAGCGCTAGTAGCAATTAAACCCTCATGATATTTTTTTAAAAGCTCCCAATCAATTCTCGGTTTATAGTAGAAACCTTCCATATGAGCTAAAGTGGTTAATTTAATGAGATTTCTATAGCCAACATTATTTTTAGCTAAAAGAACTAAATGATAATTTCTAGCATCATCTCTAGTGGCTTTATCAAAGCGACTACCTTTAGCTAAATAAGCCTCGACTCCAATAATTGGTTTAATGCCCTCTTTTTTACAAGTTTGATAAAACTCAATAACACCATACATATTACCGTGGTCAGTAATAGCTACAGCCGGAGATCCTTGCTCTTTGGCACGTTTAATTAACTCAGGTATCTTGGTTAAACCATCGAGTAAGGAATAATGGGTATGGTTGTGTAAGTGGACAAAACTCATAATTAATTTAAGTATTTTTTAATCTCTCTTTACTTTTATAATAGCAAATGAGTAAATTTAAAACTAGTTTACAAATTAAATAAAATGTTGTAGAAATTAAGTTTAAACAAACAAAAAAAGAGGTCTTAATATCTCTTTGTAATTCTATATTATTTATTCAATCTCTCTTGCAGACTCTCAATATTTTCAAAAAATCTAGCCTTATTTTCCTCTTTTATAGCCTCACCTGGTGGTAAAACTTCTAGCAAAGGGTTAATTTTAATGCCATTTTTTACCATTTCAAAGTGAACATGGGGACCAGTTGAGAATCCTGTAGAACCAACATAACCTATAACCTCACCTTGTTTAACCCTATCTCCATATTTAACGGCAAATTTAGACATATGAGCATAATTAGTGGTATAGGTACCATTATGTCTAACTGAGACCATATTTCCATAGGAACCATTGTATTTGACCATAACTATAGTTCCATCCCCTACGCTTCGTATAGGAGTCCCGTAAGAGGCAGCATAATCAATCGCTCTATGTCCGGTTGAGACATCAAAAGCACTAATATATCTAAGCCCTGTAGTAAAGCCTGAAGAAATATATTTAAAGGCTACAGGAGCCTTCAAAAACATTTTTTGAACAGAATTACCTTCAACGTCAAAATAACCCTTATTATCTTCACTTTCTTCAAAGAAGTAAACTTCATAATTTTCACCAGCATTTACATACTTAGCCGCCAATAATTTTCCAGGCATAACGTAGTCTTCATTTAAATATCTTTCTTCATAAATAAACTTAAAGTTGTCACCAATTCTTGGATCCATAGCAAAATCTAAACTCCACTGAAAAGCATTAGCCATCTCAATAATTGCTCTTTCATCAACCGAATTCTCTAGGGCCCAGTTATATAGACTAGACTCTAACTTACCTTCTTTTTCAACTACTTTAATATCATAATTAATCTCCCCTACTCTAGCTTTCCAATTTGAATTATTATCTATATCAGTCTCTGGCATTATTTTAGTACTAGAAGAAACTATATTCTCATCTTCCTCTGGCTTATAGTACTTTAAATTTTCCACAATTAACTCTGACTCTGAATCTATACAATAAACTAAACTCTTCAATTGTTTATCCTCGGGGTCAAAAATAAGTTTCATCTCTTTTCCTGATCTAATTTTAGCTAAATCATAAGTAGAAAAAGACTTTTTATAGATTAAATTTGCTAACTCAGGACTAAGTTCCAGACTTTTCATTAATTCACCATAAGTCTGCCCGTCTTCAATTATCACACTTCGCACAATATCAGGAGAAACTATTATTTTTTCAGACACCAAATCCGTATTTGAGTCTAAATTATTTTCATTATTGTTATCTTGAGCATTAAGACGAGTGAAATATAAAAAGCCAACAGAAATAATTACAATAAGTAACAATATAATTATTGTTTTTTTATTTGTCTTCATAAAAATTAAAAATTGTCTAAATTGTCAGTTAAGGGTTTAAAATATGAAACTTCTCTTTTTAAACACTGCCAACCTTGCTGATGATTTCTTTGATAATTCATCTTGTAGCCTTGACTCTTCTCTGTAGTCTCAGTTCTAAAATTAGCACAGAGTTCATAAGTTTTTTCGTCTAATATATTATAGGCAAACATTTCCTTAGTTTGAGGATCATGCATTTGTTCAAATTGCAAAAATTCACTATTTAAATCTGACAATTCCTCTGGTAAACCAGCTTTATCGTTATAGTGAGTATCAATAGCCATAGAAATGCTATCAAAGCTATTTAAAATAAGATTATCTAAACGCTTTTCTCTAGCTTTTTGAGGAGATTCCATTGAAAATAAACTTAAAACTAAGGAAGCGCCAACTATTATTACAAATATTATAGTATATAATTTAACAGCCGAAGGAGTTTTTTCTGCTTTATTTCGTCTAATCTCATAAACATAAAAACCTAGAATTAAAGCTGATATTACAATTGCACTTAAAGCTCTAAGAGCAAACTTTAAGGTTAATTCTCCACCTAAAAAATTAGTTAGAAGACCAATCAACCAACCCATAATTACCACTGAAGAAATAAATATTATTAAATATAATAACCATTTTCTCAAAGAATTGGATAAACTTAAATTACCTTTTTTTACATTTTTCTCTAAAAAATAAGAACAGAAAAAATATATTGGAGCAGAAATTAATAAAGCGGAAAAAGCAAATTTAAGTTGACTATCATTAAATCCTCCTTGATAAGAATAAACTAAAAAATCAGGCACATACTTATTTATGAGCTCAAAAACAATCATCCCTACTCCTATAGCAGTTAAGATTAAGGAAGCTAAACTTAAAAGATAAAGAAAAGTAAACTTGGCTGGATGTTTTTTCTCAGTCATGTATTCTAAATAATTTTAAATTAAATAAAAACTGATAAAAAAATTGTTCTTATTCTTCTTTATCTTCAGGACTTTCTTTAAAAATTTTCATTGTATCATCTATTTTATCACCAGGTTGAAAAAATTCAAAAATTTCTTTTAATTCAGCAGCTGCTGATTCAACATTATCATGATGTCTAAGCATAACATCTAAAGCATTCTTCAACTGACTATCATTAGCTTCTATACCTAGATTTAAAACACATTTTTTTAAGTCATTTAAGATAAGCTCTAATTCTTCATTTTTTTTTTCTTGGGGCATTTGTTCTAATTTCATATAATTTTTTATTAATAATTATTTATTAAATTATTTTTATTAGTTTACTTAATTATTATAGCAGAATTAATGGAAATTGAAAGGCTAAAAAAGAATATTAAAAAAATTAATTTTGCTTACCTCTAATTATCTTTAAAAATAACTCTACCGCTTCCCTCTCTGCCTCAGGAGTTAGCTCTAAAGCTTTCAGGGTATACTTCTCGGCTTTCTTAAAATTGTTTAAACTAGCTTGAAGCTGAGCTAAATTCATCCAGTTTTCTCTATTGGGATTTAATATTGCATAGCGCTCATAAACTAAGGCTGCTTTAGTGTTATCTTCTACTTCAATATAGTAATTAACAGCTAAAGCTAAAACCGGACTATTATTTAAATACTTAGCCCCTCCTTTATCTAAACACTTATTCATCATTGACCAAGAGTTTTCATCATCACCTACTATTAAATAAGCTTGATTAGCTTGACAATATGATTTACTATAGTCAGGATTTAATTCTATAGCCTGAAGAAAATTATTTATTCCTTCGTAATTTTTATCTAAATTTACAAGCAACTGTCCTCTAAACCAATACTGATCTACTCTACCGGGGCTAACATCAATAGCTTTGTTTACATAATATAGAGCTAAATTAATATTATCTGTATACTCTGAAGTGCCTTTATCATAAGAACTAGCCATTTTATTATATAAATAAGCTCTATTTATTAAATAAACATTAGCTTCAGGATTAAGTTCTAGTAATTTAGAGTTGAAGTCTAATAAGGTATTTAGAGTTTCAATTCTTTCATCTTTACTTAAAGAACCCAGTATATCATTACTATCTGAGACAGCTAAAAAAGCAAGCGCATAATAGACATCTCTTTGAAAAGGATGCTTAATTTTTAGACCCTTCTTATAAGTTTCTAAGCCTTCTAAAGTTTGACCTGAAAGAACTTGTTTATATCCAGAAATATTTATAGCAAAAGCTTGCAAAGGTTTTATATTAAACCAATAGGCAATAAATAGAGCTACTAAAATAGCTGGGATAAGTAAAGCTCTACCCTGTTTTCTAGCTGGATCAATGTGAAGTAATTTTACTTTATCTTTTTTATCTTTAGGTAAAAATTCCTCTTTATTTATATACATATAATTAAAGTATGCCAAAAGAAGCATAAAAGCCATAAAGACTGAAAGAGTATCAAATATACTTAAATTCTGGATAAAATATCCACCAAAAGTTGAGAGAATTACTATCATAACTAGAGACAGCGAAGATCTAAGAAAATTAGGATAATTTTTCTTGAAGTAAAGAAATAATTTTAACCAATAAATAAAAAATGTTAGAAGTAGAGCGATATAAGGCAATATCCCTAAAAGACCAGTGGTAACTAAAACCTCTAATAAATTATTATGAACTCTATCAAAGCGTGTTTCGTTAGGAATATAACTATAGAACTCACTATCAAAATACTTATCAAAAGTAGGTGAATAATTACCATAACCCACCCCTGTTATTGGCTTATCTAAAAATCCTTGCCAAGCAGACTGCCAAGATAGTAATCTAGTTTGAAAAGTATTTTTTTGCCAAGAAATTTGACTCAAAATTTTATTACTTTTAATTATAGTGGAACTGGGAAACATAAAAGATAGAACAATAGTTGCTACTATTAAAGCTGATATAACTATTGAACTAATTCTAAGTAATTTATTTTTGTAGAAAATTGCCACTAAAATTAAACCAATAAATAAACTAGCTCCTAGTCCAATATAAGCTCCAGTTATATCTGCGGCTATAAAGGCAGGGATAAAGGGTAACCAAAAAGCTAAATAAATCCACTTATAGGGCTTATAATCTTTAACAATAAATATTAGAGAAAAATAAAGATTGAATATTAAAAAACCTGCTAAATAAGCTTCATTTCCTAATATTGAACCAGGCATATTATTAGAGATGCTATAAAAACTCATAATAAACGCGACTGCTAAAAAACTTAAAAATAACCAGAGCCACTCTTGCCATTTTTTAAAAGAAATAAGTAAGATAAAATAAAATAAAACTAAATGCATTACTTGCCAAAAACTAAACATTCTTTCAGCATTACTAAAAAAACTTAATAGAAAATCAGAACTAAAAAAAGTAGAGACTAAAATCGCCCCAAGATAAGCTAAGAGAAAATAGCTTAATAAATTAAGTTTTGGTTTAAATTGAGGATATTTAATTACAAAAACTAGAGCAATGGCACTTAAAATTTCCACTACAATATTAAAAGCTAATTGCTTAGAACCTATATAAGGGAAAAAAGTATTGGAGAAAAATAATAATAGAGTAAATACAGCTAGACAACTTCCCACTTGAAGTGAGCGTAAATAATACTTATAATTCATAATTAAATATTAAAATCAGGATTTTTATTCCTGTTTTTTTATCTCTCTTCTTATTTTAACTATTTTTAGATAATTTTTCAATAAGAATCTCTCTTTAAGTAGCGCAAAGCTAAAAAGCAATATAATTCTAAAAATAATAATTATTTTATAGTAAAAACTTTGTAAACTAAAATACTTTAAGTATAGTATATGTTGATTTAAAAAAGATTGACTGCGACCAAACTTACTTTTTTCATTTCTGTTTTTAAAACTTAAAAAAAATGACTTTGTGTCAGATCTTAAACTTCTATCATGAGCTACCACCGCCTCTAAAACTGTAGCTGACTTATATCCTCTTAATTTCATTCTATAGGCTAAATCAACATCTTCCTTATAGAGAAACATTCTTTGGTCATAGTACCCATGCTTAGTTTTGAGCTCTTTCAGATCACCTAAGCGAAATAAACCCGCGGCACCAGAAGGTGCTAAAATTTTATCATCAAAATCTTTACTGTCAAGCTTACCTTGAGCTTTATCAATAAATCTTAAAGCCTTTTTTTCAATAATCCCTAGACTATCAATAGTAGAAGAGAATTTATTTTCAGGATAAGGCCAGTTTAAAATCTTGGGACTAACCGCTGATAATGATGTATTTTTCTCTAATGCCCTATAAAGTAGATAAATTGCTCGATAATCAAATATAATATCAGGGTTTATTACTAAAAAGTAATCAGCTCTAAGATAAATAGCCCTCTCAATCATTAAATTATAGGCAACGGCAAAGCCTAAATTAACTCCTTGATGGATAATATCAATTTCAGGATAATTTTCTTTAATATATTCTATGTTGGAACTAAAATTTTCACTATTATCCACTGCTAAAATTTTTGTCTGATCTATATTAGTCAATGATTTTTTTAGGCTAGGTAAAAAATAAGGCAAATACTTAAGTGTATCCTTATTATAACTTATAAACCCGCAAACAATCTTCATATTAAAAAGTTATTTTATCGGCTAATTTTTCTTTAGCTAAATTTTGAGCTTGAAGTAAACTATCAAAGGTTCCCGCGTCTAACCACAAACCCTTAACTTTTGAGGCGTTTAATTCGCTTTTTTGCAAATACCAGTTATTAACATCGGTTATTTCTAATTCTCCGCGCTGGCTAGGTTTAATACTCTTAGCTATTTCTACAACTCTACTATCATAAATATATAGTCCTGTAACAGCAAAGTCAGAAATCCATTTCTCAGGTTTTTCTACAATCGTCTCTAACTTACCATCCTTATCAAACTTAACTACTCCAAAACGATGTGGATCATTTACTTTCTTAGCAAAAACATGCCCACCGCCTTTAAAACTATTTACCTCTTTTGAAAAATCATCTTCAAAAATATTATCTCCCAAAATCATCGCCACGTCTTCATCGTCTATAAAATTTTCAGCAATTAAAAAAGCTTCGGCTAAACCCTTAGGTTCATCTTGAATTTCATAGGTAAATTTAACACCAAAATTTTTGCCTGAACCAAGTAAATTTAAATAATCGCCTGCTCTTTCAGGGGCAACTATAATTAATATTTCTTTAATACCAGCCGAAATAAGCGTATAAAGAGGGTAATAGATCATCGGTTTATTATATATAGGTAACAGTTGTTTACTGGTTATTTTTGTTAGTGGCGAAAGTCTTGAACCTGAACCACCTGATAAAATAATTCCTCTCATAATTATAGATAATATTTTTTTAAATAAATTTCTAATGACTGTTTCCAATAAGGCAAAGGCATCATTTTTGTATTATCAAGTAAAGAATAATTAGGGCGCTTAGCTGGACGTGAAAAATTCTCCCCTGAAACAGGCACAATTTTTATAGCAATTTTTAAAAACTTAAATAAAGTTTCCGTCGCTTGAGCCCAGGTAGCTTGGCCTTTATTTACTAAATGATAAATACCATAAGGATAATTTTGACTGACTAAATAATTAGTATAACTAGCTAAATCAGGTGTGTAAGTAAAAGAACTAATTTCTTCATCAACCACTTTAATCTCTGCTTGTTTTTTAGAAACTTCTATCATGATATCAAAAAAGCTCTTTTTAGTAAAAGAGCCACTTCCTTGAGGACCAAAAAGTTTAGAAGTCCTGATTAAATAATGTTTTAAACCTAAAAGACCTAACTTTATAACATACTCCTCTCCCTTCATTTTACTTAAACCGTAATAATTAACTGGGTTAGGGTTGTCCCACTCAGAATAAGGAAAATCTCTAGTTTCTTTACCAAAGACATAATCAGAAGAATAACTTACCAATAAATAACTATTTTTCAAACAAAGTTCAGCTAAAAATTTAGGTAAAATAATATTTAAACTATCGGTAATAGACCTGGCCTCAGAAGAAATTTCACATTCATCAACATTATTATAAGCAACTGCGTTAATAATTATCTCGGGTTGATAATCAATAATTATTTTTTCTAATCTTTCTAAGTCAAACATATCTGAGTTATGTGTATCTAAAGATAAAACATCATGTCTCTCACTGAAAACACGGCGCAGTTGTGTGCCTAAATTACCATTTGAACCTAAGATTATAACTTTCATAAAATATCTTTAACTACGACCAAGAAGAGTTTTGCCTTACAAGCTTATTTTTAGCCTCTAAAGGATTAGCCATAACTTCCTTAACTATTTTTTCCATTCTCGAACCCTGCGATCCCTTAATTAAAACAATATCCTTTAATTCTAACAACTCTTGTAGGAAACGTCCAGCACTAGAAACATCATTGAAATAAAAAGTTTTATTTTTATCAAAACCTTTTGCTATTGCTCCTCTAATAATTGCACGAGATTTTTCACCGACAGCAATTATAATATCTACCACCTGACTAGCTTCTTGACCAACTAATTGATGTCCTTTCTCTGTGTATGAACCTAGCTCTAACATTTCTCCAATAACAAAAATTTTTCTACATTGAGAAAACTTCATTTTAGCCAAAAAATCTAAGGCAGCTAAAGCAGATTCAGGAGAAGCATTATAGGTATCATCAATTATATAGCTATCTTTAATCCCTGCTATTACATTGAGCCTACCTGGTGGCAAGCAAAAGTCAGCTAAATTATGTAATATATCAACTAAGTTTAAACCTAATCTTAAAGACACTAAAATTGCTGCCATAGAAGCATAAACTGAATTTAAATTTGAAACTTTACTTAAGTGCAAAGGAACTAAAGAGCCTTGCCACTTTAACTTTAAATTCAAGCCTCTAATTTTTTCTAAACTTGGTTCTTGTGAAATATAGTTATTAAAATTATAATTTAAATCAATAGCTTGCAAACTAGCCCCATCTTGCAAGCCATAAGTAAATACCTTAGCTTGACTAAGACTCTCTAATTGCCGACTTAATGGATTGTCATAATTTATAATAACACTACCTGCCTTGCCTATGCCTTTAACTAATTTACCCTTTTCTTTAGAGATAGACTCAATTTTTTTAAAAAATTCCAAATGAGAATGACTAACTGAACTCACTACCCCTATATCAACTTTTACAATACTCAGTAAATAATCCATATCTCCAGGTCTATCTATCCCCATCTCTAATATTAAAAGATTAGGGTAATTTTTATCTTTTAAAAGTACTAATTTAATAGCTTTTAAAAAGACTAGTAACCATGACCAAAAATTTCTATTTGGAGATTCAGAAATACCAATAATAGTTAAGGGTAGTCCTATCTCATTGTTAAAATTTTTATAAGTAGAGCGACAATTAAAATCAGTTTTAACTGCCTGATACACTGCCTCTTTAGTGCTAGTTTTACCTACTGAGCCAGTAATTCCAACAACTTTTGGTTGATATTTTTTTAATATCAATTTTGCCCAGAATTTTAATTTTTTTTGTAGTAATTTTTTCATATTTTTTTATTTTCTATCTCTCTTGAGGAATTTTATAGTATTTTAACAAAAAATCAGTAATATCACTAAATATAGGAGCTGCTGAGTCAGCTGAATACTTAACTGTTTTAGGATTATCTAATTTAACAGAAACTACAAAAGCAGGTTTATCTATTGGTGCTATTCCTACAAAACTATGAATAAACTCATTTTCACTATAGCCACCCGACGTAGCTACCTGGGCTGTTCCTGTTTTACCACCAATGTAATAACCTGGAACCTTGGCTTTAACAGCATGACCTGACTCAATAACATTTACCATCATAGCGGAAACTAAATTAGCGCTTTTTTGTGAAACTACTTGTCTAATAATTCTAGGTTTAATGATATCAGAGTTTCCATCAAAAAATTTAATTTCTTTAACTAAATACGGTTTCATTAATGTTCCCCCATTAGCAATAGCTGCATACGACATCACCATTTGTAAGGGGGTAACTGCCAATCCTTGCCCAAAAGAAGCAGTAGCTGCATCAATTTCTTTAATTCTATCTTCTAGTAAATTATTAATATTACCTGATGCTTCTGAACCCAATTCAATTCCAGATTTTTGTCCAAAACCAAATTTCTCAATATACTCAGAAAATTTATCTTTACCCACTTGTAGCATAGCAAAAATTGCTCCTGTGTTTAGTGATTCAGCTAATACTGTATTCATATCAACTCTGCCATGTGGTCCATGAGTTAAGAAATCTGAATTTTTTATAGCCTTAGGCCAACCACTTATCATTATTTGTCCTTTATCTTCATAATAAGTATGAGGCTCAATCTTGTTTTGATCAAGGGCTATTGCCATGGTAATAGTTTTAAAAATTGAGCCTGGTTCGTATTGATAAAAAGTCGCCGGATTATTATATAACTTTAATTCTTTAACTTCAGCATAATTATTAGGATTAAAACTCGGCAAAGAACACATAGCAATTATTGCTCCTGTATTAGGTTCTACTACTATAACTGTTCCGCTGTCAGCCTCATATTTTTCTATTCCTTCTTTCAATTTCTCACAAACCATAAATTGAACTGATCTATCGATTGTTAAAAAAATATCAGCCCCATCTATAGCTTGACTATATTTTTGATCATTAACATTTATTATTTGCCCCGAACCTCTAGTCGTCTCTAAATAACCTGATTGACCAGATAGTTCAGTATTAAAAAATTCTTCTAATCCATATCTACCCTCCGGTATATCATCTTGACTGCTAGCGAAACCAACTATATGAGAAGCTACTTCTTCTTCCGGATAATAACGAAAAGTTTTTAGTTGATAAGAGAAACCTGGGTAAGTTAATTCTCCACTCTTATTTATCTCTAAATTTTCATCTAAACTATAGTCCGAGTCTTCTTGCTGTAAATAAACTTTAAAATTACTAATCTTTAGGGCTTCTTCTGATAAAGGGGTATCTATCTCTGATGCTAAATATCTAAATATTTTTAAAATTTGATCTTCACTCACCTTGTCTCTAATTGGCTCATAAGGATCATTTCTTTTTCTCAGTCTTTTTAGATAAGCTTCAATGATTTTTTCTTTCTCTTCGGAAATGGCTAAATCTCTTTTAATTTCTATTAATTCTTTTTTTTCTGCACTGGGATTAGCAATTCTATTTTTTGAAGCAACTTTACGAATATTTTTTTCCTCTTCATTTAAATCTAATAAATTTATATAATTTATTTCCTTATCTAACGCTAACTCATTCTCTTTTTCTAAATTCTTTTCTACTAATTCTATCACCTCAGCTTCATCTAAGGCTAGATAAATCTTTTCTGCCAAAGAATTTAAATTAACTGCATCTTTAGGAATAAAAAAAGTAGAAGCATAGTCTTTGTTAGTAGCTAAAGGAAAAACATCTTGACCATTGTTGTCGGATATATAAATACTACCTCTTTCAGGCTGAAGAGTAGCTTGCATTTCATGCTGAGAAGAAGCTAAAGCGCTATAGTAGTCGTGACTTATAATTTGTACTTTATATAATTTAACGATTAGCGCTGAGTATAATAAAAAAATAATCGCCACAACTAAATACAAGCGATTATTATTTTTTTTAAATCTTTTATTTTTCTTAATTTTCTTATTCATAGGAAATTAACTATCAATAATTAACGGAGACTTAAAATTTCCTCTATATATAATTTAAAAAAAATTATCTTTTTGCTACTAAGTCACCACTGACACCAGGCACTGTGATATAAGTTATGTTGTCAACCTTAACTAAACCCAATTTATCAATTTTACCCTTAGATTCATACAGAGCTTGCAAGCTAGTTGACTGACTGCTTTTACTGGTGTTTAAAGCGGTTAAGGCTCTGGCTTCAGATTTTAAATTCTGTAAGTCAAAGCCTTTAACTGCTAAATCGTTAACACTGGCAATATAATAGATTAACGTTAGGGCCAAGCCACACAGCACAAAGCTGTTTAAAAAGCTTACCAGAGTTTTTCGATTTTTTTGCACACGACAAGTGTATTTTTTTTGCATGGTCTTAAATTTTTTCTATCACTCTTAACTTAGCACTGCGAGAACTAGGATTATTCTGTAATTCCTTCTCGCTAGCGATGATAGGTTTCTTATTAATAATTTTTATCTCTGCTTTGTGACCGCACTGACAAATAGCTAATTCAGCGGGACATATACAAGTAGAAGCTTCTTTTTTAAAATACCGTTTAACTATTCTATCTTCTAAACTATGAAAACTAACAACTGCTAGTCTTCCTCCGGGCTTTAATAATTTTAAAGCTTTTGGTAAGAATTTTTCTAAATTTTCTAATTCTTCATTAACTACTATTCTTAGAGCTTGAAAAGTTTTAGTAGCTACTGAAACATGTTGTGGCCAATATCTCTTTGGAACAGCAATTTCAATTATTTCTTTAAGCTGAAAACCTGTCCTTATTTTTTCATTCTTTCTCTCCTTAACAATATTTTTAGCAATTAATCTAGCAAATCTTTCTTCTCCGTATTTTTTTAAAATTTCTTCTAATTTGTAGGCTGAAGCACTATTTATTATCCCCATGGCTTTACCGAAATTAGATTCTTGGCTATAGCTAAAATTTAAATTAGCCGAACTAGAAAAAGAAAATGTTCTACTGTCATCTTTTAATTGATCCATTGACAGTCCTAAATCAGCTACAATAGCAGAAAATTTAACTTTTGTTTTAAAGTTTTTTTCAACTAAAATATCTATATCTGTAAAATTACCAACTTGCAAAATAATATTTTCTCTTTTTTCTCTACTGACAATCTCTTTAAATCTAGAAATAGCTTCAAAATCAAGATCGATAGATAATAATTGACCACTTTCTCCAATTTCTTTAGAAATAGCTAAACTATACCCCCCTCCTCCAAGGGTACAATCTACGCAGTTACTTCCCTCTTCTAATTTTAATAAGGATAATATTTCTTCTAAAAGAACTGGCTTATGTAAACTTTTATTCATATAAAATTACACTCCTAAATCAGACAAGCTTTCAGCTATGTCTCCACTATTTCTCTCTGCTTGTTTCTTATACTTCTCCCAAGCTTCTTTATCCCAAATCTCTAAATGACTATACAGCCCAGCAATAATCGCTTGCTTACTCAAATTAGCAAATTTTCTTAAATATTCTGGTAAAGTTATTCTACCTTGATTATCAAATTCAACATCCATAGCTCCGGCTAACATATGTCGTGAGAATGCTCTAGCCTTAGCTGGACCAATTGGTAAATTAGCAAACTTCTCTGCCATCTCTTGCCATTTTTCTTTTGAATAAAAAAATAAACAGTTATCTAATCCCTTAGTTACAACTGCCCCTTTTTTGAAAGACGACCTAAATTTAGCCGGTATAGCTAACCTACCTTTGGTGTCTAAATTATGATTGTATTCTCCAATAAACATAAATTTATATCACCTTAATTCCCCACTTATCACCTTAATGATTTAATTATACACCACTTACCCACCTCAGTCAACACTTCTTTGATAAAACAAAAAACCCCATAAAATAAGGGTTTTAAAAAATATTAGAAAAAATTACTATAGATTAACACAAGTTATCCACAGCCGAAGGCTAATCTAAGCCATATTTATTTTTATTAATTACTATGTCAGGTTTTTTATTGTATATGGGCTTAACCATTTTTATACCATTTTTTTTAATATAACTATTTTTTGTAGCAATAACTTCTATTCCTTTGCTCCAAGCTAAAGTATTAGCTGTTATCACTCCTAAGCGTAGACCCGTGAAACTTCCTCCCTCATTTCTAACTTTAATCGCTTTAATCTTCTGCCAGCTAATTTTTTCTGAATTTAAAAACTTATCAATACAAAGTAAAAGTTTTTCTGACTGAGTTTTACCACCTGCTTTAAATTTTTTCCTAGCTATTTCTTCTTCTTTATTTTTTGTTTTAACAATTAAAGCTAAGATTATTAACTCGTATTCACTTGTATCAATATATAATGTCATATGTTAAATTATAGTTTTTTTAAAATCCTTTCTATATCAGTTAAAGTTTCAACTTTTACCAATTCATTTCTTATAGTCTTAGCCCCTGGAAAAGATTGTATATACCAAGCTAAGTGCTTACGCATTTCTTTAATCCCTTGCTCTTGTCCATACTGAAAAGCTAAACGAGACTGGGTTAACGCAATTTTAGCAATTTTCGCTAAAGATAAATTAATTTGTTTAGATTCTTTTATCTCTTTAAATAACCAAGGTTTTCCTAGAGATCCTCGAGCAATACCAAGCCCATCAGCTTGAGTTAATCTTAAAGTTTTTTGAGCTTGCTTAAAATCATTAATTCCACCATTAGCTAAAATAACTCCAGAAAAATATTTTCTAGCTTGCTTTATAACATTATAATCTATTTCACCAATAAAACCTTGGCTAAGGCTTCTACCATGAATCATTAAAGCCGAAACTGGTAAATCCTTGATATATTTCAAAAAATCTAAAAGCTCTACTTGACCTGATTTAGTCCTAGTCTTTATAGATACTGGCACTGAAGACTCTTCTAAAACATCAAAGATTATCTCTTTAGCCTCTTTCTTTTCTTGCATTAAAATAGCGCCCGCGCCCTGACGTAGTATTTTATTTACCGGACAACCAAAATTTATATCAATACCTGAAGGAGATAAATCTTCCTCCAACCTTCTAACCGCTGGCTTAAAATCTTCTACTTTAGATCCAAATAGCTGAACTATATAAGGCGTGTCGGTTTTTTTAAACTCCAATATTTTTAAAGTTTTTTTTGGATTTCTAGCTAAGGCAGTGGCACTAGCCATTTCACTATAGATAACATCAGCCCCAAAATCTTCACACATTTTTCTAAAGGCAAGATCATTTACCCCTGCCATTGGTGCTAAAGCTATAATGGGTTTACTAAGTTTTTTCCAAAAATTATTTTCCATTTTCAGTTTTTTTCTTTAACTTAAAGCCTTCCGTATTTTCTTCTAAACTATAACCCTCGGACTCAATTTCCTCTCTTAAAATATCAGCTTCAGTAAATTGCTTCTCTTCTCTAAGGACTTGTCTCTGTTTGGCTAATTTTAAAATTTCATTAGGAATATTATTTTCCTTATTTACTTCTTTTAAAACTAAAGCTAAATTTAGACCTAACACCTTATCCATTTCTAATACTGTGGTCAACTTGTCTTTATCGGAAACCTTCTTATCTTTTAATAAATTTTGAAATAATGCTAAAGCTTGAGGTAAATTCAAATCTGAAAATACTAGATTTTTAAATCTTTCAAAATAACTGTCATCTATATTACCAAAACCACTGACTAATTTACCTACCTTGCTATATATGCTCAAAAGTGCGCTATTTGAAGCCTGAAGCATTTTTTCGCTATATTCTAAAGGTTTACGGTAATGAACCTGCAGACAAGCTAAGCGATATGCTAAGGGATTAAAATTTTTATCTATTAAAGCTTTTTTTAAAGTAAGGAAGTTATCCTGGCTCTTAGACATTTTCTTACCACCTGAGATAACTAAGAAAGCGCCGTGTAACCAGTAATTAAAGAACTTTTTACCAGTTGCCGCTTCTGACTGAGCAATTTCATTAGTATGATGAATGTTTATATGATCAACTCCACCACAATGAATATCTAACTGCTTGCCTAAACCTTTTAAACTCATAGCGCTACATTCAATGTGCCAACCAGGAAAACCTAGGCCCCAAGGAGACTGCCATTCCATTTGTCTTTTTTCATTTTCAGGAGAAAACTTCCAAAGAGCAAAATCAGTAGGATTTCTCTTTTCTTTATTCTTCTCTACTCTAGCCCCTTCTTGCAAGGCCTCAATATTTTGATGGCTTAATTTGGTATAATCTTCAAACTTAGAAGTATCAAAATAGATACCATCAGAGGTTTTATAGGTATAACCTTTAGTCTCTAAAATCTTAATTAAATTTATTTGCTCAGAAATAGTATCTGTTGCTTTATACCATTTAGAAGGAAAAATAATATTTAAGTTAGATAAATCATTTTTAAAAGCCTGCAGATAAAAATCTGCTATTTCCCAAGCAGTCTTTTTCTCAATTTTAGATCTCTTCTCTAATTTATCTTCACCCATATTTCCATCTCCAATTAGATGACCTACGTCAGTTACATTCATAACATGCTTAACTTTATAATCAGCTAAAATTAAAACTCTCTTTAAGAAATCTTCAAATAGATAGGTGCGTAAATTACCTAGGTGAGCAAAGTTATATACAGTTGGACCACAAGTATACAAACCAACCTCACCTTTTATAATTGATTTAAATTCTTCTTTTTTCCTGTTCAAGGTATTGTGTAGTGATAATTTAGACATAATATAATAATTGATTATAGTAAAAGTTTAGCATAAATATACAAAAATACAATTAAATTTCTCTAATAAAAAGGTACTTTTTTAAAGCACCTTTTTAATATAATTAACGGATGATAAAATAAAAATTATTTTATTTTTTTATTACCTTACCAGGAAACCCCGTCTGACTGAGCGGGGCGAAACGCACCGCGAAAGAGGGCGGGGATGAATGTGAATAGTGCACGTTAGTGTGCTATTCTGTTAGCATGAGAATTCGGCAGTTAAATCATAGTGTATACTAAGTTTTATATCATTTAGTCTGGGGGACAAAGTACCGCAGAAAGTTTTTAAAACACTATGTTCGTACGGAGCTAATAAAAAGTCTCTATAATATTCAAAAGCGTCACCCAGACTGGTATCTACACAAAATCAACACCGGTGATGACCATGTACATATTCTTTTAGAATTCCCACCAAAATATTCTGGGGCTACTGTGGCTCAAGAACTCAAATCACTTTCTAGTGCTCATTTACGTAAGAAATTCAAATTTATTGATAAAATATATAGCCACAGTGGCCTTTGGTCAGATGGTTATTTTATATCTACGGTTGGTTTGAACGAAGACAATATTCGCCTGTATATCGATAGACAAAATAAATACGACATAGGTGTTGATGTAACTTCAGAGCTATCGCCGGACTCTCATGAGTAGCGGAGCAAAAGAAACCCCGTATGAAAAGAGACTATCCTTTTGGATAGTCTCTTTGAGTGCGGGGAGTACGTCATTATATAATAAGCAGATTAAATTAGTGACGCCGAAGTATTATCTGGCGATGATTCGCTATAAAATTAATTTTTAATACAACGAATGGAAGCACCCCACTTCTTTTGTCCTTGAAAATCATGCCAAACCCAAGTGCCATTTGAAAAATTCATTGCAAACGCAGCTGATAAAGTCATATTAGTAGATGTCCAATAATAAGCAGAAGAAGAACTAATAGATCCCGGGTTACCAACATAAGCATTACGATAACCTAAATATAAGAGATTAAAACCAAAATTACTAGATTTCAATACCTCATTAGCCGGAGAACATTGCCAGCCCGATTCATCTGCACAAACATTATTAGCACCAACTGACTCCATAGCAACTCTTTGTAAAATAGTCCAATCGTTACCATCTGGTATGTGCCAATTAACAGGACACACTCCTCTAGCTTCTTCTTGAGTTGAACCCTGCATTGCCTCATTCCAAGAATAAAGACCACCATATTGATCACAATCATCGCGAAGACACCACTTTTCAATAATCGCGTCACTAGTATTTGGCTCAGTTGTAACATCCAACTTAACTCCTGTATTTAGATTTTTAGCCATCCAACACTGTTCATCTATAAGCAAAGTATTATAAATATTACCATCAATATCCAAAACTGTATCACCACAAATAAACGGTGCAAATTCAGCCACTACATTTAAATCACTAAAAGTACTTGTATCTGTTCTTGGATTTTCAGTTGAACCATCTGACCATTGAACAAATTTATAATCAGAATCAGGAATAGCCTCAACAACAGTACCTGAAACACCAATAGAATTAAAAAATTGCTGAGCGTTACCAATAATTACCCCCCCTACCCCAGCAGAATAACTTATAGTAGAATTTGAATCTTTACATATTTATTTAAATAAGTGTGAAAAAATTTTAAACCAAACACAGCTAATGGCGCTAACACTATTATAATTATTGGTAATAATCTTTGTGGTTGCAGTGGCAAACTTTTAAACACTAAATTAACAGGAAGAAAAGCTGTTAGCATTAATAATAATCCTGAAAAACCTAAATTAAAATATATTCTTTTTTTATTTAAAATTGAAAAAACCCATCCCAATAAAGCAAAGCTTAAAAATATAAAAACTGGAAATCTAAAAAATGATAAAAAATGACTAGGCTGAAAAGTAAAATTTAGAAAATAATCTAAATTAATTAAGAGAGGAAGTGACCAAACAGATAAAAGTAAAAAGGACAACAAAAAATGCCAAAAATAGATTTTAATTACATTATATTTTTTAAATAAGAAATAATCTCCTATTAAAAAAGCTAACCAGATAATAAGCGCGGCTTCACCAATATGTATATTGGTAATTAAAATTAAAAAAAGTAAAATAACTGACCAAAAAAAATTTTTTTTACTCTTAAACGCATCCACAAAGGAAAACAACCATAATACTAATAATGGTCCAGCAAAAAGTTGAGAATAGAGGCCACTTCTAAAACTAGCTAAAAAACTTAAACCACCAGTAGAAAATGAAAAGGGGGATAATAGAAAAAAGAGAAAAATTAAAGCACTAAAAAACGATTCTAATTTATTTAAACCAAACTTTTTTGGTAAAAAATAAGCAGTAATAACTAAAAAAATGATTGAAAATATAACTAAAAATTTAAATATAAAGACAAATTTAAAAGGCAATAACCATGCCAAAAAACCAAGAAAAAAATAACTAGCCGGGGGATAACCTAAAGGAAATACCATGCCAGCATTCCAAGAAAAAGTCCATCCAAAAAGCCTGGGAAACATTTCTTCAGCATACACCTTAGCAATAGCAAAATGATTAGCTCCATCCCAACCACCAACAGACAGAAGCTCAGAATCTTTTAAAAATTGACTTAAAAAAGAAAAACTATAAACTAAGAAAATCAAGCTCAACAATGAAATAAAAAATGCGTCTGTTTTAATAAATTCTATTAATCTTTTTTGTATTCTTCTAATCATGCTATTATTCTAAATCTCTTTTTTCAACTACTAACTGTCCCTCTATTAGTTTTTGACTATAAACCTTTGAATAAAAACTATAAACTCCGGGTTCTAAATCCTTTACTACAAATTGATCCTTTCCATAAGCACCTACAGCCAACACTACATCTTCTAGGGCGCTGTCCTCAAAAGTTAAAGTGTAGGTTCCCTGGTCTAAAGAATTTAAAACTAAATCAATTTTTTCATCAGAATATACATTTATTTTAGAAGGATTAAAACCATTTATATTCACAGAAACTAAAATATTTCTACTTGTTTCGAATATACTTGTTTCCTTATTTTGATCTTTCTTGGATGTATTTACTTTAGAAGCATGACTATAAGATTGATTATACGATGAAAAATTATAACCCTCAAAATGAAAATTCTTTTTCGGCAAAACAAACCAAAAAAAACCTAATATTATTATAGCTATAAATATTTTTATAAAAAAAATTTCTTTTTTAGACATATTAAAGAAAATAAAAATATTATTATTAAATTTATATCGAAATTATAACATAAGAATAAAAATAAAAAAACCGCTTTATTGAAAAGCGGTTATAATTTTATTCCCTTAACCTATAAAAAATGTAGTACCCCACTGAAAAAATGGCATAATTGCTATAGATAAATTTTAAAGGTATTGACAAATATATATAAATATGCTATAATATAGTTAGATAAGATAACCTGAATTCACCCCTGAAGTGCAACTTTGCGACATCCCAAAAGGATGTTTTTTGTTATTCATTTATTAAGAGATTATTCTCAGTCATAACCTCTAGTGGAGTTCTGTAGTTTAAAGATTTTCTAG
>Ga0307990_1000346_pt1 | contig 43674 bp, 33 predicted proteins | sample EllFjometagen129_FD_203168 | JGI IMG/M metagenome (GOLD analysis project Ga0307990, IMG submission 203168) | Marine microbial communities from Ellis Fjord, Antarctic Ocean - #129 | ecosystem: Environmental > Aquatic > Marine > Unclassified | place: Southern Ocean | collected 2014-10-08
AGATGTTAGAAATTAGATGTTAGAAATTAGATGTTAGAAATTAGATGTTAGAAATTAGATGTTAGAAATTAGATGTTAGAAATTAGATGTTAGAAATTAGATGTTAGAAATTAGATGTTAGAAATTAGATGTTAGAAATTAGATGTTAGAAATTAGATGTTAGAAATTAGATGTTAGAAATTAGATGTTAGAAATTAGATGTTAGAAATTAGATGTTAGAAATTAGATGTTAGAAATTAGATGTTAGAAATTATTGTTTGCAAAGTTAAAAGTAAATTACCATCTCTAAGCTCTCACTCCCGAAAAGTAGAAATTTTTCTCCAAAGGAGTCCTTCGGACAATTTAAATTACTTTTCGAGCCCGCCTTGCCAGCCTTGCTGGCCAGGCATCCTCGAAAAATTACGAAAATAGAAAATTTTCTATTTTTCGGGACTCTCCCCTCTAACTTCTCCCTTCTAACCTCTAACATCTGTGAGTTTGAAAGTAATTGTAAAGTACTGCTACAATGAACAAGCAAATGATGAGTTTGTTAGGATTGCATTATTTTATCTATTTTTGCCGCCGATATTTATTTGATTATTAATATTTTAACATAAATAGAATGGAAAATTTAGTTGTTGAAGCACATTTGAAGTACAAAATTAAAGATATCTCCCTTGCCGAATATGGAAGAAAAGAGATAGAAATTGCTGAAAAAGAAATGCCCGGTCTCATGGCTATCAGGAGAAAGTTTTCGGCAGAGAAGCCTCTGAAAGATGTTCGTATTACCGGATCATTACACATGACTGTTCAAACAGCAGTGTTGATTGAAACACTTCTTGAACTGGGCGCTAATGTGCGTTGGGCAAGTTGTAATATTTTCTCAACACAGGATCATGCTGCAGCAGCAATTGCTGAAATCGGTGTTCCGGTATTTGCCTGGAAAGGTGAAACACTGGATGAATACTGGTGGTGTACTAACCAGGCATTATCATTCCCCGGTGGAAAAGGTCCCGAGCTTATAGTTGACGATGGTGGCGATGCTACACTTTTGATACACAAAGGCAAAGCCATCGAGGAAAATCCTGAGCTTTTAAAAGTTGCAGGTTCTAATTTGGAAGAAAAAGCAGTGATGGGCCTACTTCAGAAAATTTATGTTGAAGACCCACAAAAATGGACACGCGCTGCAAAAGGCTGGAAAGGCGTTTCTGAAGAAACCACCACTGGTGTTCACCGTCTTTATCAAATGAAAGAGCGTGGCAAACTATTGGTTCCGGCCATTAATGTTAACGATTCTGTTACCAAGTCAAAATTTGATAATCTCTACGGCTGCCGCGAATCGTTGGCCGATGGTATTAAACGTGCCACCGATATAATGATTGCCGGAAAAGTTGTGGTTGTTTTGGGCTATGGTGATGTTGGGAAAGGTTCGGCCAAATCGATGAAAGCTTATGGCGCTCGTGTGCTCATTACAGAGATCGATCCAATTTGTGCCCTGCAAGCCGCCATGGAAGGTTTTGAAGTAACCACAATTGAGGAAGCTTTGAAAGAAGGACAGATTTTTGTTACCACCACCGGAAATAAAGATGTGCTCACCCTTGAATACATGAAACAAATGAAGGATGAAGCCATTGTTTGTAACATTGGCCACTTCGATAATGAAATCCAGGTGGAGAAATTAGACAATGATCCGGAAGTTGTTAAAGAAAATATTAAACCACAGGTTGACAGGTATCGTTTTAAAAACGGAAATGCTATTTACCTGCTTGCTGAAGGACGCCTGGTAAATTTAGGTTGTGCCACCGGCCACCCGTCTTTTGTAATGAGTAGTTCGTTTACCAATCAAACCCTGGCTCAAATTGATTTGTGGAATAACAAAGATAAATACGATGTTGGTGTTTACCGTTTACCCAAATATCTTGATGAGGAAGTTGCCAGACTGCATCTTGAGCAATTGGGGGTTAAACTCACCAAAATGACCAAAGAGCAATCCGAGTATTTGGGTGTTCCGGTTGAAGGACCATTTAAGCCTGATCATTACAGGTATTAAAATACCAACACCTATAATAAAAAAGACTGCTTTGATTGAGCAGTCTTTTTTTTTTGTAAATATTTTTGCTGTAAAGAAATACCCCAACACTCCAGACGCACGGCCGTGCGTCTCTCCATCCCAACTCCAAAACTCCATCACTCCAATCACTCCATCACTCCAATCACTCCAACACTCCAGACGCACGGCCGTGCGTCTCTCCATCCCAACTCCATCACTCCATCACTCCAAAACTCCAATCTCTCCGCTCTCCCTTCTCCCCTCTAACCTCTCTCCTCTCCCTTCTTAATTATAGACAAAAAGCGTTTCTCCATCATATCTCGTGTTGTATTGAACCATGGGGTAGGAGCCCGGCCCTTCGATTATTGATCCGTCGAGTAAAAGGTATTTTGTTCCGGCACAGGTATCCAGTGCAAAAAAAGCTGATTCATCAACAATCAATCGTGTGCATTCTGCCAGGTTTTCGTAGTAAATGCAGCAACTGTCGGGTTTGTAGGTTGGGGTACGTTCGTAGGCCTTGAATTCATCGATCGACATCCGGTAAATAATAATTCCCCGGCTGGGTTTATTTGCAGAAACATAAGCCCATCCACCAACATTATTTAACTGAAGGTATTCGGTGGAATTAGGATAAATTTGAAAATTTACATAGCCAACCTCGATTGGAGGCGAATCATTTTTCCCACAGGAAAAAAGAAACAATACAGATAATATGGTGACTAAACAAATAGCAAACAGTGATTTAGTTTTTTGGATCATAGCATGGTTTATATTTTACTGCAAAGCTAACGAAGCGTCAAATGGGATATTTTAATGGGATTGTAATTCTACTTTAATACATCGGATTTTTCCGGTATGATTTTCTCGATTACTTTTGTGGAAATAAAACTAAACTTGCACAGCCGAAATATTCATATCATATTTTTATGCCTTCTTGTAAACCTAATTCAACTCATGGCATTCTCGCAGAGCCGGAAGGATTTTAATTTTGAGTTGATCACTTCCGAGAACTCTATTCTCCAAAAGGGTTTGTCGGCAAACACCGTATTTACAATAGTACAGGATAGCTATGGTTACATCTGGTTCGGGACCTGGGACGGGCTTAACAAATACGATGGTTATTCATTTACCACTTACAACCGGAATAATGGATTGAGCAACGAAACAATCAACACGATTATCGAAACTACTGATGGTAATATCTGGATCGGCACTGATAATGGCTTGAATTGCCTGCGCAGAAGCGATGAAAAAGTAATGGTTTTTATGAACAATCCTGCCGACAGTACCAGCATCAGTGGAAATAATATCAATTCGTTATACCAGGATAAGCCGGGAAGAATTTTTGTAGGTACCAACCAGGGATTTAATGTTTTCGATCTGAATTCACATAAATCAAAACGATACCTGAACACTGATTTTGAGCTTCGCAATTCGCCAAGCAATCAAATTAATTATATTACTAAAAGCTGTGATGGGATAATTTGGACTGCAACAAACTTTGGCCTTGTTGAATACAATCCGCTTACCGGCGAGAATATTCGCCATTTAAATAAGCCTGATGATCCCAATAGTTTGAGCGGCAGCAGGGTAAGGGTTGTGTTTGAAGACAGCAAAAAAAACATTTGGGTAGGAACCGAAAATGGCTTGAGCTTATTATCTAAAAATCATACAGCGTTTACAAATTTTCGTCATAATAAGGATGCCCCCTTAAGTTTAAGCAGCAATTTTGTTGAAAGTATTTTCGAGGACAAATCAGGGAAGTTCTGGATTGGAACCGATGGTGGTGGCCTTAATCTTTTTAATTACAAAGATTCAACTTTTACCAGGCTTGCTTCAGGTGCCGGCTTAAACTATGAAATAAGCAATGGCAGAATTTATGATATAATGGAAGATTCGCAGGGAAATGTTTGGTTTGGAACATTTAGCGGGGTGTGTATTTGGGATAAGTTTAAACCAAATTTCAACCTTTACACCGAAAACTATATCGATGAGGAATCGTTGAACAACAATTTAGTTTGGACATTTCTTGAATATCGTCCCCACATTATTTGGATTGGTACTGATGGGGGAATTAGTGTTTTCAATACAAACACACGAAAATTCGGCAAACTAGCCCCGGTATTCTCCGATTTTAACAAACTGTCGAGCGAAAGAATAAGGACTCTGTTAAAAGATTCTCGTGGGAATGTTTGGATAGGAACACGTGATGCAGGCTTGAATAAATTGGAAACAGCCACTGGGAAACTTTATTCTTTTAAACCATCCATCCAATATCGAAACAGCATCCTCAGTAGCTATATCCTTGATTTGTATGAAGATAAAAATGGTATGATTTGGGTGGGAACAAATAAGGGCTTAAACACCATAAACCCCCTGACACATGAAATAAAAGTATTTCAACATAATCCTGACGATCCCGGCTCTATCTCAAACAATTCTATTTACGATTTTATGGAAGATCATGAAGGGAATTTTTGGATAGCAACACTTAACGGACTTAACCTTTATCACCCCGAAAATAAAAGTTTTTCCGCTTTTATGAATGTTTGGCACGAAGACAATAAAGTAACCACCGATCGTCTTTTCTGTTTATTCGAGGACAAGGACGATAACTTTTGGATTGGCACCAGGGGTGGCGGACTTGAATTATTCGACCGCGAACATCATACATTTAAATCATACACCATTGAAGATGGTTTACCTAATAATGTAGTTTACGAAATTCTGGAAGATAACCGGGGCTATCTTTGGATGAGCACAAATTGGGGAATTTCGATGTTCGATAAAAAAAATGAGTCGTTTGTAAATTTTGATGTAACTGACGGCTTGCAAAGCAACGAATTTAATGCTAAGGCAAGTCTTAAATCGTCAGATGGTCAATTGTTTTTTGGTGGAATGAAAGGCTTTAATGCTTTTGAACCTGAAATGATAAAAATGAATCCAAAAGAACCAGACATTATTATTACTTCTTTTAAAAAGTTCAATAAGCCCCAGCCCGGGCAATTGATGAATGGAGATACCATTGTTTTATCCTACAACGAAAATTTCTTTTCGTTTGAATTTTCTTCGCTCGATTACACCAACGCCACGCGCAGTAAATATGGCTATATTCTTGAAAACGATAGCAGGGACTGGACCTACGTTGATGGGCGCCGGCATTTTGCCGAATACACGAATGTTGATCCCGGGAGCTATGTTTTTAGGGTAATCGGCGCTAATAACAACGGTGTCTGGAACTCGGAGGGGGTGTCGATAACAATTATTGTAAAACCCCCATGGTACCAAACCTGGTATTTTCGTTTGCTCCTGATTCTCACAATTATTTTCCTGATTTGGTTTGTAATTTATTCACGCGTAAGGCGGATAAGGAAAAAGCATACCATGGAAAAGAAAGTGCTTGCCATTGAGAAACAGCTCTTCGAAATTCAGCAAAAAGCCCTCCGCTTGCAAATGAATCCGCATTTCCTTTTTAATTCCTTAAATTCTATTCAAAGTGTAATTCTTGCCAATGATATCGACCTTGCAGTAAAATATCTGAGTACGTTTTCGCAACTAATGCGCCTCATCCTGTCAAATTCCCGCGAATCGATCATACCTCTTTCCGATGAAATTGATGCCGTTGTGCATTACATCGAAATCGAAAAACTAAGATTTGACGATAAATTTGATTATGAGGTTAATATTGATCAGGAAATTGATGAAGAATTTACAGGAGTTCCCCCAATGATTATCCAGCCCTATGTCGAAAATTCTATCATTCATGGTTTAGTGCATAAAGAAGGATTGGGGCATATCAGGATCGACTTTATGAAAAAGGGTGATTATCTCCGATGTACCATTACTGATGATGGCATTGGCCGGAAAAGAGCAATGGAAATTAAAAAACAAAATGGATTGGATACCAAATCGCGCGGCATGTTAATTACCAAAGAAAGGCTTGACATTTTAAACAAACCGGGAAAAGAAAAGTATAATGTTAAAGTTACCGATCTTAATGATGTAAATGGACGACCCACCGGAACAAAGGTTGATATTATGGTATTGTGGCAGGATATTTAAAGTGGCTTTAGGTGCTTAATATTCAAAATTTACATTATTTATAATTACTAAAAATAACAATCTTTCAAGAAAAATAATTGCATATTAAACTATTTTACTGATATTTGACCCTTAAAAATTAATAGAATTGGTAAAAGCAATTATTATAGACGATGAGAAAAAATCCCGGTTAGCCTTAGTTAGCCTTCTCGAAAGATATTGCCCTAATGTAATTATTTCGGGGGAAGCACCAGGTGTTCAAACAGGTATTAAACAAATAAAAGAAAACAAACCTGATGTAATCTTTCTCGATATTCAAATGCAGGATGGTAGCGGGTTCAGGCTGCTTGAATCGTTTGACGAAATAAAATTTGAAATTGTTTTTACAACGGCATTCGATCAATATGCCATTAAAGCCATTAAATACAGCGCACTTGATTATTTATTAAAACCCATAATTCCTGAAGAGTTAATTGAAGCGGTAAGAAAAGTTGAGGAAAAGAAAATCATTAAAAACTCAAACATTAATCAAAACATTGATGTTCTGCTCGATAACCTCAAAACTACCAATGCTGAATCAAAAAAAATTATTCTTACCACAGCCGAAAAAATACATGTTATTCATGTAAGTGAGATTTTGCGCTGCGAATCTGATAATTATTATACAAATTTCTTTTTTACCGATGGCACAAAGTTGCTGATATCAAAAACACTAAAGGAAAATGAGAGAATGTTGAAGGATCATAATTTTATCAGGCCACACAAATCGCATCTTATTAATGTAAGTTACATTAAAGGATACATGAAAAATGACGGGGGGTTTATTTTAATGAGCGATAACAGTAAAGTTCCGGTTTCGAGGCGTAGGAAAGAATTAATTATTGAAACGATAAATAATTTGTAATCAGATATTAACATATAATGTACAGAGGTATTCGTACCCCGAATAATTAAAAGAACAGGAAGGCAAAAAAGAAATCAATAATCAATAATATTTTTTTTAAAAAATTGGTTTATAATTAGTTATGGCATAAAAATATGTTAAAAATATTTAAGCCGATAACTGATTATGAAAAACCGTAAACTGATTTTTTAGAATACTGTTTTTATTGCTCCTTTACTTTTACGAGTTACGATACTATAGCTAAATCAACACATGGACAATTTAATATATTTCCTTCTTTTAATTGGCTGGCTGGCTTTTTCATTTTATCAGCAAAGTTTAAAGAAAAAGAAAAAGCTCGAAAAAATGAAAGCTGACCAGGAACGACAAATGAACCAGGCGGAAGGAGTGCAATATGAGGAAAATCAAACATCAGCAAGTCAGGAGACTTCTGCGGAAACTTATGAAAAAAAGCCTGACTTTAAAAGTGTAATAGAAAATATTTTACTTGGTGAACAGATAAGCCTTGAGCAAATTCCCGAACAAGAGGCTCAATCTTTTGAAACTATTCCTGATACAACTACTGATAGTGAATTAGAAAATCAACAAAAAAATATTTATCAAAAGTATTATGACGAACAATTTAATGAAAAGGTGGATAATACTGAAGTAGAAACGATTGAAAAAAATAAAGATAAGGATGAAATGGTAGTATTGAACGATGATAAATACTCGGATAATAGTGATGATGAGATACGTAGAAGTATTAACCTGAGGGAGGCCATCATCTATTCAGAAATTTTAAATAGACGATACACTAATTAAGTGTGATTTTAAATAAGGGGCTATTAGCAAAAAGGTTTTGGTTAATACATTTAATTATTAGTAATTTTACCGCCCTTTAGCACAAAGTATAAACAAACATAAAATTATATGGTATGTTAAAACATCTACTTTTAACGCTTGGTATTATACTATCAACGAGTTTGATTGTGTTTTCACAGTCAGGAGCCCTTCAGGGGAAAATTCTCGATACTGATACAAAAGAGCCTATCCCATTTGCTAACGTGGCCGTGTTTTCCGGTGGTGATTTGATCACAGGTTCAACAACTGATTTTGATGGCAAGTATGTAATTAAGCCGCTGAATCCCGGCAACTACAATGTAAGGGCATCATTTGTTGGTTACAGAACAAAAGAGATTTCGGGAGTGGTCATAAAAAACGACCAAATTGCATTTCAGGACATTGAGCTTTCGGTTACTGCCGAAACACTTGATGTGGTTGAAGTTGTGGAGTATAAAGTTCCACTTATCTCCAAAGATAAAACAACTTCAGGAGCTACTGTAACCTCCGAAGAAATTGCGAAAATGCCAAACCGCTCCACCAACTCCATAGCAACTACCGTGGGTGGTGTTTATGCTGACGATGATGGTGGAAACATCAGCATACGTGGTCAGCGGAGTACTGGTACAGTGTATTATATTGATGGAATGCGTGTGCTGGGTTCAATAGCACTTCCCGAGTCGGCCATTGAGCAGGTTCAGGTAATTCTTGGCGGTACACCTGCCAGGATTGGCGATGCAACCGGTGGTGTAATTAGTGTTACCACCAAAGGGCCCTCGCGCGAATTTGGCATCGGCCTCGAAGCCCAGACTTCCCAGTACCTTGATGCTTTTGGATACAATCGCCTTGGCCTTAATTTGCAGGGACCCTTGTTAACCAAAATGGAAAATGGTACTAAAACATCATTACTCGGGTACTTTATAGCCGGTGATTTTACTTTCAGGCAAGATGGAAGACCATCAATCGATGGAACAATAAATCAAATTACCGATGATTTTGCTAACTATTTAAGGGAAACTCCCCAAAGTAAAACCGGAACCGGTTATGGTTTGTTTAATAATTCTTTATTTACAACACTTAACGATACCAGGGAAATAACCAATACACAAAATACCGAACGTATGGACATCAGCGTTTCAGGTAAACTTGACCTGAGGGCATCACCAACAATCGGTTTTACTGTTGGTGGTTCATATAACCTCGAGGATTACAAAGATTTTAATTATCGCGGTTCGCTCTTCAACTGGGAAAATAATCGTCATGTAAAACACAATACATGGAGGGTTTTTGGTAGATTCACCCAACGCTTTCCCGTGGATAGGGAAAGTACATCGGTAATTAAAAACGTTTTCTATTCAATTCAGGCCGACTATTCAAAGGAGAAATATACCATTGAGGATGATTCGCATGGCGATAAGCTGTTTAATTATGGGTATTTAGGAAAGTTTGAAACCTATAAAAGACGCTCTTACGAGTTAGGCTCCGACACGGTTAACGGCAATATTTACAGCAATGTGTGGATACAAAATAACTGGCAGGATACCGCTTTTACTTTCCAGGCTTATGATATCAATCCCGTGGTTGCCCGTTATACTGAGCAATATTATGAACTTTATGATGAAAAAGGCGACTGGCAAAATTTTCCTCAAGGTGGTTATTGGTTGAATTACAATCAGGTTCAGTTGTATGGAGGGCTGTTGAATGGACAATCTCCTGACCCTGTTTATACCATGTGGGATAATATCGGAACACAATACAACGGCTATACACAAATTGATAATTCACAAATAGGAATTTCTGCCAACGCTTCAGCAGATATTGGCAACCATGCGGTAGAATTTGGACTTCAATACGAACAAAGGACTGATCGTGCCTATGGTTACGCACCGGTTGGGTTTTGGTCTTTGATGAGATTATATACAAATGCCCATATTAACGAGTTGGATAAATCCAGTCCCGATTTAGTTCAAATCGATGACGTTTTTCAGGATACAATCAATTACCCTCGTCTCTACAGTTTTACCGATCAAAGAGTATTTGATATCAATCTGAGAAAAAAATTAGGCCTTAAGCTTCAGGGAACAGACTGGGTTGATATTGATTCTTACGATCCCAACACACAAACCATCAATTACATTGATCCTGATGGCAATGTTATAAAAGATGTTCCGGTTAATGGTGGACTATCCATCGACATGTTTAGCCCCGATGAAATTCTTTCGGATGGTGCAAATTATGTTGGTTACTATGGATACGATCCTTATGGGAATAAAAATTCAAGCCGCCCGGCATTTGATGATTTCTTTAATAAAACAGAAAGTATTGCCCTTCCTAACGGGCAGACGAAAGAGTTTAATACAAGGGATATTCAGGCCTTTGAGCCCATTTACATGGCCGGTTATATCCAGGATAAATTTGCTTTTGATGATCTTATTTTTAATATTGGTGTGAGGGTTGACCGTTTCGATGCCAATCAAAATGTATTGAAAGATCCATATCTTTTCTATTCAGCCTACGATGCCAAAGAAATGTCGAGTGATGAGGATTTATGGATTAATGGCCAGGCTCCAAACCATCCATCCAATATTGGTGGTAACGCAGTTGTTTACATCGATAATAAAGATAACCCCTCAACAGTTCTCGGATATCGCGAAGACGAAACCTGGTACAATGCCTCAGGGGCAATAATTCAAAACCCAAATATTTTGGATGCAGGTAACGGAATTACTCCTTATTTGAAAAGCCCGAATCAAACACAAATGACTTCAGATGCATTTGAAGATTATGAGCCACAGGTTAGTATTATGCCTCGTATCGCTTTTTCTTTCCCGATTTCTGATGAAGCCTTGTTTTTTGCTCACTACGACATCCTTACCCAAAGGCCAACCTCCGCGCTAAGAATGAATCCCACACAATATTTATTCATCGATAAGCAGGATGCTATCAATAATCCGAATTTAAAGCCTGAGAAAACAATCGACTACGAATTGGGATTCCAACAAAAGGTAAGCAATACTTCATCACTTAAAATTTCAACTTTCTATCGTGAAATTCGCGATCAGATCCAGTATTACCGATATACCGGTGCATATACCGGGGGTTCAAACCTTTACGACTCTTATGCCAACCTCGACTTTTCAACAGTAAAAGGTTTAACGGTTGAATATGACTTGCGTCGAACCAACAACGTACGGGCAAGGGTAAGTTACACTTTGCAATTTGCCGAAGGTACAGGATCCAGCCCAAATACAGCCGCTGCCCTTGTTAACGCAGGCCTGCCTAATTTGAGAACAATTTTCCCCCTTAATTGGGATCGAAGGCACGCGTTTAATATTGTGCTTGATTACAGGTTTGGTGAAGGTAAAAACTATAATGGACCAAGCAGCACCAAACAAATCAAGGGAACCGATCAGGTTAAAACTACCCAATGGTTGCAAAATACCGGTTTGAATTTAACAATGAGTGGTGGTTCAGGTACTCCTTACACGAAGTCAGAAAACATCATTGGTGTTTATGGCGGAGGTGGCGGCTATGTGCTTGACGGTACAATTAACGGTTCCAGATTACCCTGGTCATTTAGAATTGATGCTCGTCTTGACAGGGATATCAATATTTCAAAGAATCCAAATTCAAGGACTTACCTCAATGTATATTTACAAGTGTTGAATTTACTCAACACCAAAAATATTATCAATGTTTATCCTGCAACAGGAAGCCCTGATGACGATGGTTATCTTACTGCCCCTGAATGGCAGAGTAATATCGAAGCTTCTATCGATCCGGTTGCCTATCGTGATTTGTATGCTCTTCGAATGAATTCACCCTATTACTATAGTGTACCTCGTCAAATTCGTCTCGGCGTGACATTTAATTTTTAAGCCAATAGAATTTTAAAACAGGATAATTAATAATTATGATAAATATGAAATACATATTAAGAACCCTGCTTCTTTCCATTGTTTTGTTGATTGTAACACAGGAAAATTTTGCAGAAGAACAACATAATGTAAAAACACAAAATCTAAAAGCAAGTGCTGCCGGGTGTTCTGCTAGTGGTTCATTCGCATTTCTGGATATTAATAATATCCGCTGCCGTATTAATACCGGTGGTGATATGTGGTGGAATTTAGACCGTGCTGAATACTATGTACCTGCCAATACTACTAAAACATCGATGTTTTCTGCCTCTTTGTGGATTGGTGGGGTTGACGTTAACGGGCAGTTAAAGCTTGCTGCACAACGGTATCGTCAAGGTCCTACTTTTAATGGTGGGGTTGATTATTGGCCTGGTCCTATTTCTCGCATTGATGCATCTATTGATGCACAGACATGCGCCGAATATGATAGATTGTTTGAAATTTCAAGGGCTGAAGTTGATGCTTTCATTGCATGGTCAACAAGCGCAGATCCTACCGAAGAATTTCCGGATTATTCAATACCGGAATCAATTAAGAATTGGCCGGCACATGGTGATGAGGCTCTGGGACAAAGTTATTATCTCGCTCCTTTTAAAGATGTTGATTATGATGGAGAATACCACGCAGAAGCCGGAGATTATCCTTATTATGATGTTGATAATGCGCTTTGCAAAACCCTGACTCCGACAAAAGATGCCGATTATTACTATGCTGATGATACTGATAACTGGAAGTATGGTATCCTTTCCGACCAGGTTATTAAAGGTGACCAAACCTTATGGTGGGTATTTAATGATAAAGGAAATATTCATACCGAAACCGAAGGTGCAGCCATTGGTATGGAAATTCGTGCACAGGCCTTTGCTTTTGCAACAAACGATGAAGTGAACAACATGACATTTTACAGTTATGAAATTATCAACCGTTCAACATTTAAGTTAACCCAAACATACTTTAGCCAGTGGGTTGATACAGACCTGGGGTATGCATGGGATGATTTTGTGGGATGCGATGTTGCACGTGGTTTGGGTTATTGCTATAATGGAACCGCTATCGATGGTTCTGGTGAGGTTGAAGCCTACGGAGAGCAACCCCCTGCCATTGGAGTTGACTTTTTCCAGGGACCCTATATGGATCCTGATGGCAACGACAACCCAAAGTATCAATTTGTTGTAAATGCAGCAGGCGACACTGTTGATGCCATCCAAATATGTGATGTGAGTATTAACGGAGTAAACTTTGGAGATGGTATTGTGGATAACGAACGTTTTGGTATGAGAAGGTTTGTATATCATAACAATACTTCATCAAACCCAAATACTACCGACCCGGACAAAGCTCCTGAATACTATAATTACCTCCGGGGAATTTGGAAAGACAACACAAAAATGCAATATGGTGGAACTGCACACACCAACGATCCTAAAGCAGTAGGTCCTGAATGCAACTTCATGTTTCCTGGTGATACTGACCCCTGTAATTGGGGAACCGGTGGTGTGCCACCAGAGGATGGATTTAACCAGAATGGTAATTTCTGGACTGAAAAAACCATGCTGAATCAACCCGGCGACCGTCGATTTATGCAATCTGCCGGACCTTTCGACCTGGAACCAGGTGCCGTTAACTATATTACAGTGGGTATTCCCTGGGCAAGGGCAACATCTGGTGGTCCTTGGGCTTCAGTTCTTTTGCTTCGTGTTGTTGATGATAAAGCCCAGGCATTGTTTGATAACTGTTTTAAAGTACTTGACGGCCCCAGCGCTCCTGATTTAACATTCCTCGAAGATGACGGAACCATCACTGTTTCCATTTCCAACCGAAAAGGCTCTAACAATTATTTGGAAGCCTATTCAGAGATTGATCCTAATATCCAATTGCTCGAAGATACCACCGGCCAAAGGACACAGGCCCAGGAGGATTCTTTGAAAACCTACCGATTCGAGGGCTATAAGATTTATCAATTGCGGCGTGCTGATGTTAGTGTTGAAAGCCTCAGTGATCCTGACCTCGCGAGGTTAGTAGCCCAGTTCGACAAGAAAAATGGCATTACTAAATTGATAAATTATTATTTCGACCAGGGAATTGGTGCTAATGTACCCGTGGTTGAAGTTGACGGGGGTGATGAAGGAATAAGGCATACATTCCAGATAACGGAAGATGCGTTTGCAGATAAGGATCCAAAACTCGTTAATCACAAACAATATTATTTTATTGCACTTGCTTATTCCTATAATGAATACCGTCCCTATTCGCAGGAGGTTGGTGTTGAAGATGGTCTTTATGGACAGAAGTTACCATTTCTTGCCGGTAGGAAAAACATAAAGGTTTACACAACAATTCCTCACAAGCCTGTAAATGGCCTGCAAACCAACTCGGTTTATGGCGACAGGTTTGAAATTACCCGAATTCAGGGTAACGGTAACGGTGGTTTTGAACTTGATCTCAACGAAAGCACTGTTGAAGAAATATTATCAAAACCTCCAATTTCCTACACACTTGATCCTATTACAGGAAATTATTTTACTACCGACACTATGGACTCCGAAAATTACCCAATAGCGTATGAACTTGGTTATATTAAGAATTTCGGGCCTTTGAATGTTAAAGTGGTTGATCCTTTGGATATGAAAGCTGGTGAATTTACACTTAAATTCATTAATGTTAAACAAACATCTAATTCTTATACTGATTCTCAAGGTAATGTTGTGGTTACTGATTCGCTTATTTCGACAGCAAGTTGGATTTTAACCGATGCTTCGGGAACCACATGGAGATCCGATACTACAATTAATATTCGAAATGAACAGGTAATACCCGAATTAGGTATTTCAATAGATATTGTACAAATAGCAGCACCCGGGTCTCCTAACGCTTCAAATAATGGGCTTATCAACTCTTCCTTAACTTTTGCGGACAGCTCACAGTTTTGGTTTTCAGGCGTACCCGATTTTGATATTCCTGCCAACCCCTTAAACTGGATTCGTTCAGGGGTTTACAAAGATGATGCTAACGCCCAGCTTAACGACTGGAAAATGTCAGACGATCAGCCCTGGGATGCCGGCCAATATTACGAAAAAGTAATTGGCGGTTCATGGGCACCTTACGGCCTGGTAGCTGACAAGGGTGAATTTCCAGAAGCACCGGCATACAGTTCCCAATCAAGGGATATAGCAAAGCTTAAATTTTTTGCTAGTATTGATGTTGTTTTAACTTCTGACAAGTCGAAGTGGACCAGATGTCCGGTAATCGAAACTTGTCCTGATGATAATCTTGCTCAGGGTGGAGCTGAAAAGATGCATCTTAGAGTTTCCCCATCGATTGATAAATCAGGAAATTTTGCGGAGAGTATGGCCCTTCCCGATAGTGACAATCCCGAAGATCCTAATTATATTTCAGCTCGCGGTATGGGTTGGTTCCCGGGTTATGTTATCAATGTTGAAACCGGTGAGCGCCTGAATGTAGTGTATGGAGAAAACTCTTGGTTATCCGGTGATAATGGGCGTGATATGCAATGGAATCCATCCAACAGGGTATTCGATAATAGTGGGAATCCAATTTTTGGAGGTATGCATTATCTGTATATTTTAAATCAAATAACAATTAATTACGTTGATAAACTCTTCCATATTCCTCTTTATGATGCCGGTAGGTATTTCAGGGATTCGTTGGTTGGTGTCGGTACTGCTAATGGAGGATTACCTGATTTTTTTCGTTTGACGGGCCTCTATGCCAGCGTTAACTGGGTTAATATGCCTTTAATGGCTGATTCAATTTGGTTGCCCGAAGGTAATGATGCTAAAATTAGTATCAGGGTGGCAAAACCTTATCGAAGGTATTATTCATCAACAGCAATGGATTTAAACAATGCGAAGAATGAAAATGATTTCTTCCCTGTTTATAAATTCAATACAGCAGGATTTGAAGCAGTTAAGTTTTCGCCTACAAAGAATGATAGCGATCTGGATCTGATAAATGTTGTTCCTAATCCCTATTATGCCTATGCTGATGGATCGGGATATGAGCGGAGTCAGCTTGATACACGTGTAAAGATTACAAACCTGCCTGAGCGATGTGTTGTTACCATTTATAATATTAGCGGAACATTAATAAGACAGTATAATGTTGATAAATCAGGTGTTAATAACCCATCGTCTTCTACCAGTGGCAGCGATACAGATGCTAAAACTTCTATTGATTGGGATTTGAAGAATTTTGCCGGGATTCCAATTGCCGGTGGTTTGTATCTCATTCATGTTAAAGAGACAGGCGGCCGAAGTGGTGAGCGTGTAATTAAATGGTTTGGAGCTATGCGTCCGATTGACCTCAATACATTCTAAGTATAATGTTAGAAAAATCTAAAACATTAAAATTTGAAGGCATGAAAAACATTTACAGAGATATATTAGCGGTTTTATTAACAGTAATACTTATCTTCCCGTTAATCGCAACTGCTGGTAATAAAGACCGTTCCGGGCAATCTGGAGCATCTGAATTATTAATTAACCCATGGGCAGGTAGTTCGGGTTGGGGTGGTGCTAACGTGGCTTGTTCGCGTGGGCTGGAAGCCATTTTTACAAATGTGGCTGGAACAGCTTTTACTCCCAATACTGAACTAATATTTGCCAATACCGACTATTTAAAAGGTGCTGATGTTAATTTGATGTCCTTTGGAATTTCGCAGCGAATCGGAGAATCAGGAGCACTAACCATCGCAATTGTTTCGATGAGTTTTGGTGATATTTACCGAACTACAATTAATAACCCTGATCCTGCTGATGCAAGTATCGGAACTTTTAGCCCAACTTTGATGAATATCAATATTGCTTACGCGAAAGCATTTTCTAATAGTATCTATGGTGGATTTAATATTAAAATAATATCTGAATCTGTTGCTGATATGAGTGCCCAGGGTGTTGCAATTGATGCAGGTATTCAATACGTAACCGGCGAACTTGAAAACATCAAGTTTGGTATTTCGCTTAAAAACGTTGGTCCAACCATGAAGTTCTCTGGCGATGGATTAAGCTTTAGAGGTTTTTATTCCCAGTTTTCTCAAACGTCTCCCACATTTGAACAGCGCGTTTCTGATTTCGAATTGCCGGCAACCTTGATGATTGCCGGAGCTTATGACTTTTTATTTGGAGAAAGCCGTTTTACATTGGCAGGAACTTTTGTTTCTAATTCATTTACAAAAGACCAGCTTATTGTTGGTGGTGAATTTTCGTTAAAGTCATATCTATTGCTCAGAGCCGGATATACCTACGAAGAAGGTATTACTAATAAAACCGATAGAACTTCTGTTTTTACAGGTCCCAGTGCAGGTATTTCAGTTCAAATTCCCCTCAACAAGGAAAAAGGATCTGTTTTTTCAATAGATTATTCTTACAGAGATACCGATCCTTTTGATGGTGTTCATACGATTGGAGCACGTATTAGCTTGTAAAAAAATAGTTAATAGCCGATTAGGATCAGAAAAAATATTAATTTTGCACCATAAAGTTAAAGGCCCTTTTTTAGGAAAGGGTCTTTTTCATTATCTATATTTATCATAAAAGGTTGAGGAGAAATGACAGAAATTAAATATTATAACGAGAAAGGTCTCGATAAATTAAAAGAAGATCTACATAAGTTGATAACTGTTGACCGACCCGCGGCATCAGCCCAAATTGCCGAAGCCCGCGATAAGGGTGATTTATCAGAAAATGCTGAGTACGATGCTGCCAAGGAAGCCCAGGGAATGCTCGAACTGAATATCGCGAAGCTCCAGGATACAATCCGCAAAGCCAGGGTAATAGATGAATCAAAATTGGATACGACAAAGGTCTATATCCTTTCTCATGTAACCATACTCAACCTTAAAACTAAAACTAAAATGAAATATACCATCGCTCCCGAGAGGGAAGCAGATATTAAAAAAGGTAAAATCTCAGTGGATTCTCCAATTGCAAAAGGATTGTTGGGTAAGTCGGTTGGCGATATTGCCGATATACAGGTTCCTGCCGGGAAAATGAGTTTTGAAATACTTGAAATTACCAGGTAATAAAGATATCAATACAAAAATCAGTATGATGCTAAATGGTTTAAACTGTTTGGCATTTTTTTTTTGATGGGAAATGTTACTTTTGTTATTTGTCAATTTATTAAATCTATAATATTATGAGTAGCATATTTAGCAAAATTATTAATGGAGAAATCCCATCTTACAAATTAGCTGAAGATGACGATTATTATGCTTTTTTGGATATCAATCCCCTTGCCTTAGGCCATACACTTGTAATCCCTAAAAAGGAAATAGATTACATTTTTGATGTTGATGATGAATTGTTGAAAGGTATGATCGTGTTTGCCAAAAAAGTGGCTCATGCCATGAAAAAAGAAATCGATTGCAAGCGTATTGGCATCACCGTGCTCGGGCTTGAAGTGCCACATGCACATATTCATCTGGTACCAATTAATAGTATTTATGATATCGATTTTAGCAAAACAAAACTAAAATTCACTGCTGAGGAATTTGGGCAAATAGCCGGGAACATTCGCAGGCATCTTTTATAATTAGTACCCGAATTATATCAAGAATAATGAGAGAGCATTATGATTTTTTAGTAATCGGAACGGGAATAGCCGGCTTAAGTTATGCACTTAAAGTTGCCGCGCATGGCAGTGTTTGTCTTGTAACAAAAATCTCGGCCGGCGAAACGGCAACAAGATATGCACAGGGTGGAATTGCTGCTGTAATGTACACCCCTGATACTTATGAGAAGCATATTAACGATACGCTAATTGCCGGAGATGACCTGAATGATGAAAAAATTGTAAGGATAACAATTTCTGAATCTACCGATCGTGTAAAAGAACTGATTGAATGGGGCGCCCGTTTTGATAAAAATAAATCCGGACGCTATGATCTTGGCAAAGAGGGCGGTCATTCAGAAAACAGGGTGCTCCATCATAAAGATAATACCGGGCAGGAGCTTCAAAATATTTTGCTACAGCAGGTTAAAGCAAATCAAAATATTGTAATTCGTGAACATCATTTTACCATCGATGTAATTACCCAGCATCATTTGGGTGAACAGGTGAATCGAAGACACAGCAATGTTTACTGCTATGGTGCTTATGTGTTGGATATTGAGAAAAACGAGATTGATACAATCCTGGCTAAAACCACAATGATTGCCACCGGTGGGGCAGGAAACGTTTATGCAACCACAACAAACCCCGGGTTGGCTACAGGCGATGGGGTAGCTTTAGTTTACCGTGCAAAAGGAATTATTGAAAATATGGAATTTATTCAATTTCATCCTACAGCGCTATATAATCCAAAAGAAAAACCCTCCTTTCTTATTACGGAAGCTTTACGAGGATTTGGAGGAATCCTGAAAAACTCCCTGGAAGAGGAATTCATGAAAAAGTATGATCAGCGTGAATCGCTTGCCCCAAGGGATATAGTTGCACGTGCCATTGATAGCGAAATGAAAATTTTAGGTGACGATTTTGTGTATCTCGATTGCAGACACCTCGATAAGAATGAACTTATTAATCATTTTCCTACGGTTTATGCAAAGTGCCTAAGCATAGGAATCGATATTTCAAGAGACATGATTCCTGTTGTTCCTGCCGCACATTATACCTGTGGCGGAATAAAGGTAGATGAGTACGCCCGAAGTTCGATAAAAAACTTATATGCAAGTGGCGAATGTGCTTCCACGGGTTTGCACGGCGCAAATCGTCTTGCATCAAATTCATTGCTCGAATCGGTTGTATTCTCACACAGGGCTAGCATCAATGCTGTCGCCACATTAAAGAATGTTATTTTTAATCATGATATCCCCAACTGGAATACTGAAGGCACGGTACTTAACGAAGAAATGATTTTAATTACCCAAAGCCTAAAAGATTTACAGGCAATTATGAGTAGTTATGTAGGCATCGTTCGATCGAATCTTAGATTAAAAAGAGCCCTCGACCGACTGGAAATTATTTACCGTGAAACCGAGGTATTGTATGATATGTCAATTCTAACCGTAAAAATATGCGAATTGAGAAATATGATCAACGTGGCCTATTTGATTATTAAAATGGCAATGCAAAGAAAAGAAAGCCGGGGTTTACACTTTTCGTTGGATTATCCAAAACCAGAAAAACACAATTCGAAATAATCTGATTTTTAATTTCAATGAATAAACAACAATTTATCGATAGTATTCAATTAGCGCTTGGTGGTGAACCTGTTTATAGCGAAGGCTTAAGCGATGTTATCGAAAGATACCCCTATTGTCAGAGCGGGCAGTTGTTGTATTTTATCTCCTTACTGCAAGAGCACGATATCAGGCATCATAGTCGATTGAAACTTGTTTCGGCCTATGCCTGTGATAGAAGCATTTTGAGGTATTTTGCTGAAAAACAAAATTATACCGAGCCTGGTACTTCAAGTTTTGCTACCGAAACAACTCAGGATTCGGGACAAAATAATAAATCCCCGCGAACCGGTGAAATTGATAATGTGCCGCTTGAGGATGTTGAAATTGCAGGAAAAGTCATCGAATTGGAGGATCAAGCTCAAAAGGATGAGAAATCTGATAAGCTCCCGGATACAGAGTCTATTTATGATGAAGATAAAGCTATCGAACACATTTCTGAAAGCAATATCGACAATCCTGAAATAGTACCTGAAATGTCGGAAGCGGATTCAGAAGTTGTTGAGGATGAAAATAGCATGGATGCCGATCATTTATCCGGGTTTTTAAAGTCAAAAGCCGAACTAATTGATCGCTTTATTGAAAACTCTCCCAGGATTTCGAGGTCGAAATCTGATTTTTATAATCCTGTTGATTATGCTCATAAAAGTAAAATTGATAAGGATAATATTGTGAGTGAGACACTTGCAAAAATACACCTTAGCCAGGGGAGCTATGAAAAAGCAATAAAAATTTATAAGCAATTAATTTTGACAGTTCCGAATAAAAGTAGTTACTTTGCACGCCAAATTGAAAAAATAAAGCATACACAGAATTTAAATACTTGATAAAATGGGATTGTTCATTCTTTTAACCGTACTACTTTTAATTGTTGCAGTTTTAATAATACTGGTTGTTTTAGTCCAAAACTCCAAGGGTGGTGGCCTTGCATCCAACTTTGCAGGTTCAAATCAATACATGGGAGTTAGAAAAACTGCTGACTTTCTTGAGAAATTTACCTGGTCTTTGGCTGTTGCTATGATGGTTTTAGTTTTGGGTTCTTCCAAAGTAATACCAAAAAGTAGTGGACTGGTAATAACTGATACTGAAATCAGAGGATCAATCAACGATATTCCGATTCCAACCACCATTCCATTCACACCAAACGCCGGTGGTGAACAAACTCCTGACAATAGTGAAGGTGGAGAAGAGTAGTTAATAATACAACTAATAAAATTTATAAAATGTCAGATTGTCACGAACGATCTGACATTTTTTTATTTGCTTCCATCCCTTAATTAAAGCTGACATTTACTGTTAAATGATTTCCACCGTTTTAATTCTCTGGTTATAGATGATGTCAGGATTACTGACAGAAATGTCATGAATATTGAATTTTGAGGAAAAATATTGCTTTGGCATAAATTCTGATTCGGCACGGCGTAGCTTAAATAAGATTATCAATAATTAATATTAAATACAATAAGTAATATGGCAAAAGTAAACATCCAACCCCTGGCAGACAGAGTAGTGGTTGAAGCTGCCTTAGCAGAACAAAAAACAACAGGTGGAATTATTATTCCTGACACAGCTAAAGAGAAACCACAAAGAGGTACTGTTTTGGCAGTAGGCCCCGGAAAGAAAGATGAACCACTGACAGTTAAAGTTGGCGACGTGGTTCTGTATGGAAAATATGCAGGTACGGAAATCACAATTGACGGTAATGACTACCTGATTATGCGCGAATCTGACATCGTTGCAATTGTTTAAGTAAAATAATTTATTCATTAATAACATAAAAATTAGATAAAATGGCAAAAGATATAATTTTTGATCTTGAAGCTAGAGACGGACTGAAGAGAGGTGTTGACGCACTTTCTAATGCTGTTAAAGTTACATTAGGCCCTAAAGGACGCAATGTTATAATCGACAAATCATTCGGTGCACCAACCGTTACCAAAGATGGTGTTACTGTTGCAAAAGAAATAGAACTCAAAGAGCCTATCGAAAATATGGGTGCTCAAATGGTAAAAGAAGTTGCTTCAAAAACCAACGACTTAGCCGGTGATGGTACTACCACTGCAACTGTTTTGGCCCAATCAATCTTTACCACCGGATTGAAAAATGTTACCGCAGGTGCAAATCCGATGGATCTTAAAAGAGGTATCGACAAAGCTGTAAGAGCTGTTGTTGAAAACCTGAAATTGCAATCACAGGAAATTGGCGATAGCTTTGATAAAATTGAGCAAGTTGCTTCAATTTCTGCAAATAACGATAACCAGGTGGGTAAACTCATTGCCCAGGCTATGGCAAAAGTTAAAAAAGAAGGTGTAATTACTGTTGAAGAAGCTAAAGGAATCGATACTAACGTTGAGGTTGTTGAAGGTATGCAGTTCGACAGGGGTTATATTTCTCCGTACTTCGCTACCAATACCGAAAAAATGGAAGCTGTTTACGAAAATCCCTACATCCTCATTTACGATAAGAAGATTTCTGTAATGAAGGATCTGCTCCCAATTCTTGAAAAAGTTGCACAATCAAGCCGTCCGATGCTGATCATTGCCGAGGATGTTGAAACCGAAGCTTTGGCTACTCTCGTTGTTAATAAATTGCGCGGCGGACTTAAAGTTGTTGCTGTTAAAGCTCCCGGCTTTGGCGACCGCAGAAAAGAAATGCTTGAAGATATAGCAACTTTAACAGGTGGTACCGTAATTTCGGAAGAAAAGGGTTACAAACTCGAAGATGCTACCCTGGATTACCTGGGTGCAGCTGAGAAGATTACTATTGACAAAGAAAATACAACCATTGTAAGTGGTAAAGGCAATAAAGCAGATATCGATGGTCGTGTAGCTCAAATTAAAAAGCAAATCGAAACAACTACCTCTGATTACGATAAAGAAAAACTTCAGGAACGTCTTGCTAAATTAGCAGGTGGTGTTGCAGTTATTTATGTTGGCGCTGCTAGCGAAGTGGAAATGAAAACGAAGAAAGACCTTTTCGAAGATGCTCTTAACGCAACCCGCGCTGCAATCGAAGAAGGAATCATCCCCGGTGGTGGTGTTGCTTATCTTCGCGCTGTTGATGCGCTCTCAAACATCGATGTTGAAAATGATGACGAAGAAACAGGTGTTGCTATAATGAAAAGAGCGCTTGAAGAGCCATTGCGTCAGATTGTTGAAAACGCCGGTATGGAAGGTTCTGTTGTTATCAACAAAGTGAAAGAAGGAAAAGGTGACTATGGTTTTAACGCCCGCACCGAGGTTTACGAAAACCTATATGATGCTGGTGTAATTGATCCTGCAAAAGTTGCACGCGTTGCACTTGAAAATGCCGCTTCAATTGCCGGAATGTTACTTACAACCGAATGTGTTCTTGCTGATATTAAAGAAGACGCTCCTGCCGGTGGTGGAATGCCAGGTGGTATGCCTCCCGGTGGCGGAATGGGTGGAATGTACTAACATTCAATTCCAAACCTATATAAAAAAAGGCTCTCCAATAATTTTGAAGAGCCTTTTTGTTTTACACAAAGGGCTTTACGGCAATTCCGGTGAAAATTGCTAAAATAAAACTTATCATCGTGCCCAACAATATGTATTCAGCATCTTTGCGGGTTTCGGCATTTTTTATATCACTGAACCTTAAAATTGATTTTGCTGCAATTAAAAAACCAATCCCCGAAAATTGATTGATCAACACAAAGGTTAAAATCAATACCCTTTCAAACATTCCAATCCATCTGCCTGCATCTTCAAGGCCATCATTTTTAATTTGCTTCTGCCAGTTTTCTGTAATTTTTGCAATTAAAAATCCCGAAGGCCAAATTGTAAAAATGTAGGCTGTGATTATTGCAAGGTTCTTCTGGTCGTAAAATATGTTTTGAATGATTTCTGAAAAGTTTATTTCGGGCATTAAATAAAGATACCAGGCAATGAGTATTACAATGAAATGAAACAACTGATCGAGTAAAAAATATTTTAAGGTATTTCCGGTGTATGATTTTACAGTATCAATTAAAAAGTGAGTAAGCATTACAAGTAAAGGAATCCAAAAATTTTGATAATATCCTGACAGAGCCCACGTCAGTACTCCAACAATCAGTGCATGAAGATAAAGCGTTTTCGCCTTCCATTTTTTCGCCGACCTTTCTTTGATCCAGGTTTTGCGCTGCAATAAAAAATCAGCAAGCAAATGCGCTATCACCAATCTAAGTAGCAGGGCGATGTCGTAGCTTGTTAAATCTGTCATCCTTATTTGGTTTAAAGTGTTTTATGATTTGTGCAATAAAAATTTTCATTACTGTTCGAGTAATTTTAACAGATTCCTCCCTTTGATACCAATGACATGTTTGTGTAAAGTACTGAAAAATATACCATTAGACAGACCTCTCAATCCCCGAAAAAACGGGGCAGGCTGCTTCGCTCTTTCGAGGTGACAATGCCTCTGTTTGGGTAGTGGGAGGAGGGGAATCGGGCGCGAAGCGCCCGATTCCCCTCCTCCCAAATCAACCCATGGACGGGGTCATTTCGACCAAGACATACAGCGGAGCGGTGTGTTGCCGGGAGAAATCTATTCCATAATGTCACCCCCACCACTCGAATAGCTAAAGCCTTGTCATTCCGAACGCAATCCCGAAACTTCGGGATGAAGTGAGGAATCTTTTTTTCTTTCTATCATTTTGTCGGATACTAATAAAAATTCTAATGTATGCCTATGCAAATTTTGATTTCGGAAAAACCTCTAATTATAACCCTGTGGGGTTATAATCATAAATTATAACCCCACAGGGTTATAATAGCCAATTATAACCCCACAGGGTTATAATTTACTGTTTTGAAAAAACTGTTGAAACGATGTACCATTAAATCTAACTGATAACTATTTGCCGAAGCCATTCGTTTTTTAATTGCCGGTTGCGATACCTTAAAGTTTTCGGCCATTTCCTCTTGAGTTTTCCCCTTGAAGTACTCAATAATAACATCTGCCTGTTGTGGAGTCCAGCGCGAAATGATTACATCCAACATGGAACATTCAACGGCCAGTTCACTATTAATTTCATCCCACGGGGTTTTGATGGCCATCATTAGTTTATGTTTTGAGAGTTTATCCAATTCGGGGCCGGAATTCCTGAAAGCTTCGCCATCGCCTTCTCCGGTACTTTTAACCGGTAAATGCGAAACGGTGCCAATGCCAATAGCAATGCGGGCATCAACGGCATTTTGGAGGGTAGTTTTGTAGCTACTCCTTATAAAGGATCTGATTAAGACTGCTGCAGCTAATGCTTTTTCAGGTTGTAAGAGTACGCCCTGGAAACTGTCTCCACGAAAAATCTCGAAGGGAAAGGCAATAAGATCTGACCCCAGGATGGCTTCCATTTCTTCAAATGCTGCTTTTAAAATATTGAGCAGGTTTTGTCGGGCTGCACCTTCAAATCGTGATGACTTGGCAATATCGCCGGTAAGTACAGCATAAAGTTGGCTTTCCATGAGATCAGGCTTTTAATTTTCTGTATTTAATCCGTTTAGGGCCTTCATCGCCAAGTCGTTTCTTTTTATTTTCTTCATATTCCGAGTAGCTTCCTTCGAAAAAGTAAACCTGCGAGTTTCCTTCAAATGCAAGGATGTGTGTGGCGATCCGGTCAAGAAACCAACGATCGTGAGAAATAATTACGGCGCAACCTGCAAAATTTTCCAGGCCTTCTTCCAAAGCACGAAGGGTATTAACGTCGATATCGTTTGTGGGCTCATCCAAAAGTAAAACATTGGCTTCTTGTTTTAAAGTGAGGGCAAGGTGTAAACGGTTTCGTTCCCCGCCGGATAAAACCCCGGTTTTTTTCTGCTGATCGACACCACTAAAATTAAACCTGGAAACATAGGCCCTCGAATTCATTTCCCTGTTGCCAAGTTGAATGGTTTCGTGGTCGCCCGAAATGGTCTCCCAAACTGTTTTTTCGGGATCAATCCCGGCGTGCGTTTGATCAACATAACCCGGTTTAACAGTTTCACCTGTAACAAATTCACCATTATCGGGGGTTTCCTGTTTCATAATTAAGCGAAAGAGGGTGGTTTTTCCGGCACCATTAGGCCCAATTACGCCCACAATCCCGGCAGGTGGAAGCATGAAGTTCAGATCATCAAAAAGCAGCTTATCTCCAAAAGCTTTGCTCACGTTCACAGCTTCGATTACCTTATTGCCTAACCTGGGTCCGTTGGGGATAAAAATTTCAAGTTTTTCTTCTTTTTCTTTTACATCCTCATCCATCATTTTTTCGTAAGCCGACAGCCTTGCCTTCGATTTAGCATGTCTTGCCTTTGGTGCCATGCGCACCCATTCCAGCTCCCGTTCCAGGGTTTTGTGTCGTTTACTTTGGGTTTTTTCCTCCATTTCGAGGCGTTTGGTTTTTTGCTCCAGCCACGACGAATAATTTCCTTTCCAGGGAATGCCTTCACCGCGGTCGAGTTCCAGTATCCAGCCTGCCACGTTGTCGAGGAAATACCTGTCGTGGGTTACGGCTATTACCGTGCCTTTGTATTTTTGAAGATGGTGTTCGAGCCATTCCACCGATTCGGCATCCAGGTGGTTTGTAGGCTCATCGAGCAGTAAAATATCGGGTTCTTTCAAAAGCAGCCGGCACAAGGCCACACGTCTGCGTTCGCCACCCGAGAGGTTTTTAACAGGTGAATCACCCTCGGGGCAACGAAGGGCATCCATTGCTCTTTCGAGTTTTGAATCAAGTTCCCAGGCATCTTTCTGATCGATCAGTTCTGTAAGTTTTCCCTGGCGGTCGATAAGCTTGTTCATCTCATCGTCACTCATGGGTTCGGCAAACTTCAGGTTTATTTCTTCATATTCTTTTAACAAGTCAACAGTTTCCTGAACACCTTCTTCCACGATTTCTCTCACTGTTTTGCTGTCGTCCAACTTTGGTTCTTGTTCCAGAAAACCAACTTCGTACCCGGGAGAAAATGTTACTTCTCCAAGGTATGATTGCTCCATACCGGCAATGATTTTCAACAAAGTGGATTTTCCCGAACCATTCAACCCGATGATACCGATTTTAGCCCCGTAAAAAAAGGATAGGTAGATGTTTTTTAATACTTGTTTATTTGGGGGGTAAATTTTTCCTACCCCCATCATCGAAAATATAATCTTCTTATCGTCTGCCATAATTTATATTTTTTAGGTCTGCTTTTATTTTTCTAAAATAAAATTTATTGATGTAATAACTTTTTAATTTACAGCCTGAATTTAAGAACCTGTGGTAGAAATTAGTTTGTTGACTGATGACTGAGAACTGCCAACTAAATTAGCAAGATTTAATAATTAATAATCCTTACTAATAAATTTAAAGTAATTAAACACTGGTTGATACCTACAAAGATGGTGAGATTTTTGGAATTTTGAATAAAATCCTTCGATTACTTTATTTCAATTCGGATTCCGTTTTGAATAGAAAGATCAAAAATTTTCACATTGGTTACAGGTTTATTGTTGTAACGGTAGGTGATAGCGAATATAAAATTAACCGATTTTGCAATCGCAAATTCAAGCCCCCCTTCGGCAGCAATTCTAAAATCGTTAAAATCATCGAACGCAGGTTGATAATAAATTACGCTTGTTAAGTTTAGCTTACTTTTTATCAACCAGTCGATGCTCACAAAGCTGGTGTTGCGCCAGTGAAATTGATCAATGGTTCCACCATCAAGATTGTAATTTTCTGTTTCGTACATTAAACCTGTACTTACGTTAATGTCAACCGTATTTGTGCTGTCCTTTTTCGAAACTGATTCAAGCAATCTGTATTTAATCCCAGTCCCGGCCAAATCGCGTGAATTCAGATCGATAAACTCATCGTACTGTTTTTGAAGGAAAATTTCCCAGGTAGTTCGTTTTGCTACGTGTGTAATTCCACGTAAGTGAACAAAACCATCATTTTCAACCTTTGTTTCGCCTGTGTTTTTGAATTCAAAATTTCCTACAATAAAAGCATCAAACTTTTTTCCGTTGTAATCAACCCGGCCACTTCCGGTATATGCAGAATATTCGGTGTTTCCGGCCTTTAGCGAAAATGTGGTAGCGAGATTAAATAAAAATCCGGTTTCATCCGAATTGTATTTCCTGTATTTCTCAGTGTTAATCTGGGCAGAGGCGCTGTTTGTTTGAAGTATTAAAATAAGGGTAAGTATGAAACTTGTTTTTAAAAAGGAATTTTTAAACATAATTAAGCTAATTTTTTTAATGTATTGTTCAAACGCTTATTTCGATTTATAAAAATTTCCAAATGTCTTCAATCAGCAGGTTGTCAAAAGTTTTTATATGGTCTTTTAAAATATTTTCTGTTTTCATATTTGGTCTAATGTCGCAGTAATACACTCCATCAAGAGGATTAAGTTTAACTGTGTACCCTTTAAAATGACCAGGAAGAAAAGTTGCAATTATACCATATTCATTTTCCTTTTCCCTCTTTTTCCTTTGAACATCGTTCAAAAATATTGCAATATGTGGAGTTGCTTTCTCTGTAAGCTTATTGTATAGAAACTTGTCAATAAAAATTTTATCAATTCTGTCTTTGCTCGATGTTTTAATCGAGCCGATGACTTTAATATCACTATCATTTTCAATTATAAGGTCATGTTGATATTTCATTGTGAATGTTGGTTCACCGTCCACAATCACCGGTACTTGAATTGTTCCAGATTTGCAGACAATACCGATTTCACTAATAATTAGGCGAATAAAATGTTCAAACAAGTCTCCATTTAGTTTTCTTGCAGTATTTGATTGCCCTGCTGGTAATCCGTCTAATGCAGAGCCAACAGATTGTTGAATGGTATATGTCATATTGTTTATGATATTTCTAATCGCCTCATCATTTTTGTCAATCGTCTTTATACTTTTGAGGATTTTTAGAAATTCTTTTGATACGTTTGAAAAACCATTTGCATCATACATTAGGTTTGAGTTAATAGGTCTGGTAATTTGAAAATCACCTATCTTTTTATATTGGTAAAAGCAATAATGATTTTCGTTTTGTGAAATGATTATTGCCTGTAAGTTGTCTGTGATGTAATTAAGATATTGATCACAAAACTTTATGTATGCCTTTAAGTCAGAAAAATTGCTTTTGTCTTTAGCTTTATTTACGAGTTGCTTCAAATTCATCTTATAGCGTTCCTTCTTCTTTGGTTATCAAAATCATATTTAATCCACTTTTCAATGTTCCATTCTTCCACAAGTTCAATGCGGTTTGCAGCCCAATCTAAATATTCTGGTGAAAGGTCGCAAGACATCCATTTGCGTTTAAGCTGTTCTGAACAAACTGGCGTAGTTCCTGAACCGCAAAAAGGGTCAACAATAGTATCGCCAATGTTTGATGCAGCAAGAATTAGCTTTCGTAAAAGTTCTTCTGGCTTTTGTGTTGGATGTGGAGTTTTTTCATGCATCCCATTGCAAGTTGTCGGAACTTCAATAAGGTCTTGCGGGATTTCTAAAACATCTTTTGGTTTTGCACCAAGTGGATTTGGCTTCCATATATGATTTTTATTTTCCCCATTGCTAAAATTACTTGACTCAGCTTGTGGATGACTTGGATACTTTAATGTATGCTCGCCATAAGGAATACGGATTTCATCAATATTGAAAGTAAAGTTTTTCGTTTTTCGGAAATGCAAAATGCTTTCATGACTTCTTCCCCAATCTTTACCCAGGTTGGCTTTGTTTTTATAATTCCAAATAATCCAGCGGCAAGATTTAAAAAGCCGTGATGCAGGGTGTTTTAAGTCTGCGAGAATTTCAGAAAAGCCACAAATAAAAAGTGTTCCGCTTGGTTTGAGAACTCTTGCTGCCTGCTCAATCCATTTCATCGAAAACTTGATATATTCTTCTTGACTTTCAAACGTGTCCCAATCCGCTTTTTTTATATTGTATGGAGGGTCGGCAAAAACTAATTCAACACTTTCATCAGGTAGTGTTTTTAACCATTCAATACTTTCTCCTTGCCAAAGCTCCCCATTTGGGTGCTGGTAAAATAATTTTGGAGAAACGTTGTTTTCAAACTCATTTTCAATACGTTCTCCTTTTAATATAACTTCACCAAAAAACGTTGGTAATTCTTTATTTCTTGTCATAGTCATTCTCATTGTGCAAAGTTTTTAAGTAAGACACTTTTTCTTCAGCAATCTTTAAAATATTTAAGTCTCCTTCTTCGTCCAGAATTTTGTAAGCAATTTGGTCACTTAAAAACTCAATTAGCAATTCTCTTTCTTTAATATTGAAAAAAGAAGCTAAGTTTTTAATTACCTGCCTTGTGGGAGGTCTCTGGTTTCTTTCAATCTTTGCCAGAAGTGAGGAATCAATATTTATTGTTGATGCAACTTCTCGTAAAGTTAATCCGGCAGTTTCTCTCAAAGTTCTGAGGTGCTCTCCAAAATTTCTATGAATCTTTTCTTTTTTCATTTAGGACTAATTTTATCCAAAAATAAAACTTTTATCCAAAAAGGACAAATTTTGTCCACAAAAACTTTTTAAACATAATGAAAGCTAATTTTACTCTTTTTATCGGCCTGCTCATGTGGCGCTATGAAAGTGATTTATTGAAACCAATGATTCGGAGAAATGTTTTATGGCAAGAGTTAATTTCTTATTTGGAGATAAATTTTATGTACAGATTATATTTCAGGCAATTAAAAAATATGGTTTGGCTATGTGCAGTGTGGGTTTTCGATGCACTTACTTTATGTTTGATTTTCTATACACTGATTTGATACTATTTCTTAAACCGCCTTTCGGAATACTGGCCAACGAAGTAAAAAGCCAAAATAGGGACAAGCATAAACCTGGCTGACTTTTCAAGTAAATCGAACCATTCAAGAAGACCTAAAAGAATTCCGATTATTACAATAACAATCATATTAATGTAAACTTTTTTCATTTTATTGATTTTGATTTTTTTTCAACATAATAAATACAATTTCATCTATTCAGCACTATGTAGTGAAATTGAAAAGAAAAGCAAAATACCGCCAAAAATTACCGCCAAAACGCCAATGATTCTGGCAAGTATAATTATTGAACCAAAAGGACTGATGAATAACATTAAACCGAAAATTAATGTAATAACGCTATTGATGATCATCAGTTTTTTATACTGTCCCGGTTCAAGCAGCCTTAGCGAAATAAAGAGTTGAACTGCACCAATAACCAGCGCCCATATCCCGATGATAATACCAAAAATTTCAAGGCTAAGCCTGGTGTTGAAAACAATAATTATCCCAACTACCACACTTACTATAGAGCTTACAAGTGCCGAAATGTAGGGTTTATCGTGTTTCATGTTGCGAATCGAAACCCATAATCCACCGACCCCACCTAATAGCAGGATGATTCCAAAATATACGGCAATTGTTTTTATGGTTGTTTGGGGCAGCAATATGGCAAGCGCCCCAAATATTAGCGCGATAATCCCATTGATGAGCAGTGTTATGCTGTAGTGTTTTGCCTTGCTTTTCATAGTATTAAATTTTAGTTGTATCAATCATTATTTGCCCAAGTTTGTCGGTAGCCCTCTCCCAGTCAAATTTTTGGAGTACAAAATTATATCCTGCTTCGGCAATTTTATCTGCAAAATTCTCATCATCCAACAGGCTGATAATATGTTTTGCATAGTCTTCAGGAGTTTCTCCGATAAGTATTTCTTCCCCATCTTTTGCGCACAATGCACTGTTTGCGAGCGATGAAGTAATACTTGGAATCTTCATTGCCATAGCCTCCAGCAGTTTGTTTTGCAGTCCGGTGCCAATTTGCATGGGGGCAATAAAAATTTTGGCTTGTGCATAGCAATCGCGGATGTCGTCAACCCAGCCTGTAATATGCACGAATTCGCTTTCTTGTTCCTGAACACGCTTTGCCGGCGTGGCACCTGCAAGCAGTAGTTTTGCATAAGGCTTTTGGAGGTGAACAAGTGGAAGTACTTTTTTAGCAAGATATTCAGCAGCATCCACATTGGGTGGATAACCCATGTTGCCGATAAAAACAATTTCATATTTTTTTTCAAGTTCTTTTGGCTTGAAAAAATCATGATCCACACCGTTTGGAATAATGTGGATTTTTTCTTTTTCAGGATGTGGGATTAAATCGCGGTCAGGTTCCGAAATAATCACCTTGTTATCAAAAATATCAAAAAGAGCATTTTCGTACTTGAGCAAACGCTTGTATTCCGATTTAAAAACCGGCCTTAAATAAAAAGGAACTTTTGAAATTCGGCGTTCTATCCCTTTAGAAAAAACGTCCTGGTAATCGATGGTTTTCGCGATGTTTTTGTCTTTCACATATTCGGCCACACGCAGCAATTGGCAAAAAATATGATCGGGCTTTTCATTGCTTATTACTTTATCAATTTTTTTTTGAATGTTGTGATTGTAAAAATATCCGGCCTGAAAAGGAATCCCAACAAATAAAGCCCTCGCCAGGTTGAGAAAAATGCCTGGTCGCCTGAGCTGAAAAATATGAATGGATTTGCAAAAAGGTTGCAACTTTTCCAGGTATTCCGGTTTAACTTTTCCCTGGTTTAAAGCACAAAGGATGATCTCGTGCTGTGCAGAAAGAAACCTGATGTGATTGTAAGCACGCAGCTTGTCGCCCTTTTCGAGCGGATATGGGAATCTTGGCAATATGACCAGCAACTTCATTGTGCAAAAATATAAACTTAAATGTTTACTAAGGACATTATTTCTACTTTAAGAGATTAAGAGTCCGTAATTAAATAACTTGATATTATAAAGGTTCTATGATATCTTTTCATCCATGAATATAGATTCCTCTCCGCCGGTTGGCGGATACTAATGACAACTAATTGTAAGGTGTTAAAAAACAGACCCCCGCCTTGCCGCTGGTGCAGGTAATGGTACAGGCGAGGCAGGCTCGCCTCGCTGCGAAGCGGGTCTCAGTCCCCGAATGGTCGGGGCAGGCTGCAAGCTCCTTCGAGGTGACAAGGCTTCCGTTAGAGTTGCGGGAGGGAGGGAATCGGGCGCAAAGCGCCCGATTCCCTCCCTCCCAAATCAACGCGTGGTCAGGGTCATTTCGATGCCGCAGGTGCGGTAAGAAATCTACTTGAACTTGTCATCATACTTTGAGGCCGTTTTCAATACCTTCCCCAACCAAACTTCTAATACAGGTACTGTCATGTCGATCCGCCAGCCGGCGGAGAGACATCTGTTTTAATAAGTTATCTTCATTAATAACAATTGCGAAATTCAAACGGAAAAATCTAATACGATAAAGTAGCATTAAATTGACCGATAAAATGCTTCCAACTTTTCGATCAGTTTTTTATTATCATGATCTTTTTCTATCAATTGTTTGGCATTTGCCCCCAGATCAAGACAATACTGCCGGCTTTCGACACACTTTTTTATGGCTTGGTAAAAGCTTTCCGGATCATCGGCAAGCATAATATTTTTTCCGTTTTCAACATTAATTCCTTCGGCACCAATGCTTGTCGATACAACTGCTTTGCCCATGGCCATGCCTTCGATAATTTTAATGCGGATACCGCTGCCCGAAAATAATGGCACAACCTCGATGGCGTTGGAAGCGATAAAATCGAGGGCATCTTCCACTTCACCCAAAACTTCTATATTCTCCGAATTTAGCTTCGTAAGCCAATCCGGCATTTCCCTCCCGGCGAGGTATAATTTCAGCTTTGGGAAGTTTTGGTTTACCATTGGCCACACTTTGTCGAGAAACCATTTTACACCTTCAATATTTGGTATCCAGTTCATGGCGCCAATTTGAAACAGCGACGGGAAGCGGGTTTCAATGTTTCGTTCTGCTCTAAATTTTTCCAGATTAATGCCAAATGGAATTGCTGTGAGGGGAATATTGCATCCATTTTTTATAAAAAAATCGCCATCATTTTTAGTGATCGTTACTATGCCGTCATAATCATTAAATTTTCCTAATTCATAATTCCTGAGTGTTTTCCACAAATGGCCCAGGTAATATTTTTTTAAAGGATTTGTAGTGATCTCGGCAACCCGTTTCCAAATTAAATGCTCGATGTTGTGAGATCGTAAAATAATTTTTGCCCTGGAATGCTTACGGATAATATCGATGTATGGACTGATGAAAAGTGTTTCGAATTGTACAATGTCAAAGTCTTCTTCGCTAAGAATGCGAATTAGTTTTTTCTCAAAGTCCTTGCTGATAAACCTTTGTACGTGGTATGATTTTTTTGTGAAAAGATTAATAAATGCATCGAGTGGCTTTATGGCCAAATTGATGTAAACAGTTTCGATGTTTGTTTTTTTTCGGTAGTTCCCAGGTATTTCATTTACATCAATGCCATATTTATTCGAGTTAATTGCCAGCACTTTCACCTGATGTCCGGCATCAGCCAAACCTTCGATAAGTGCATTCATTGCAATCGGGCCGCCTTCTTTGGGAGGGTAGGGTGACTTGTTACACAAAAACAGGACTTTCATAGTGTGAAAAATTTTACCCGAAACTATTGTTTCTTTTTTTTGAAGTTAAATTGTTTAAAGAATTTTCCCCACGATTCCGCATCAAGCAATGGGGCATCGGTTGTGGCTTTATAGGTTAAGAAAATACCAAGGGGCAAAAGGATTCCGGAAGCTAACCACATAGCAACTTCCGGAGCAAGTACGCCGGCACGGGCATATTTTTCGCCTGTGATTGAAATGATGTGATAAATAACAAAAAATACAATAGATACCACAACGGGCATTCCCAACCCTCCCTTGCGAATAATGGCACCCAGGGGAGCCCCGATAAAGAACAGGATGAAGCAGGCAATCGACAGGGTAAACTTCCGGTGCCATTCAATGTCGTGTTTCCTTATGCGCTCGGCTCTTTTTTCAAAATCGATCCTATTAAACTCAAGGTTGTTTTTGGCCGATCGTGCCGATTGCAAAGCAAAACCAATTGCTTTTTGTTTGGTGTCCCTGGAAACCTTAGTGATATTGTAAACGGTGTCAGATTCCAATATGGTAGCTTTAATGGTGTTGTTTGCAAAATAAGTAGTGTCAGCCTTCTCATAAAATACAAATCTATTCCTGATACTTTTATTGAGGTTGTTTTTTCTCAGGATCAATTCTTTATTCAACGAATCCCGGTATGATGAAATTTGTTGCAGGTTCATCATCTGGTAATTGTTTCTGAATAGTTGCTCATCAGTGCGGTTAAGGGAGAAATCCAATCCACTGAAACGGCGTGTTTGTTCCTTGAATTTACTTCGTTGGAAAGGCCGGTTTTGTTTGTATCCTTTTTGATTTACAATATCTTCGTAATTATAACCATCGAACAAATGAAATATGAGGGTTGATTTGTCGGGTGTGAGTTCCATTTGCCCCCATTCTGCTGTGGTTAGTTTTATGTTTCCCATTCGGTCAGCATGGTTGTAAATCATTACATCTTTAATAATATTCTTATCCTGATCCTTTTCCTTGATGCGTATTGTGAAACCATCGATGCCATTGTAAAAAATACCTTCTTTAATATTCAAAGTCAGTTTTTGCTGTCGTACATCGTAGAGTAATGAGTGAAATTTCAGGTTCGCAATAGGCAGGATGTTATTCGAAAAAATAAAGGCAGTAAAACTGATAATGATCGATAGAATGATGAGTGGCATCATAATCCGGCGTAAAGATATGCCGGAAGCTTTCATGGCAACCAGTTCGTAATTCTCGCCAAAATTCCCAAAGGTCATCAGCGATGATAACAAAATGGCGAGAGGAAGTGCCAGTGGCACAAAAGTGGAAGAAGCATAATAAAGCAATTTTGCAATTACATACCACTCTAATCCTTTACCCACGAGGTCGTCAACATATTTCCATAAAAACTGCATCACCAAAATGAACAGCGAAATAAAGAATGTAAGCACCAGTGGCCCCAGATATGACTTTAATATGAATTGATCGAGTTTTTTCAAATACCTGCAAAATTAATGTGCAAAGATAAAACTGTTAATTTGTAAATTGGTAAACGATAAATAATTTGAATTGGTTTGGTGTTTTTTAATTTTCTCTCATTTTTTGGTGCTGCTACCATTTTTGTGGATGTAAATAATGGCTATCACTGTAAACAGATTTCTCCCTTCGATATCCACGACATGTTTGCGTAAAGGACAGAAAACCAAACTATTAAACAGACCTCTCAATTGCCCCGATAGCTATCGGGGCTCTTTCGAGGTGACAAAGCTCCCGGTATGGTTGTGGGAGGAGGGGAATCGGGCGCAAAGCGCCCGATTCCCCTCCTCCCAACTCAACTCGTTGACGGGGTCATTTCGACCAAAAAACGCAGCGAAGCAAGTTTTGCCGGGAGAAATCTATTTACAAATTTTTATCATTGTTATTTGTCACCAACAACTATTAAATCATTAATATTTTACTTTCCATTAAATTCGCAGTAGTATCCATTTTTTTTAAAATGCAAATATCAATATTTAGCACTTGCACCTTTAACCTTAGCAAATCGAATAAGTTATCTTTGCAAACTCTTCAAAAATAAAAACATGAAACTCATAGAGGTAAAAACAAAAAAACAGGGAAAGCAATTTCTGGATGTTGCGCGTAAAATTTATAAAGATGATAAAAACTGGATTGCTCCTCTTGATCAAGACATAGATGCCATTTTCGATCCAAATGAAAATGCCTATTTTGAGGGTGGTGATGCCATACGGTGGATTTTGGTAAACAACAAAGGGGATTTTATTGGCAGGGTAGCCGCTTTTTATAACCGCAGAAAAGCAAATACTTATGAACAGCCTACCGGCGGAATGGGTTTTTTTGAGTCGATTGATGATAAGGATGCAGCATTTTTGTTGTTCGATACCTGTAAGGATTGGCTGCAAAAAAAGGGCATGGAAGCCATGGATGGGCCGGTTAATTTTGGTGAAAACGATCAGTACTGGGGTTTGTTGGTTGAGGGCTTTATTCAGCAAAGTTATGGTATGAATTACCATCAACCTTACTACCGTAAGTTTTTTGAAGATTATGGTTTTACCTCCTATTTCGAACAGGTTACCAATCACTTGGATATGACAAAGCCTTTCCCTGATAGGTTTTGGAAAATTGCCGACTGGATTTCGAAAAAGCCGGGCTTTTCGTTTGAGCATTTTAAAATAAAAAATGCAAAAAAATACATCATGGATCTAAAATCGGTTTACGATGAGGGGTGGGCGCACCACGAGCATTTTACACCTTTAAATATTAGGGATATTGAAAGTAGTTTAAAAAAAGCAAAACCTATTTTGGATGAAGAAATCATTTGGTTTGCATATTTCGAAGGCAAACCCATTGCATTTTTGGTGATGTTCCCGGATGTAAACCAAATCTTTAGGCACTTCGATGGAAAGCTTAACTTTTGGAATAAACTGAGATTTTTATACATGCAAAGGCGGCATGAAATCCAGCGGACGCGGATAACAGTGATGGGTGTGGTTCCTCAGTTTCAGAAGCATGGAATCGAATCTGCAATATTCAGGCAGCTTAGAGATATTTTTGATAAAAGACCTTTCTACAAAGAAGTTGAGCTGTCGTGGGTTGGCGATTTCAATCCAAAAATGGAAGCCTTGCACAAAGCAGTTGGCGGAACATTCGGCAAAAGGCATATCACTTACCGCAAACTATTTAAAGAAGGCGCTGCACCACAGCATGCAAAGGTTCTACATTAAACTAAAAAAACCATTAACTATAATCAGTTAAGAGTTAAGAGTTAAAAGTTGAGAGTTAAGAGTTGAGAGTTGAGAGTTGAGAGTTAAGAGTTAAGAGTTGAGAGTTAAGAGTTAAGAGTTGAGAGTTAAGAGTTGAGAGTTAAGAGTTAAGAGTTGAGAGTTAAGAGTTAAGAGTTGAGAGTTAAGAGTTGAGAGTTAAGAGTTGAGAGTTAAGAGTTGAGAGTTAAGAGTTGAGAGTTAAGAGTTAAGAGTTAAGAGTTAAGAGTTGAGAGTTAAGAGTTCGAAGTTTCTTGATCAGTTTGTAAAACCTGCATCAATACCCGGTCAATACGCAGCATTCATTCACTCATTCAAACATTCAAACATTGACTCATTCTCCCCAACCTCCGAAAACTTATGAGCACCTGCCTTTAACTGATTAAATTTAATGGATGTAAGTAATTACTATAGTTTTGACCCTTACATGTATAGCAATTAGGATATTAACATTTTTTTAAAGAAACACTGTACAAATTCGCACTTTTTCAAATAAGTTGTATATTTGTGCTCTTTTTAACGAATAGAGGAATTAAAGTTTAATTTATTTTTTTGTACATTTGCATTTTTATTTATCATTGAAAAATTCAAACAAATAAACTATTAATTAAATTATTATTATTATGAGAAAATTATTACTATTATTAGTCGCAGCATGCTTTGTTATGGGTGTAAATGCTCAAAAAGCTACAGATGCTGTTAAAATGAATCACAAAAAGTTGCTTCTTGATAGTGAATATCAAAGAAAAGTCGCTCCACCCGCAATTAATCACTCTAATGATGAAATAGGTAGCGTTGATAGTATGGATCTCGTCAAAGTAGATGTTGGAGTAGCGTTTAGCCAAAGATCTTTTCGTCGTGAAGACTGTAAAGTCATATCTTATAATAAAGATTTGGATTTGATAAGCATGACTTTTATACTAGACCAAGCAACTTATCCCAGTGTTGCTTTGAGTGATGGATCTGTCGGAATCTTCTATTCCGATGATCATGGCCAAACATGGGTCGGCCCAGTGCTCCTCTCTGATCTTAGTTCTGAGGATTTGCAAAATTATTACCAATCAGGCGTTCTTTATAACCCAAGCGGCAATGATGTTATAGAAAACGCTTATGGTGTTTACCAGGGTGTTGCTCCTACTCTTCCTCCTTCTACTGGGGTCTGGAACAACCAAGCCTTTGGATCAAGTACTCTTGGTGGTGCTAATTACTTTACGGAATACTTTGCAAACATTGAACCGAATCACGAACATGATGGATACTTCAATCAGTTTGGACTAAGCCAAAAAGAAGATATTATGAAGTGCTTTAATATCTGGGCAGAAGGACCATGGGCTGGTTTTACACAACTTAAAATGGAAGACATTCAAGGAACTTACAATGGTACCGGATTTGACTGGGATCTGGAGCATTCTGTCGTAGATATGCCTTTTAATATAGATCCTGCTGATGGTGAAGCCATGTGGGTTGGTAAATTTACCTTTTCTGATGTAGGAGCAGATATGGTTTGGTCAGATGATGGCATGATTGGATATGCATGGATGGTTGGTGCAGATGCAGATAATGAAGAGTCTGGTTACCAACCAATTCTTTATAAAACCACTGATGGCGGAAATAGTTGGGATTACATTGAACTTGACTTCCAGGACAGTGACTGGCAGGAATTCTTTGAAAACGACGCGGAAGAGCCCGGAGACTGGTTAATTCTCCCCTGTAAAGATATTAATGAGCAATTCACAGATTTTACTATTCCATGGTTCAATGCTACTGTAGGTGCAGTTGATGCTGACGGGAATTTGCAATTATTTGGTGATGTGACCAGCCACTATTATGACATTTTTAGTGACTGGGAGTATTACGCAAACATTGGTTCTCGTTATACTTTCTGTGGTAATCTGTTTAAATTCACCATTGGAGATGAATTAATTGATATTATGTTGGTTGATTCATTGATGTCAAATCCTGCTTTAGACCTTGTAGATGGAACAACAAGTGACTCATTATATTGTGGCACAAATGGATGGCTGCGCAGACTGCAACTTACTAAAGATGAACGCTCAGAAGAATTCTTTTTAACATGGACAGATACAGAATCTGGGCAACGTGTATACGAGAATTTGTTGCCTGATTTAAAGGGTTGGTCTTATAATTCAGCCTCTGGTCTACATACAGAACCTGTTTGCTTCACTTGCGGTACACTTTTCTTGGAATATTATTGGTATGTCCAGGCGTCAGAATATGCCTATTATAATTCTGTTGATACAACCTTTACTGTCCCTATGGTGAATGCGGTTAATCTTGATGACTTTTATACTAACAGTAGTGCCTCTGCAGACCCTGTTCATGTTCAATATGTGGATGGTGTAACATTCGATGCCATTGTACCAATTATTCCTGGAGTAGAAGAATTTTCAGGACCATCAAACATCAGCGTTTCTCAAAACCTGCCGAATCCGGCTACAGGTATCACTACTATCGAGATTAGCAGTGAAACTGTTGCTCCGGTTACCGTTGAAATTTCAAATATTGTCGGACAAACTGTTCACACAACAGATGCCGGTATCATTCACGGAAACATGAGCGTTAACATTGACGTAAGCAATCTTGAAGCAGGTGTATATCTTTACACGGTTACTATTGCAAACGAACGCGTTTCAAAAAGAATGATCATAAGATAATCACTTGATATTTATATATTTAAAGTCCCGCCTGACAGCGGGACTTTTTTTATTTCAAAGAATAGGATATTATGCGTGGAGTTTCATCTTATAAATCGTTCGATCTTTTGGAATTTGGAACGTAGGATGTCCTTGGATCTTGTATTTGGATCTTGGAGTTTGGAGTCACTGGTGTCCGGTAAAAATACAAAAACGGAGTGAGATTTCTCCCACTCCGAATAAAGTGTAAGTTTGTTTTGCACAACAAAGTTTACACATGAGCAAAAATACTTTTTTTACCGGACAGCCGATCTTCTCTCAGCTACTAAATCTTATTCCAAAGCATATTGTCAAGCAGGCCGCAGCAGAACACCATGCTGATCATTACACAAAAAAGTTTGATACATACTCTCACCTTGTCATTATGCTTTTTGTTGCATACGGTGGATATACGAGTCTACGGGAGGTAGAGATGGGTATGAATGTTTGCCATAATAAGCTTGGACATTTAGGCATATCTTACATCCCAACCTGAAGCACTCTTTCAGAAGCAAATATCCGTAGGGATTCAGAAGTATTTGCAAGCATCCATCGTAAATTATATAATTACCTGCGAGGTTTTTTACCGGACAGCCGAACTTTAGGGGTCTTCTATAATTTAATACTCTGATATTCAAAATAATGATATTACAACGATATTATGGGCTTGGCGATACTCAAATAGAATATCAAATACTTGATAGGCTAAGTTTTAAAAAGTTTCTTGGATTAGAAAGTAGCGATAAAGTTCCTGATGAAAAAACAGTTTGGGCTTTTCGTGAAAAACTTACAAACGAGGGATTAGTAGAAGATATATTTTTACAATTTACCAATTACCTTGAATCAAAAGGGCTTATAATGAATGAAGGGAAAATGGTAGATGCAAGTTTTACAGTTGCACCACGCCAACGTAATACCTGTGATGAAAACAAAAAGATAAAAGAAGGCAATGGGGATGAATTATGGAATGATAGACCAAACAAGAAGAAACATAAAGACATAGATGCCCGGTGGACAAAAAAGAATGGAGAAACATTTTTTGGATATAAAAACCATGCAAAGGTTGATACAAAAAGTAAATTCATCGACAATTATGAAGTTACAGATGCCTCAGTCCATAATTCTCAGCCACTAGATGATTTATTAACAGAAGATGATAGCGGACAAGATTTTTTTGCAGATAGTGCTTATACCGGCCAGGAAGAGGAAAAAGTGATTAATAAATATGAAATGAAAAAAAAAGTCCACGAGAAAGGATATCGTAATAAACCTTTAATAGATGAACAAAAAGCCAACAACAAATCCAAATCAAAAATCAGGGCAAGGGTAGAGCATGTCTTTGGGTTTATGGAACAGAGCATGAACGGTTTAGTTGTCAGGTCTGTAGGGGTAAAAAGGGCGACAGGTATTATAGGGTTGATAAATTTGACATACAATTTGTTCCGTTATGAGCAAATAATTCGTCTGAATATTATTTAGTATTATGTATCTGTTAGTTAGTTATTTAGTTAGGTGAGAGTCGAGGGAAAAGCAAATTTTATATGTGATAATTCAAAGAAATAAAATATATTTGACCTGATTTAGGAAAGTCTTTTAATGGTTTGTGCGATTTCAATCGAAATATAAGTGAAAAAATGAATTTTTAGAACCCACCTACAGTAACTAACTTTCACCGTATGGGTGGTTCTCAAGATCCGGGAGTTACACTGGTGATTTGGGGTACGATATTTCTACAGATGGCGGTACGACCTTTACCAACATGGTTGAGTGCTATGTAGCTACCGAAAATGCTGGTGGAGAGTATTACATCGATGCCGCCCGTTATCCCAATCATGGCATTTTCAATCCTATTGGGAATACGGATCCTAATGAAGCGCATGTTCATTTTTTTGCTGCCACTCTCGACGCATCTAACTCTGGCGAGGCTTCGGGTTGGGGAGGATACGGATATGGGTGGACAAAAATTGGGGATCCCACTGATACTACAAAAAACCTTTCGACATCAAATCCCGCAGATGAGTATTTTCAGTATATTCCTGATGCCTATACAATGACCAGTCTTGGCGAGTATTGGGTGCCTGAGTCAAGCTTTGATTGGACCTCTGGTACAGGAGTTTACCATGACGATAGCAAAATATTAGTTAATCATGGAGCATGGGATCCTGTTGAAGAGAGGTTTGGCCGTGAATATTTTTATCTTGAACTTGAAATTGTACCTGAAATTTATGGTCCCGTTTTTACTAAAGTTGAATTCTCGCCCGATGGGCAGATAGGATACATTGTTTTGATTGGTGATGATAGTGAGGTAGAATATCCACAATCGGCTATGCGAGGTCTTTATCCAATTCTTTTCAGAACTGAGGATGCAGGCGAAACCTGGTCGGATCCGATTGCCGTTACTTTAAGTGGCGATGATGGTATTGAAGGGGTACTCAATTACCTCACTGATGAAGAACTGGCGGTATTGTATGAGCCGGTACCAGATCGTGAAGAACTGGTATTTGTTACCGATGGTGACTGTGATGTAAGTGTTGATCAAGATGGTAATCCTCAAATTGCTATTTTTATTTCTGTTAACCTTGAAACGAACTATTCATATTACTATGGAAGAATTGCACCTGATGGACATTCGATAGGTGCACCCTTCCTTCTATCTTCTACTGATCGTGGTGAAGAAGGAAGCTGGATTGGTTACAATCTTGGTCGTACCTATAATTATACCTACGATTACGATACTGACTTTGGAGAACAAAATCGTATCCAGATAGCACGTACACCAGCTGGTGATAAAATGTTCGTTTCCTGGGCTGATACTGATACTACTGTATCCCCTGATTACAACAATGCTCCTGATATCTGGGCTCGTGGTGTTAACCTGAATACTCAAACCATGTCACAAGATAATGATGGATTGGAACTCCCTAATAACGTTACCTTTGGTTCGGAGGCTACTTTCCAGGCTTATTTCTTTTGTATGGCCAATGAAGTGTTTGATGATGGCGCAGGTAACTATACTTAACCCTTTACTTATGAACTGATGGAGAATGATAGCCCCAGCCTGCCAGTTGTGTATAAGTATATCCAAGATTTTCAAATGCACGACATTGATTTCCCGGTAGGTGTTGAGGAAAACCCCGCTGTAAATACTCATTTGGCTGAAGTTTCACAAACCTCACCAAACCCTGCTGTTTCAAATGCAAGGTTCAACGTTACACTTCCTGAAACAACAGATGTAAGTGTTCAACACCGATTTTCGCAGGCGCAATAGATGTACATAATTTAATCCTAATTTAGTGAGTCCAGATTATTTCCAATTTTTTATTGTCAAGCCATGGAACGGTGATTGGTTTTTGCAATTTGTCCACATCT
>Ga0307990_1000347_pt1 | contig 43511 bp, 46 predicted proteins | sample EllFjometagen129_FD_203168 | JGI IMG/M metagenome (GOLD analysis project Ga0307990, IMG submission 203168) | Marine microbial communities from Ellis Fjord, Antarctic Ocean - #129 | ecosystem: Environmental > Aquatic > Marine > Unclassified | place: Southern Ocean | collected 2014-10-08
GGAAACCCAGATATTATTAGCAGGAGATTTAGGCTTCATTGATAAAGGTGAATTGGATACAGCAAAAAAAGACATAGCAGAGATCGAAAGAATGTTAAAAGCGCTGATAAAATCTTTAGAAAACAAATAGCTTGTCGAAGATCCCGTTGACTTTCACGGGGAATCCTTGACCCCTGGAATCCCTGGACCCTCTTCTCCAACTAATTTGGAGAAAAACCATGCAAGAATACATAATAGGTTCAACCTGCCATCAGAAATAACCGTGCAGGTTATTGATCCTGGGTATTGTATCGATACCGGCAGGGCAGACCAAGATTTAGCCTTAAATGAAATTTGAACTGAGGAAGAGTGATGGTTATCAGATGAATGGAAAATAGTTCAATTGATTATTGTTCGGTTTGTAAAAAAGAATACCCTATTGGATTAGGATTTATTTAGAAATTTTGGAGAAAATTTTGAAGATTCAATATAAAGCCGCCGTCATAATGACTTTGTTTGGATTTGTCATAGTAACCCTGCTTTCACTGTTTTATGACATTTACAATCAGAGAATTGCATTAGACAAAGATATGAAAAATATTAAAAGTCTCTCTGAAACGTTTGCTTTGCGTTTGGAGTCCCAACTTAAAGAAAAAGCAGCAATTGCCGTCACTATTTCCTCTGCACCGCTTATCAAGAGTGCACTTTTGATAAGCAATTCAAAATTTGCCGCATTACCTGATAATGCCAGGAGACATGAAATTGATAGACTAAATCAGCAATGGATGAAAACATCCGATGCAAACGATCCCTTCATCCGGGACTATATGACCAATTCTGTTGCAGAATATCTTAGGTATCAGCAAATAATTCTGCCTGAGGATTACGGCGAAATATTTCTAACCAACCGTTATGGGGTCATGATTGCTACTACCGGCAAACTGACCACTCTTGCTCATGCCCATAAATATTGGTGGGTTGCGTGCTATAATGGTGGTCATGGTAGACTTTTTCTGGATGATCGTGGCTTTGATACAAGCGTTGAGGGCTATGTGCTTGGCGTGGTTATTCCAGTTAAACATGAAAACGAGATAATTGGAATATTGAAATGCAACATGAATATCATGGGATCTTTGACCGATGTAGTCCAGGAGTTTAACCTTGGTGATTCCGGTATGTTGAAAATCGTACGTACAGGTGGACTCATAGTGTCAGAACGTGACGTCACACCCCTATCAACCCAAGTAGACGAGTCGCTCGTTGATTTATTATGGCAAAAAGAGAATGGCACGGCGATCATCTCCGAAACTTACGGAAACCAACTCGTGGCCTTTTCTCCTATACGAATAACAATGGGATCAGAACAATTTGGTTTTGGAGGCAAGCAAGGACCGATTGATCACATCAAAGGAAATAAAGGGGAAGCTTGGCATACTGTCATCTATCACAGTGAAGAAGAAGCCATTGAAACTGCTCGTGAAGTAACAATCGTAATTATTATTGTCGGAATTATCTTCACCCTTTTAGCAGCTCTTGTCTCTTTGCTATTTGGCAAATGGATAGCCAGGCCAATAGTTGCACTTTCAGCTACTGCCCAAGCGGTTGGTGATGGAAATCTTGATACAAGAGCCAGTGAGCTCTCAAATGACGAGATTGGTTCTCTGGCAAAATCACTGAACAAAATGGCGAGAAATCTCCAAGGCACTATGACATCCAGGGACGAATTGCTCTATGAGGTCAAGCAGCGCAAAAAGACCGAAGAAGAGCTGGAAGGAACTATAGGGGAGGTTAAGGAAGCACTTGAAAAAGTAAAACTATTAAGTGGCCTTCTGCCGATCTGTTCCCACTGTAAAAAAATCCGTGATGACAAAGGATACTGGAATCAGATCGAATCATATATTCATAAACATTCCGATGCAGAATTCAGCCACGGCATTTGTCCTGAATGTGCCAAAAAATATTATCCGGACATGGATCTTTATGATGATAGTGGGGAGGTTACAGAGGACTAATGCTGCATAATGGAATTCAAGCATGATTATCCGATTGTTGACTTTTTGTAGTCCAAAAAACTTAAGAATACAGCGAGTATGCGTGAATGTGGCAGGACTCAAGGATAGTGCAAGTATGTGTAAGCTCCTGAAACATATCACCCCCCATAAATGGTGTTAAAAATGCCCAGAAAACCTACTTATGAAGAATTGGAACAGAGGATTAGGGAATTAGAGAAAAATGAAACTCAATTCAAGTTTTCAGAGGAACAATTATCTGAAGCGATAAGTCAAAGCCTTATTTCAACAGCAATTGGTGGTTCAGACGGTTCAATCATATCCTTTAATGAAGCGTTGGAGGAGTTAATAGGATACAGAAGATCTGAAATAAGTGACGTTATAGATTGGTCGAATAAGTTATATCCTGATAAGGAATATCGGGATTTTGTATCGAATAACATCCAGCAGGATCTAAGAGGAGAAAAGCAGGACTGTGCTGAGTTTACGATAACCCGTAAAGATGGGTCTATAAGAACGGCTGATTTCTATACATCGTTCTTCAAGGACGGTCTTATAATACAAATGGAGGATATCACCGAGCGCAAACTGGTAGAGGAGGTGCTGCGGGATGGCGAAGTGAGATACAAAGAGCTTTTTCAATTTTCACCCGATCCGATTATTCTCCATGATATGGATATGAATGTCATTGATGCTAATGATAAGGCAGCCAAAGAGTTTGGCTATTCAAAAGAAGAACTGCTCGAAAAAACGATATTTGAATTGCATCCTGAGACCGAACTGAAACATTCCGCACAAATGTTGGCTGTTATGAAGAAAATAGATATGTTAAATGTAGAGACAAAGTTTGTGAGGAAAGACGGGTCAGTTTTCTTAGCCGAAGCAACGCCTTGTAAATATACGCTTGGAAGCAAACCGATAATTCATGTTGCTATTCGAGACATCACCGAGCGCAAGAGGATGGAAGAAGAACTATTAAGGGCTCAAAAACTTGAATCCGTGGGGCTGCTTGCCGGTGGCATCGCCCATGATTTCAACAATATCCTGACCACGATTATCTGCAATATTGCCATGGACAGGATGCAGACGAGGCCCGAGGATAAAATTTTTGAGCTGTTAAGCGAAGCGGAGATGTCATCAACAAAGGCGCAGACGCTGACCAAACAGTTACTAACCTTTGCCAAAGGGGGAACGCCGGTAAAGGAGACCGCCGCAGTCAACGATATCCTCAAAGAATCGTCTTTCTTTGTACTGCGAGGCTCAAAATCCAAGTGCGAATTTTCGATTGCAGAAGACCTCTGGCCGGTTGAGGTTGACATTGGTCAGATGAGCCAGGTCATCAATAATATTGTGATCAATGCAAACCAGGCCATGCCGCAGGGAGGGATCATTCAAGTCGCAGCAGAGAATCTAATAATAGAGGACAGGCATGGTGTGCAGGTTAAACCTGGCAGATACATCAGGATATCCATCAAAGATCAGGGGGTGGGCATAGCACAAAAGCATTTTTTAACTGTATTTGATCCTTATTTTACAACCAAGCAGGAAGGAAGCGGCCTTGGGGGTAATGTCAATTTTTTTGTGTAAATTTATTTTCAGCCATTTTCTTGAGAAAAGGCAGACTGCCACGACCTATTCCATCATCAATAAGCACCATGGACACATCACCGTGGAGTCCCTGTTGGGGGTTGGTACGACATTTCACATATACCTACCTGCTTCCGACAAAGCAGTCCCTGAAAAAGATGCCCGCTTCGTTGATGTCGGTGGTTGGAATATACAGTATAGCTGACCCCGGGCCACTGAACAACGCGCGATAGATTCCTCTTTCGTCCGAATGAGTTGATGGTAGTGATTTTTTAACAACCTATAGGCAAGGACCTTGACTTTAAACTTTTCCGTTATCTTGGACACAAGGACAAGAAACCGGAGATAGTCCTTTTCTTCATACAAGATATCTCCATTTATTTCCACGGCATAGAACGTGGGAAAAGCCTTTTGGATAATCCAGTCGAGTCGGTCTGGTATTTACTTACACAAACCCAGGATTTTGTCAAAATAAGCGATACATGAAGATGTGACCCTTATATTCCCAGTTCAACCTTATCGCTGAAAAATAGCTTTAACCACTTCTTCAATTTGATTGGCATACATAATATCCTGATCCAATAATATCTCTCCTATCTGTCGGTGGGTTCAATGCTCGATATCCTCTCGCACCTGAATCGTTAGTGCCTTGATGAGTTCATCCGGCGTGATAAATCCCTTTTCTGTCGCAATGAGTCCCAAGCTCTTTTCGTAGAATTCCATCTTTCTGGGTTTTTCTGACATGGTATAGTGTCTCCTTTTTAGTGTTCTTGGCCTGCATATTTTTTTTGCGTCTAACCCCCAAACGAGCTACTCCTGTAACTTAAACTCTTTCTCGTTAAAGAGCTTCAGGCACGCATCAGCTACATCGATATCGTAAAGGGTATTCCTGTTCCTCGAGATTTCCTCCAATGCCTTATCAATGCCGAGGGACGGCCGGTACGGTCGGTGAGAGGCCATGGCCTCAACAATGTCAGCTACTGCTATAATTCTTGCCTCAAGAAGAATGTCATTACCTGAAAGGCCCTGGGGATACCCTGAACCGTCCATCCTCTCGTGATGTTGATACACGATTTGTGAGATCGGCCATGGAAACTCTATTCCCTTCAAAATATCATAGCCCACTTGAGGATGGGTCTTTATTATGCTGAACTCAGCATCGGTTAACCTCGTCGGCTTGCTGAGAATCTCTGCCGGTACGGATATTTTTCCCAGATCATGGATGTCCCCCGCCATCTTGATACCATGTATTTGGCCTCTTGAGAGGTTCATCTCTTTTGCTATTGCACACGCTAATATGGAGACCCGCCTTTGATGACCGGCTGTGTAAGGATCCCTCATTTCCACGGTCTTTGCCATGGCCTGTATGATCCCTTCCATGGATCTTTGCAAATCATTCAGGGTGACTTGTAGTGCTTCAGTGCGCTCTGAAACCACTTTTTCCAGATTCTCACGATGAAGCCGGTTGTCGATCTCCAGCTTTCGACGTCTTAATGCATTCGCAACATTGATCATGAGCTCGTTTGGCTTAAAGGGTTTAATGATGTAACCATAGGCCCCTATTTCCAGGGCGGTATTTGCAATCCCCTGCTCATCCACGCCGGTCACCATGATGACTGCTGTTTCACGATATTCGCCAAGGCTATATCTGATAAAGTCTATCCCTGACTCGCCAGGCATATTTATATCGCAGAGGATCAGATCGAAATTCTGGGCCTTCATATAATTGCGGGCATCTGCTGCATCATTGGCTATGGTGCACCCATATCCTTTCGTATCAAGGAGACGGGTTATGAAGCGGCAGACGGACGCATCATCGTCCACAATCAAGATTTGTGGCATGCCTTGATCGGACATCGAAGGAAATTTCCGTATGTTACCGAGTGCTAACGTTTCCATTTTTATTACCCCCTTTCATTGACTATTGATGATTGATCATTGAAAATTAAGAAGAACAAATAGTCATTTGTCAATGGCCAATCGTAAATCGTAAATCTCCCCAGCGCTTTCTTATTTATATTTTTCAATCATCAATTTTACCACGTTAAATGCCATTATTTTTTCTATTTTACCGGGGCGTCACTCTTCAATCAACAATCATCAATAGTCAATAGTCAATTATCAATTCCCTGGTCCAACACTTCCCTTACCTTGCTCGCCAAATCCTCTGGTGTAAAAGGCTTTTGGAGAAACTCTAACCCTTTTGCCAAAACCCCGTGATTAACTATGGAGTCGTCTGTATAACCTGACATGTAGATGATTTTCATATCTGGATACAGAGGTTTCAGCAATTCTGCTAATTTACGACCGCTCATCCCTGGCATCACCACGTCGGTCAACATCAGATGAATCGAGTCCTTGTGCTCATCGGTGACCCTTAATGCATCTTCACCTTGTTTAGCGTCCAGGACCCTGTATCCATAGCGGTGAAGAATCTTCCGGGCCAGATTTCGAAGCGCATTATTGTCTTCCACAATCAACACGGTCTCAAAGCCGCTGAAATCTTCCATAGGGGTTCTTTCTTTTTTCACTGGCTCGGCATCGCTTCCCACTCTGGGCAGGTAGAACTTGAAGGTAGAGCCTCCTCCAGGCTCGCTATAGACCCAGATAAAGCCACCACTTTGCTTGACAATGCCATACACAGTGGAAAGTCCTAAGCCCGTGCCCTCACCCTTCTTTTTGGTGGTGAAGAAGGGCTCAAAGATGTGGGACCGGGTTTCCTTGTCCATACCGATGCCGGTATCACTCACTGCCAGCATCACATAGGGGCCTGGATGTTCTTCAACACCGTGAGTGCGAAAATAGTCCTTATCCAGTTCCACGTTGGTCGTCTCAATGGTGAGCTTGCCTCCCCGGGGCATGGCGTCCCTTGCATTGACTGCCAGGTTCATGATCACCTGGTCTATATGCCCGGAGTCAGAATTGACCTTGCCCAGTTCTGGTTCTAAAATCGTTTTCAGTTCAATATCCTCTCCAATCAAACGACCAAGCATCTTATATATCTCCCTTATTCCGTTATTGAGATCCAAAACTTCTGGCTTAAATATCTGTTTGCGGCTGAAGGCCAGAAGCTGGCGGGTCAAGGAGGCAGCACGCTCCCCTGCCTTCTCGATCTCCTCGAGACACTCACACAATAGATTTTCTTCCTTAAGGTTCATCAATGCAAGATTAGCATTGCCTATTACACTCGTCATTAGATTATTGAAGTCATGAGCCACCCCTCCTGCCAGCCTCCCGATGGCCTCCATCTTCTGGGCCTGTATAAATTGAGCCTCAAGTTTCATTTTTTCTTCTTCTGACCGTCTGAGATCCGTGATATCATTAGCTACGATTGTAGACCTTATCGGTCTTCCATCTTCATCAAACGTAGTTCTTGAGTTAATTATACAAAAAAGCTCCTGGCCGTCTTTCCTTTTTATTTTGTACTCAACACTCTCATTAATCTGTCCACCTTCTGAAATCTTATTCACTCTTTCTTTAAAAAGCCTTTTACTATCTTCCGTTAAAAGGTCAAAAAGGTTCATGGAGAGTAATTCTTCCTTTGCGTAACCTGTAAGCTCACACGCCACGTCATTCAAGCTAATAAGCTTATTCCTTATAATATCAAGTTCTAAAATTCCCGATGGAGCATGGTTTACAAGTTGTCTGTATTTTTCCTCATTCTCCCGCAGTGCTTCCTCTGCTTGCTTGCGAGTCGTAATGTCTATTAATGAAGCAATGCTTCTCTTGGTTCCGGGAAACATTGCTATCTTATTAAGTATCTCTTTTATATTCCCTTGCCTATCAACAAAGCGAAACTCATACTCTTTTGGTGCTTCCCTTTCTTTTTCTCTTCTTTTGCCATGATACTCTTTCATTTTTTCCAAATCTTCTTTGACAACAAATTCTATCCACTTGATCTTTCCTTCCACTTCCTCTTTGGAATATCCACTAAGCTTCTCGAATTCTGAGTTGGCCATAGAAATCGTCATATCCTCTTCGATAATAACGGTAGCTGCCCCTGTATTTCCAAATACACTACGATATCTTTCTTCTGATTTGAGCAGGGTCTTCTCAGCCTGCTCGCGCTCAGCCATCTCCTTCGCCAATAGATCCCGTGAGGTCGTTGTCTTTTTTAGATCTTCAGTCATTGCATTAAAAGCAGTGGCTAAAGCTCCTAACTCATCACGGCCCATTTCATCTATTTTATATTCAAGGTTACCTTTTGCAATCTCTTCAGTTCCTTGCATAAGCTTACTGATACGCCGGTACATCGCTCTGGAAAAGAAGAAAGAAAGTACCATAACCAAGAAAAAGATGACACTCCCATACCCTATGGTGGTTTTTAAAATAGCCTGCCGTGCATCTTCTACCTGTTTTAACGAGAGTACCATTATGAGTGACCATTGCTCATTTCCTATCTTTATAGGGGTAATGATACGTTTAGTTGTCTCAGCGCTCTTTGAGTAAACCGCATCCTCTACAATCTGTGTTTCAGGGCTCACTAATGGAGCACTCAATAGTTCTTCTTCATACTCCTTGTCACCAGAACTCATATAAATCTCTCCATTTGGCTTAATGATCGCAAGGAATATAATATCTTCAGAGTCTGTTTCCTCTTTCATCTGCCTTTCAACGAAATGCCAGTTTAAAGACCAGAATGCATTTTTTGCACTGGAGGCTACATGTATTGATATGTGTTTATTCTTTTCAATCAGCTCTCCCTTAATGGTTTGGGTCTGCTCTCTTATGGATACCACAGTGATGGTGCCAATCCCGATGATAAACAAGAGCAAAACCATAAGACTTATCTTAAAGAAGAGTCCCCTCTTTTTTAGCAAAGACAATTGTTTTATGTACCCTCCTTTTTAAATAACTATTTCCTCTCCAGGGGTAAGAACCATGGTCTTTGTCTTTGGTGCATAATGCCTCACCTCTTTTACAAATTCATCAGCAGTCTGGGTAAGCACAGGGAAGGTGGCATAGTGTTCAGGAATCACATATCGAGGACGGATAAGCTTGCATGCAAAGGCAGCCTCCTTGGGGCCCATGGTAAAAACACCACCAATAGGAAGTATTGCCATATCCGGCTTGTAGAAGTCTCCTATGATGTGTTTCATATCACCCATTAAAGAGGTATCACCAGAGTGATATATTGTGAATCCATTTTCAAACTCTATGATATAGCCAGCTGCCTCACCAACAAATTTGTTAACCCCTTCAAATCCGGTTAATTGGGCACCTGCTGAATGAAAGGCCTCTGTCATGGTTATCTTGATGCCATCAAAATCTGCTGTTGCGCCTTTATTGGCGAGGGTAAATGTCTGGCAGTTTGCCTCAGGAATCTGGGACTTAATAAAGAAGCTGAGTTCCCAGGGCGCTACAACCTTTGGTTTGTATTGAGCTATAAGCTCTTTTGCATCTGGCAGCATGAAGTGATCCACATGTCCATGGGTCCACAGGATCAGATCAACTCTGCCAAAGCTGCCATGTTTTCTATATAGTGTCGGGCACTTTGGGTTTGTCTTGATCCAGGGATCAAGCAGGATCTTTCTTCCCTTTACAGATGTGAAGAGAAAACTGCCGTGTCCGAGCCATGTGATACCGACCTTACCTTTTCCAATGGGGGTTTTTTCTTGAGCATAGGCAATTTCACCTTTCAAAAAACCATGAAGACCAACCATCCCTATGGTTGCACCTAAGCCCTTAAAGAATTGTCTTCTTGAAACACTCATTTTTTACCTCCTTTTTTTTAGTTGCTATGTTGTGGGAGATTTTTCCCATATGTTGTTCCATTCCTCCTCAATCTGCTTTCTCTTGGGGTCTTCGAGCATTTTCATCAATACTGTTCCCACTTCCATAAAGTCACTGTCCGCATAGGTGAAAAATCGAGGCTTCGGGATATGTCCCATAGCAGTAGTATTCTTTTCCCTGTCAGGAAGAATGAGGATGACAGGTAACTCTGAGAGTAAATCCCGAATGGAGGTCAATTCGAAAAGATCTTCTCTGTTACAAACCAGCAGCGTAGCGATTGAAATACTATTAGCAGGCTGCCTGAGCCTGCGAGAAAGATCATCGATGCTTGTAAATATCTCTGTTGTGGCTTTCGAGGCTATCATCTCCACCACTTCGTAAATCCTTTCACTAACCTCACTTGTTTCCGGTATATAAAAAAGCACGTTCATTTCAAAAGTCACTCCTTAGTTTTTTCCTCACTCCATACTAAAACAGGCTTGAAAATTGCTCGTTCGTAGATACGGCACAGGAAAATAGCTGAGCCTTTTCTCATACCGAGTTCCCTTAGCCGACAGTAAACGTGCAGAGGGTTCAGATAGTGTTGTAATCTTTCGGCGTATGAGCTTACGCAACCATGCCTTTGTTTCTTCAAACGAACCTTTTGCATAACGATAAAAGAGCTTCCTATCAGAGGGAGTATAACAACCATATCCCTCCATCCGGCTTCCGGCTCTACTTTGTCCCGCTTCCAGCCCGTGAGGCTTAAAAGTCGGAGGGTGGGGTCTACGAGCCGGAGGCCAGTTTCAATCATCAATTCTGGAAAACCGAAATCCGAAAATCACTCATTCTATGGCAATAGAGTAGACAGGCATTGGTCTTTCTAAGCCTTTGAGCAAACGGAACGATTCATGAGCAACGCGAAACTGCAAACCTACCTTAGCCTTAACACTGTTACTGATAAGTATCTCACCTGAAGCCGCCTCAGATGACAAGCGCTGCGCAAGATTGACATCCGATCCAATCACCGTGTAATTAAACCTCTTCCGAGAACCCAGGTTTCCCAAAAACATCTCGCCGGAGCTGATCCCAATACCGAGACCAATATCATCTAACGGCTTCTTCTTTCTTATCCATGTCTGCTTAAGCTCATCAAATGCTTTTAACATTGCAATGGCTGACTTGACAGCTATATTTTCCGGGTTTTTTAGGGGAATGGGGGCTCCAAAAAAGGCAAGGAGAGCATCTCCCATGAACTTGTCTATTGTGCCTCTAAACTTGAAAATGACTTCGGACAAAAGGCCAAAAAAGTCATTCAGGAATGACCTAAGTGTTTCCAGGGGGAGATGTTGGACCAGAGGCGTAAAGTTTCTAATATCCGCAAAAAGGACCGTAATATACGTTATTTCACCTATGTCTATGGGGTTCTGTTTTTGGGATAGTACCATTCCAGCCACTTCTGGGGATACATATTGCTCAAAAATCGTTCGCATTCTTACTTTTTCGGCCCTTTCATCCATAACCCTGATGTTCTCCAGAGCCATAACAGCTTGGCCGCAAATAACTGAAAGCATTTCAATATCGGCGTGGGTGAAAGGAGATCCCTGTTGTCCCGTCTTACTTATGTTCAGCACTCCCAGCGTCCTCTCTCTCGATTTCAGGGGGAAAGAGATGGCTGCTATAATATCTTTCGATTGTAAGAAAGGAGCGAACTTGGGATTGCCTTCAGGTCCACCATTGAGGATGAGAGGCTTCCCTCTTTGGAATACCCGCCCGGCAATTTTTTCCCCTGGCTTTATCCGAACGTTACGGATAATTTCGTCTTTAATGCCTTTTGCTGCGACAATCCGGAGACAGGCCTCTCTTTCATCATAGAACATTACCGATACTCTTTGGGCAGTAGTCTGCTGCGATACTGTCTTGATCAGTTCATCGAGTACCTCTTTTCTCGTCATGGATGTTATAAACTTTTCCCCAAGTCTATAGAGCGGCATAAGTGTTTTAAGGCGGGTGTTTTCCTCTATCAGGGCAGCCTTGTGAAAGGAGTCCTTCACAACCTGGACCAGTTCTTTCGGGGTAAAGGGCTTTCTGATAAAGGCGCTGAATCCCTGTTTTATGGCTTGAATTGCCATATCCATGGTACCGTGACCCGTAATCAATATTCCTATGAGATCATGGTATTTGTCTCTCAGCGCAAGGAATGTCTCTAAACCGTCTTTTCCAGGCATCAACATATCTGTAACCACCATATGTAATTGATTACGGAGATCACGTGTAACCGCTTCTTCGCCACTGGATGCGCAGCTGACATCGTATCCTTCATTTTTCAAGATATGCGAGCATAAATCAAGAATCATTTCCTCATCATCCACAACAAGAATTCTCTTTGTCACCTCAAACCTCTCCTCTCCCTTAACTATAAAGGCCCATATCCTTTTTCTTCTTCATCACCCCATGGCCACCTGCTGTTGTTTAGCTGATGGTAAAATCACTATGAAAATGCTTCCCTTGTTCAGAACGCTTTTGACACGCATAACACCGCCGTGGGCCTCAACAATTCTATTGCTTACCCAGAGGCCAAGACCCACCTGACTCACTTTATTTTGGGTCGAGTAAAAAGGCTGAAAAATTTTTCCACGGTGATCATCCGATATGCCGGGTCCAGTATCCTTGAAATATACATAGACTTTGTCGTGCTTTTTTCCAGTCCTCACACTGAGCAAACGGCGTTTTTCCGTGGTTTCTAAACCTTTTTCATCCAATTTCGGAGACGTCTTAAATACGCCCATAATGGCCTTTAGGGCATTATTCACAAGGTTAAAAATCACCTGTCCCATCTGAGTAGTATCGGCCATAACCGAGGGTAGTTTCTCTGCCAATTTGCAGTCAAGATGAATATCATCTTCGAGCATTTTACCCTTTGTCAGAAGAAGGGTTTTCTTAACAATTTCATTAAGATCAACTTCAACTTTTACACCAGGACTGGCGCTCACAAAATCCAAAAGGGTCTTGGTGATGTTACCCGCCCTAACAGCTTGAATTCGAATTTTTTCCAGATTCTCTTTCACCTGTGAATTATTCATTGAGGAGCTGAGAATAATATCCGTGTACCCTAAAATGCCCGTGAGAGGACTATTCAACTCATGGGCAATGCTCACGGAGAGTTCTCCAAAAGCAGCCATCCTGGCTGAAGTCAGCAATTGGTCTTGCGCCCTCTTTTGAGAAACCAAAGCATTTTCCAATTCCCTGTTGGACTGCCGCAAATTCTCGTAGAGCCTGGCATTCTCAACTCCATAGGCCACCTGCTGGAGTAGTGTCTGGAGGAATTGGACATCCTCTTTCCCGAAATGGGGCACTGCCTCATTCCTTCCTAAAATAAGAACGCCTATGGAGGTACCTTTGGTAACAATGGGGAGGCACAAGAGGCGGCGAAGGACAATGTCAGCGCCAATGAGATTTTTTAAATATGGCTCCTTTTCGATGTCCTCTATTGATACAAAAGAATTACTTTTGATAACAAGTCCTGCAAGGCTTTTGTCTGCATCAATAGGTATTTTGTTAGGGAGTTCATTGGTTATACCGGATGTTGCCACCACATAGAGAGTTGGGGAATCATCCCTCTTTGCCGCCAGATATCCTGCTTGAGAGTTTGATGCCCTGATGGTTCTCTCAAGAATAGCCTTTGAAACCTCCTCCATATCGATGGTTGTTACTACTATTTTTCTTATTTCATTTAATGCTGTAGCATAAACCGCCCTTACTTCCACTTCTTTGGTCGCCACTTCCAATTTCGAAAGGGTACGGTTGAACGTATCTGCAATCATGGCCAATTCTCTGGTTTCTCCACCGTCTTGCACCTTTTTCACCTTCCCCTCTTCAGCCTGCGCCATGGCAGAAGATAAATTCTCAATATGCTCGGCCATCTTCCTAAAAATTATAAATCCCTCAAACACAAGAACCATGGATAGGGCAACAAGAGCTCCGGATAGAGCCGTGTTTAATGCCCCAATCCTGAAATAAATATACGCAAATACGAAAAACGGGATGGCCGTGAGGCAGGAGAAAACGACCTTAAGACTATATCTTACGCTCCTGTAAGCGGAATAATCCTGGGTAGTTGTATCTTTTGTTATTTGGTTATCCATTCCTTTACATCCTCAACTTTATGCCTTCTCATGTTCCCATTATCTCTCCGAGCCGGAGGCCAGTTTCAAGTTTCACGCCCGCCCTGGCCTCCGGCTCCGCTTCCAGCCCGTAGGGCTTCCAGGCCGGAGGGCTTCCAGGCCGGAGGGTAAATCCTACGCCTCGGAGAGCGCGACGACACAGGAACATTATCATGCTTTGTAACGATTACCGTATCTATAGATATAAACATACCCTTTCAAAGCCAGGTCTGGGCCAGGGGTCTGGGCCAGGGTTTCCGGTATCAATTTCCCCAGCACTTTCTTTTTTGAATTTTTCAATCATCAATCATCACTCCTCAATCCAAACAATTAACAATAGTCAATCTATTTGTCCATCACCTCCCGCACCTTCCGTGCCAGATCTTCATGCGAAAAGGGCTTCTGGATAAAGTTAACGCCCGCCTGGAGGACCCCATGGTGTACAATGCCATTGTCCGTGTATCCTGACATGTAGATACTCTTGATGTGTGGGCAGTTTTGTCGGAGCATCCCTGCCACTTCCTTGCCGTCCATGCCCGGCATCACTACATCGGCAAGCAAAAGGTCTATGGGGGCCTGGCGGCTTAAGGAAATATTTAGGGCCTCTTCACCATTGGTGGCAGTGAGTATATCGTAGCCATATCCCTTTAACATCCTCTCTGCCACCCTGCAAAGGGCCTCATCGTCTTCTACTATGAGGATAGTCTCATCTCCTTTGAGGGAGGTTTTAGGGGATTGATCTTTCTTCATGGCTTCTTTGTCTTTTTGTACCTTTGGGAAATAGACATTAAACGTCGTGCCCTTTTCAGGTTCGCTATAGACCCAGATGTTTCCATGGTTTTGCTTTACAATGCCATATACGGTGGAAAGGCCTAGGCCCGTGCCTTTGCCCTTCTCTTTGGTGGTGAAGAAGGGCTCGAAGATCCGGGACAGGGTTTCCTTGTCCATTCCGGTGCCGGTATCACTTATTGCCAACATCACATAGGGGCCTGGATGTTCCTTAACAGCGTGAGCGCGAAAATATTTCTCATCCAGCTCCACGTTGGCGGTCTCAATGGTGAATTTCCCTCCCCGGGGCATGGCGTCCCTGGAATTGACGGCCAGGTTCATGATCACCTGCTCCATCTGGCCTATGTCAGCATTAACCTTTCCCAGTTCAGGCTCCAATACCGTAAGCAGTTCAATATCCTCTCCGATAAGACGCTTCAGCATCTTCTCTGTTTCCTGTATTATGTAATTGAGATTCAAAACCACGGGCTTTATCACCTGTTTACGGCTGAAGGCAAGAAGCTGGTGTGTCAGGGAGGATGCACGCTCTCCTGCCTTCTTGATCTCTTCTATAAGCTCGCGCAATGGATTATCCCTGTCAAGGTCCATTAACACTAACTCGGCATTGCCCATTATGGTGGTAAGCAGGTTGTTGAAGTCATGGGCTACCCCTCCTGCAAGGGTGCCGATGGCCTCCATCTTCTGGGCCTGGTGCAGCTGCGCTTCGAGTTTCTTTTTTTCTGTGATGTCAATAAATATATCAAGCACGTGTTCCTTACCATTCAATAGGACGCGGGTAGCAGTCTTTAGAATGGGGACTTCTGTTCCAGTTGCCGTAAGAAGTGTTTGCTCCGAGTTGTCCACTTTTTGTCCTAGATCTTTCATCGGACACTTTCCCTTCTCTTCCGGGCAGATATATTTATGACACACATTACCAATAATCTGCTCCTTAGGGGCGCCTATCATTTCGACGGCAGCAGGATTTACGTTAACAATGGTGAATGTTTCTGCATTGATGAGTGCAATTCCTGCTTGCATGGAATCCAGTATGAGCTTTAAATGCTCTTCACTATCCAGCAACTTATCCTCCGTCTGCCTTCGTGCCGCTTCTCCTGTTATGCTATGAAGAGCGTAAGAGATGTCCCCGGCAACCTCTTTAAACAAGTATTGTTTTTCCTTGTCTGTTACAAAATTTTTATGAATAGAAACATGTAATATGCCGTAGAGCTTTTCGCCATATTCCAACCGACAGGTGATTGCCCCCTTATCCCCATACGTGTTCGGCATGGGACAGTCATTATAGGTGGGTATTGGGTCTTCGGTTACCAAAATATCCGATTGCGACAATGCCTTCCGAGCACACTCGGGCAACCCTCTTTTCTTAAAACGCTCTACCATAGGCAAAAAGTCCTTGCCCAATCCGGCTTCAGCAATTTTCACCAAATCCCCATTCCCATCCAACAAGGCGATCCAAGCATTATTGCAGCCAGGAATTTTGATGAGGCTGTCGCAAAGATCTTTGATGAGACGATCTCGGTTCTTTTCCTTTACAATCAGTTGGTCGACTTTACGGACAGTATAAAGTACAGAATTGAGTTGCTCTATCCTCTCCTCAGCCTGTTTGAGTTCTGTGATGTCAGCCATGATATGAACGGCGCCTGTTAGATTGCCCTTCTCGTCTAAGAGTGGGTCCACGGCAGCGTTAAACCATCGGTCACCCATCGGCAAAACTAAAGTATCTCTGCACCGGGTCTCTCGGATGCGCACTAAGGGACACCTTTTGATGGGTTCTGATGTACCATGCACAAGTTCCCAGCAGGGGTGGTTGAAGATCTCGCTAAAAGGCTGTCCAATAAAATTGATCATGGCCTTGTTACATCGGAGTACTCTTCCATACGGGTCTGTCACGAACATAATGTCGCTAATGGCATCGAATGTAATCTTCAATTCACTGGCAACACTCCACAGCGCCTCTTGCATCTTCATGGGCTGGGTGAGTTCCCTGTCTACTTCCTTTGTCCTCCCCTGAAATCTTACCTCAAGAAAGTCCTCCATTCTTAATCCTTCATTATTTTGCTCCACCTTTTCATACAAGACTTTGAGTGCAGCGTCTGTCTTTTCGACCACCCATTTTCTATCTATTAATGCTTTTTGCAGGCTTTTGATCTCTTCAGCAGGCGGTTCATTCACCTGATCTATCCGAGATTTGTCTGTGGCCATAACAACCCCCTCAATGTTGGATTTTTGATCCCTTTTAATTGACTATTGATAATTGATTATTGATAATTTAAGCTCATTATTTCTTTATCATTGACCCCTCTATGGAGTTCTGTTAAATTAACAATATGAAGCCTATCAAATATGACCGACATGCCAAAAGGCGCATGAGAGACCGTCATGTTATTAAAGATGAAGTGATGTCCGCTATTGAAGATGCGGATTTTTTGAAACAAAGCATAAAAGGGCGCCTTAACGCCTTTAAGTTCATCAATGGGAGATATCTTCGAGTAACCTTTAGAGAAGAACCTGAGCATATGTTCATTATAACAGTTACTATTAGGAAAAAGCCTTTTATGGAGTAGTGCTATGAGAATTGAATATAGCAAGAGTATCGATGCATTATACATTAGACTGAGAGAAGCAGAGGTCTGTGACTCTATTGATATTGAGGAAGGTGTAACGGTTGACCTTGATGAAAAAGGCCATATCGTCGGCATAGAAATCTTGGATGTAAATGAAAAAATGGACATATCAGACCTCGTTAACATTAGTATTGAGAACATACCTCTTGAGAAAGTAGCTTAGTCCAAACCTGATCCGAGATTCAGAAGCAGCATTCCCCTCGGTCTGCTTCCGCAATTGCAGCTGTTTCTTTGCAAAAGGAGAAACAACGTGACCGTTACCCTAATCCTTTTGGGTGCGGCCGTTATTGCTCTTATTTGGGTATATTGGATCACTCGGAAACCTAAACAAAAACATCCTTACCGCACTACGTTGATCGATTGATGATTGACTACTACTACTACAGTTAATTGGCGATTGATGATTGCATCCGCGATGCTTGATACTGGCCTCCGGCTCCGCTTCCAGCCCGTAGGGCTTCCAGGCCGGAGGCCAGTATCACGTTTCAAATTTCAATCAACAACTACCAACATTCAATTGTCTCAATCGTCAATTTTCAATCGCTTCCTTGCAACATAAAACAATTCTTCCGGAGATTTTCCATCTTCAGGAAAGGTTGCAATACCAGCGCTAATAAGGTGACCGTATGAAGTATTTCCAACCACAATTTCACTGCCTGATATATCTTTATCTACCCTTTGTTGAACTATCCGGTTTCCTGTACTGTCAGTATCAGGCATAACGACTATTATCTCGCCGTTCCATGGAGCGATATTTATTAGATCGGTTTTCTTTATCCTCCCTTCAATAATCTTTTCTTTGGCTACATTTAAGATCTTTTCACACTCCTTTTCTCCGTAAACTTCCATGAAGTGCTCAAAGTCCGCAATCTTGATGGTTAAAACTAAAATGGATAGTGGTGAATATTTTTGTATTGCCTTTGATATCGTACCTTTAATACTATTGAAAAACAGCATCTCTCTATCAATTACCGGAATGGTAAAGCTGAATGTAATCCCGTGGCCTTCTTTGCTTTTGCACTGGATTTTCCCTCCGTGGGCTTCAACTATGTATTTACTTATCGCAAGGCCCAAGCCTGAGCCTGATTTCTTATGTATGGACAACGACGATTCCACTTGATAGAATTTCTCAAAGACATGATCCATCATTTCCTCCGGTATCCCATCCCCATTATCAGTAACCGAAATATGCAAAAAACCTTTTGCGCTGCCAGGAATATCCGACACCTCCGAGGTCTCATGCACAGTTACCGTTACAACCCCATTGTTAGGGGTAAACTTGATCGCATTGCCGATAAGATTGATCATCACCTCCTCTATCCTGGAAAAATCCGCATACGTGGCAAGCAGGGTGGGGTCGATGTTCATCTTTAATGATATGGATTTTTGATCGGCCAGGGCCTTGCACAGGCCCAGCGCACGTTCTATGCAATCGCCTATGCCCATTTCAGTATAATTCAACTCCATTCTTCCCGATTCTATTCTGGAGATATCAAGAATGCTATCAATGAGACCAGCGAGCCGGTCTATATTCCTTTTTGCCATGGACAGGAATTTTTCCTGCCCAGCAGTTATCTCCCCTGCCTTTCTTTTTATCATAAGATCAACAGCGTTCTTGATTGACGTAAGAGGGGTCCTCATTTCATGAGAAGCCACGGCTATAAATTCTGTCTTCATGCGATCGATCTCTTTCTCCTTGCTCACATCCCTGATAAAGCAAATTATGTTTTTGTCCCCATATTCTTCATCATTGGATCTACTCGCGGCCATATCGGCGGCGAACTTTTTCCCATCCTTGCGCACTGCCACGAGGGCTCTCCGCATGTACAACGCTTCGGTTCGGGTTGAACCCCTGAACAGTGAACCCCACCTGCCGTCCGGCGGGCAGGCTTGAACCTGACAACCTGGGTAGTTACAAAATTTCAATAATTGGAGCAATTCTGAGTAGTTTTTTTGTTTAAACCGAAGTCTCTTTCAGGATCTCCTCATCGCCTCTTACCTTTTGAACGAGACTGCCAGAGGCATCTGAGAGGGCATCCTTTACAAGAGCCTTAATATAATTAATATCGAATGGCTTGGTGATATAATCATAAACCCCCAATCTCATTGCCGCCCTGACGGTTTCCATGCTTCCATAACCCGTGATTATAATTACCTCCGTATTTTCACTCAGTCTATTAATTCTGCGCAAAGTTTCGATTCCGTTCATATCGGGCATTTTCAAGTCTAAAATTATCAAATCCGGCCTTTTTCTTCGTACAAGTTCTAACGCCTCTTTGCCATTATTTACTGTAAGCAATGTATATCTTTCCTTACTTAGTATCCTTTCAAAAAGGCCAAGTACCTTTGGCTCATCATCTACTACTAAAATAGTTTGTCTCCTTTTCATTTTAATTTCCTTTCCTTAAAAAAGAGTTAACCTCTTTTTTTCTTCTTTACAGGTTTACGTTTAACCTTTTTCTTAGGGAGTGTTATTTCTAAAATCCCGTTTTTAAAATATTCCACCATCTTCTCAAAATCTACATCTGGCGGCAGATCAATCTCCTCTTTGAACTCCTGTTCCCCGTGTTTGGCAAAGATAATATACTTATCAGGTTTTATGCCGATGTTTACCTCGCCTCTTGAAAAGCTACCCATATCTATTATAATCTTCACTTCTTTCGCTTCTTTAAACACATCCACAAGAGGTTCTCTTATTTTCTTAAAAATAGGCTTTGTTTCATATATCCACTCTCGAGGTCTCCTGTAAACCTTCAGCTTAAACCTTTTGTCTTCCCCCCCCCCTTTTTTTTTAAACTGGTAAGTTTTCTACGCGGGCCTGTACTTGTTACCGGCGGTATGCTCCTAATCATAATCGTTTATCCTTCTAATCTACGAGCGTTGGCCTCTTACCCACCTCTACCCTCTCCTGCAATTTTTACAAGCTGAGAAAGGAATTGCTAAACACAATATCGCCTATCTTGTTCAAATCATCTATCCCCCTAACCTCATGGGAAAACAAGGGCACCTTTGTGACGCTATGCCTGGAAAATCTTGAGCGAATCTTCTTGATGTATCCCTGCTGCTCCACCCTTCTGGATGAGCAGAAATCACAGTCTGTTTGCGGAACGACCATGTTAATTACCACCTGTTCACAGGGGATCTTTGCGTTATCCAAAGCGCCTGCAAGACGTTCCAGCTCGAGGAAACCCATGGCCTCGGGGATGGTGACCGCCACAAAGGCCGTTCTTTTAGCATCCACAAGGGTCTCTTGAATCCTCCTGACATTCTTAGACAGGGCCAGAGCCTTTTCAGCGGCCTTGGTCAGCCGGACCACTCCCTTATATTTCAACAATAATCTGAAAAACGCCTTCAGCCATTCCCTTACCAAATCTGGCAGTTCCAAAAAACGGAGGAGGTGGCCGGTGGGGGCCGTATCCAGCACAAAGATATCAAATTTCCCTTCCTCCCTCAGGTCCATGATATTACTCAGGGCCATGATCTCGTCGAGACCTGGGGGTGCAAACTCGAGGATTTCGGTCATCACCTCACGGTCAAACTTGATATCGGCACCGCCGGCTAAAAAGCTGTCAAATACTTCTTCTATATCCTTCTTGAAATTTTCTTTGAAATCCGCCCACAGATTGTCCGCGTCTATTTCTAAGGCGAAAAGGTTAGTATCGTCCGTTGTCCGTTGTCCGTTGTCCGATGTCAAGCCAGCCGCACTTAATGACTTTGGACTTTGGACATTGGACATTGGACTATAGTCTATCGACGTAATCTTATTCCCGATGTTTACTTTGAAGGAATCGGACAGGGAATGGGCTGGATCTGTGGAGAAGACAAGGACTTTTTTTTCCGAATTGCGCTGGGCCAGATAAATGGCGGTGGCAGAGGCAAGAGAGGTCTTGCCCACTCCGCCTTTGCCGCCAAAGAAAATAAATTCTAGATCGGGATTGAGCTGCAAATACTGCTGAGGTTCTTCATCATCGTAAATTGCTTTGGAGGGTCTATAAGGTTTAGATTTTCCCAAGAGATAATCCGCCAACCCTTTCAATTCTTCGAGTCCCCGAATTTCCCTGGGAAACACCGGAACTTTGATCAATCTATATTGAGAAAAAACTTCTTGGATTTCGGACAAAGGCTGCCTCTGATCCTCCTTTTTGGATGCGCAAAATGCACAGCCATCCTTATTCGCTACATGGTTTACAATAATCTCCTTAACCGGGACGTTGATCTTCTCCAGAGAGCTAATCAGCCGCTTCGTTTCATAGATACTCATAGGCTCAGGTATAGTTACCGGGACAAAGCGTGTTGTCTCCATGTTGCAGAGCAGCTTTTTGACCCTGTTAATGTCCGAGGAGAGGTTTTCGAGAAAAATATCACACTCATCTTTCACATATCTTTTTCCGGTAAAATGTACGGCCATGTAACGGTGCTTGTGCTGCATCAGGTCCATGACCTCAATCCATTTCCTCATCTGTTCGGGCAGGTTGAGCATCCGGACAGTATGCCCGGTAGGGGCAGTATCAATGATCAGGATGTCGTATGTTCCCTCCTTTAAGAGGTTGGCAATCTCGATGATGGCCATGACCTCATCCATGCCTGGGAGCGAAAGGGCAAGAAACTCGGAAATGTCCTGCCGGTCGAAATAGGTTCCCCTCTCCGCGAGTCTTTTCATCACGGCATCGTTCTTCTGTTTGAACTCTTCTAACAACATGGCTGCATCTAATTCACGCGCAAACAAGTTTGTGCGGTCCGATGTCCAAGGTCCAATGTCCAATGTCCCAGGTCCAATGTCGGAAGCATTGTCGTGATCCTCTCCTGACTTTGGACTATAATGAATTGCTGTTACACGATCTCCTATCTCAATTCCAAAGCTATCCGACAGGGAATGGGCCGGGTCGGTCGATATCACCAGAATCTTCTTGTCGTTGTGACAAGACCGAGCCAGGTGAATGGCAGCGGCTGCGGCCATGGTGGTCTTACCCACCCCACCCTTTCCACCAAAAAATATTAGCCGTAATGCCTGATTATTCAGGAAATCCGTAAAGGTCTTTTTCTTAACCATCATTACTTTTTCTCTTCTTCTTTCTCCTTTTTTTCCTTCTCCTTTGAACCTCCAAATATACCACCAATTAGGCCCCCTACCTTTCCTATTATCCCTCCTGCCATACCAACTATTTCTTCAACTTTTCCAACACCTGGTATCTTTTTTTTCTCTTTCTTTTCTTCTTCCATTTTATTTCACCTCCTTCCTCATCATTGCTATTACCTGCTGAACAGATGTATCTTGCCTCCTGAGTTTTTTAATCGTTCGTAGACGCTTAATAGCATCTTATCCAAAATATCGAAGATCGATGCCACCTCCTATAGGCTTTATCAGTCCAATCTTCACTCATTTTTAAGCCTTGTGGACCTTAATCTCTAATAGATTATTATTATACCTCTTGGTTAGCCCTTCAGCTTTAACCTCGAAAGGCAAAGGAATTTGATGATTATTTAATTTAGATTTACTATTACTAAAAACAGATAGTTTATTTTTGATCACCTCTACTTTTATCTCTTCTTCCCTGACATCCATCAATTCCAGAATTATGCTTAAATAATAACCCTCATCGAATATATCCACTATCGGCTCTTTAATCTCCTCTTTTGGTTGCTTCTTGCCTATAATCCACCAGCTATAGGTAATTATCTTGCCTGTGGCATCATCCTTCTTCGCCCTTTCAAAGGAGAGAATCGGAATGCCAACTATCTTTTCCGCAACCGGGTTGATCGTCTCTCTGATCTCCATGAGGACATGCATATGGCTTGGGGCTTCAATGAGTTCAGCCAGTTGATCAATCCTGGCGTAATGGTTCTCCCACAGGTACAATAATATATCCCTGCCATCCGCATCCAGTTGAGCAGCAATCTTTTGAATGGTCTCGATATTGACTGTTAAAAGAGAGGTTTGCGAGATTATTCTCTCCCTCCACTTTTCAAAATCGTTCACAACAAACCAGATCCTCCCTTTCTCTGAGCCCTCTCTGACATTGTAGGAAATAGACAAGGATTCCCTTTTTCTGAGAACATAGTGAAGCCTTTCTACTGCTAAACCCCTAATATCGTCGATAGGGATCTGAAATCTAATTGTTGGCCCCTGGTACATAATAAGTCTCTGGTTGGTCAAAACGCACCGGGCTACCTTCCATCCGGAGCGAAAATTGTGCTTATATGCCCCCTGGCTTTGTAGAATTATCTGCTCGCCTGTTTGAAGCCTGGGGATGTTAGTTTTTTGAGAAGTTCTTTGCATGGCTCTTCATAACAACTAATGACTATTTAAAATTGAAAATTGAAAATTGAAAATTTCCTATGAGATTGGCCAGTGGTCAATATTCAATTGTCAATTGCCAATATTCAATTTCTCTAACCACCTCCTCAGCTCTTCGGTCGTGTTTTTGATGGGGTCGCTTTCACCCTGTGCCAGGGCCTCTTTCACATTCAGTATGGCCTTTTCAATCTGGCGCAGATAAGAAGCTCGTATTTTCTCTCGTTTCTCCTCCAGGGCTAATTCTGCTGCACGGATCATGCTGTCGGCCCGAATGTTGATCTCCACCTCCTCGCGTCTTTTCACATCTTCTTCGGCATGCGCTTCAGCTTCTCTAGTCGCATGTTCTACCTGCTCATCCGACAAGAGGTGTGAGGCATCGATCCTTATGCTGGCCTGCTCTTCGGTATAGAGTTCCTGTGCAGAGACCCTTACTATTCCGTTCACATCGATCTCAAAGGTGACCTCCACCTGTGCCTTTCCCCTGGGCAGGGGTGGAATGTCGGTCAACTGGAATTGCCCAAGGCTGATATTATCTATGGCCATCTCCCGCTCACCCTGAAGCACATGGATGTCCATCACAGTTTGATTGTCCTCGGCGTTGGTAAATATCTGTCCGTTGGAGGTGGGGATGGTGGAATTGCGGGGGATGATCTTGGCAAAAAGGTCCCCTTCGCTTTCTATCCCTAATGAAAGTGGCGTTACATCCACTAATACCACGTCATTGATCTCCCCCATCAAGACCCCGGCCTGGACAGCCGCTCCGATTCCCACCACTTCGTCGGGGTTGATCTTAATAAATGGCTTCTTATGAAAGGTCTTTTCCACCAGATCTCTCACAGAGGGCATCCGCGTAGAGCCTCCTACCAGCACCACACGATCAATGCCATCCGTAGTCAATTTGGCATCTGCCAAGGCCTGCCTCGTCGGGCCGAGAAGCCTTTCCCTCAAGTCTGCGGTTATGGCTTTGAATATTTTCCGATCAATAGAGGCCTCCAGATTCTTAAGCTCGCCGGTGTTGGTTTTGATAAAAGGGAGTGAGATTGTGGTCCTGGGTTTATAAGAAAGTTCCCTTTTTGCCTTTTCGCTGGCCTCCCTCAGGCGCTGGAGTGAGATTTTGTCCGATTTTATGTTTAAGTCATATTCATTTAAAAATTTTTCAGCCAGATAATCAACCAGCCTTTGATCCCAGTCATCACCGCCAAGTCTGGTATTGCCGCTGACAGCCTTGACCTGAAAAAGACCATCTCCCAGCTCCAAAATAGATACATCAAATGTTCCACCGCCCAGATCCCAGATAAGGATGGTCTGAATGTCTTCACGATCCAACCCATAGGCCAGGGAAGCTGCGGTAGGCTCGTTTATTATCCTCACCACATCAAAGCCAGCCATAATACCGGCCTCTTTAGTGGCCTGTCGCTGGCCATCATTGAAATAGGCTGGAACTGTAATGACCGCCTTTTGTACCTTCTCTCCCAGGTAATTTTCCACGTCTGATTTTATCTTGCGCAAAATAAAGGCCGATATTTCCTGTGGGGAATAGGTTCTTCCATTGAGGGAGGCTCTATAATCAGTGCCCATAAGTCTCTTAATGGATAGAACCGTATTTTCCGGATTGGCTGCGGCCTGCCTTCTGGCTACAGAGCCGACCAGTTTATGCCCCTGGGCCGTTTCGGCAACGACAGAAGGGGTCAGGTTCTCACCTTCGGCGTTTTTAATAATTTTGGCTCGGCCATTTTCTATTACGGCTGCCACCGAATACGTGGTTCCGAGATCTATGCCTATTACTTTGCTCATGTTCGTCCTTTCTAACCACTAACTACTGACAACTGACAACGGACTACTTGTTTCTTTGGTCTCACCCCGTTAGAAATATCTTCTCATCATTATTGCATTTACGGCCCCACCGTTTAAGCAAGTGCTTTAGCTTTATGCACTCCTGTATTTCTAACGGGGCTCACCCATCCACATCTGGAGCATCCTTGCTCTAATAACTCCTTTATGGAAGCTGTTCTCCCGCATTGAGGGCAGGTCTCAGTTTCCCTATCCTCGCCTGTCTGGCCTCCCAAAGATATGGTCTTATTAAGGGCATTCACCCATTGATCGGCCTCTTTTCCCGAGAAACTGGCTACACTTTTAGAACCAGTACCATTGTAAATTACATCCAGTACCTCTTTATACTTTAATACGGTGCTCAAATTCCTCCTCTCCTTGGTGGCTCCGGTAATCTCTTCCACAGGGACCTGGAAGGCTATCTTGCGCTGGAACTCATACCACCAGCATAACCTCTTATTGGTGAGATAGAGGTAGCCAGGCTTCCAGGCATCAGTCATGATCCCACCCTCGGGCGACAGGTGCCATATCTTTCCAGTGCAGAAAATCTTCTCCCCATCCACCAAAAAGGAGCTTGCTCTTTCGTCAAATTCCTCTACCAGGGTAGTATCACCATCCAGGATTACCCTCCCTTCCTCCACCAGATGCTGGAGTTTGTCCTCAAACTCTACGGTCTCCAAGACACTTATCCGGGCTATCTTTCCTCTTTCTAAAGACAAGTATATGATATCTCTGTCTTTTCCGGTAAAGGATCTTTCGCTTCTTATCGCCATGGCTTTTATCTTATTCAGTGGGGTCTCGAAGACTATCTCGGCAATATCCTGCTGATAAAGGAAAAGTCTGGTAGTAGTAAGATAGAATCGTCCCGATTTCCAGGCAGTATAGATCCCCTTTGAATAGTAATAGGAGCCGAAGATTTTAAGAATGAGTTCTTCTCCATCCCTCAAAGAAACCTCTTTAGTCTTCCTATGCTGGGCCTCCCACATACGGGTCCTGGCGTCCATATCCTGCATCAGCCCGTATTCCAACATGGTTTCCATCCCAGCTAAGGCCGCCCTCAAATTGACCCCGATCAGAGGGATGCCAGCCACCGAAATGATGACATCGGCATGGATCACCACTCCCTTGTCAAAAACCCTGTCCAATAGATCAACTAAAGTAGCTCTTCCCTTCCATTCTTTAACTGGTTCCATCTTCCCTCACTTCATTAGGTAAATCCTTTGGATTTTGTCCAAAGTCCAATGTCCGAAGTCCAATATCCGAATGAATTACGACGTTGGACGTTGGGCTCTTTCCACATTAAAATCACTTATCACCCTTCAAGTAACGGATTTAGGTTCTTGACTAATACAGCCTTTTCATAAATTTCATTGAATTGTTCTTTTGTAATGTACTCTTGGTCAAGAGCCACATAGAGGTGAGATTGAACCTCGGATGCAGACCGTCGAGAATACTTTAAGAACCTTATGAACTCTAAATCAGATTGAGAGTCAAAGCCTTCTGCAATATTTCCCATTACAGAAATTGAGGCTCCCTCAATTTGATCTCTTAACCTAAAGCTTTTTATAAGATTGTGAACCGAAGTGATTCTAAAAACCATTTTTGTTAGGATTCTACCTTCTTGCCATGCCTTAATATCTTCAAAGCGCTCGATTTTCATTTCAAATCACCTCCACCTTTGGACATTGGACTTATTTTAAACAAACGAATACGGTGGCCAGGGACCGGTGAAACGGACAAAGAAACCTTCCATATTATTGATCTTTTCCAACTCATCACCTAAGATCTTAGCATCTTTATCAGCCAGGCAGGATAGGTTCATAAGCATCTGTCTTCCTGGTTTTTCTTCTTTCTTCAACTTTTCCACCTTGATTTCATCGGTGACTCCTTTGATCATTTCATAGAAATCCTTGAAACATATCTCCGCCTCTTTCCCTATTTTTTCCCTCATTAACTTTTCTAACTTTTGTTTATACATATAGGCCATGCCTTTTGGTTTAGATTTAATCTCCCGGTCTAAATCTTTAAGTTCCTGGTCCTTTTCTATGAGTTTTTCGCTGACAATTTTAATATCCCAGGAAACTTGAACTCCATATTCAACTTTACCTTTTACTTTATCCAATTTTTCCTTGAGTCTTTGGTAGTCTTCCTTTAACCAGACTTTAACCATCTCCTCCGGGTCTTTTTCTTCATCGGCTTTAATTATAGTGCCAAATCCTAAGGGGAGAACTGTTCCAAGCCTTTCCCTGGCTGTCTCTACAACGGTTTCATGTGCCATAACCCAAACTTCCACCAGTTTATTATCCTTTGATTCATAGGGTTGAGCAGGGCAGTTATGGACCACTGCAGATATGTCCTGGCAAGGGATCGTGTAGACATTATTTCCATCTATACCAATACTACCTAAATTTGTTTCTTGAGAACTTTCAGCCACACAATAAAGATATCTTCCCATGGTATCAGCTTCTGAAGGGACAACTTTAGAGTCAACTTCTTGAGTTTCTCCACTCACTTTTTAACCTCCTCCTTTGCCCATCTTTCAGGGTTTACCATATTATCTAAGACATCATCCACAAGATCATCCAGCCCATCCCTCACCGATTTGACTGTCTCGGAAATTCCCTGCTCTTCTTTCAGGTGATAGATGGCAATATCTATCTCCTCAAGGGCGCTTCCTAACCTTTCTATCTCATCATCATTCAAACTTCCGCCTTCCATACGTCTCAAGGCTTGATGTTTAAGTGCATCTCTGATTATCTCTACTAAAGCAATAACCAGACCTAAGAGTCCGTATTTTAAATTATCTTCATGAATATCAATAGTCATCTGTCATTTTGCTCCGATGAAAAATACTATTTAGCCACAGATTTACACTGATTACCGCTGATATTTTCTCTTTTTCAACTTTCTGTGTCCATCTGTGTCAATCTGTGGCTAAATAATTACTAATTATTTTAATTTCTTATCCTTTCTTCTGGTTTCCACCCACAGATATAGCATCCCTTTTTAATTAACTCCTTTTGAACCACTCGCCTCCCACAAGAGGGACATTCTACCCAGTAGGAACTTCTCCTTTTTCGTTCCACCTCCTTTCTTGCTTCATCCACCACTCTCTTGAAAATAGCTCCAAAAACCATTTTCTTGTCCACTGACCACCATCCCTTCTTCATTCAGTGGTCATTAGTCAATATTCAATTTTTAATTTCCTGTGCCTTTGCCTTGGCGCTTATCCACCCACACCAGGGGCAGCCAGTGGTTGTAAGCTCTTCAACGGGGACCCTCTTTTCACATTGAGGACAGTTTTCCTTAGCTACTATGGCCTCATCCCAGGCAGGTGTCTCCAGATTGGTTCCTGACGGAAACTCCAAACCATATTTTGCTGCAGTCTCAAAGGAGGCCAGGGCCGCCCTGATCTTAATGCCCAGCAGTTCAACACCGGCCACAGATACAGCGATGTCTGCGTTAATCACCAATCCCTTGTCCAGGATCCTGCCTATGACATCAGCTAAACCTGCACTACCACCATCCCGAGATGGTTCTATAGCCATACTTATCCTCCATCTATTGCCTTTTTAGTAACCACACCTTTACCCCGGCATTCCAGACACGGGAGCTTATTGTTTGGCTCTTTCCCCGTTCCCCGGCAGTGAGTACAACCTTCTATCGGTTCTGTAACGCTCACAAAGCCCTTGCCTCGACAAACCGTACAGGTCAAATTGCCTCTGGGTTTTTCTTCACCCGTTCCATTACAATACGCACACATGACTACTGGTGGGTCTAGAGAGCCCTCCCCTGACCCCCTGCATACGGAACATATGGTCCCCTTTGGTTTCTCTCCTTTCCCTCTACAGAATCCGCAAGGATAGGTTTTTTCTGTAAGCAATTTTCCAACCCGTATCCCCGCTCTCCCTTTCAAGGAGTGTTTCCCTGAACTATCAACCTTTGCTGTTGTCCATACCAATTCTTCCTGGCCAGGCTTAGGGAAAGGCGAAACGGACTTATAACCACCCTTCCCTGAATTCGACAGGATCCCCCACCCGAACCGTTCCTGAGATAATCTCTTAAGTTGAACTCGCTGGCCCATTTCTTCTGACTCCACAGTTGGTGTTTTATTCAGGGCCCTTTTCCCTTTAAGGGTAATTCTAAAACGGCCGGACCTTTTTAAATCCAGATAATCCTTTTGAGCCAGGTTTATGCACAGAAGCCTTGCGTATCCGGTGTCTATGCCTAACTGGCGGCTCACCCTATGGCTCGTGGTCTCTCCGCCTGCTTCATGGATTGTTTCTAAAGCCTTTTTTTCACTTCCGTTTACCATTATTGCTCCCAAAAGATAGTAGGCAGTAAGGAGTAAGCAGTAAGGAATAAAGCCAGCCCTTAGTAATCTGCGACTATCTTCTTAAAACCTTTTTCACTTATTTTTTCTTTCGATTCTTTCTTCTCTTCCACTGGCATGAAATCTTGACCAGGGTGATTCAGCTGCTCTGCTGTATCACCGTCCAGCAGCGTACCGCATGAGTTTTTAAAGCGGTACATAATTGCTGGTATTAGGGATTCGGGAAAAATAATTACCCCAGCTCTGTGTTCACTACCGGGTAATTTTTCACGATGAAGATTGAATATTGCTGACTACTCCTCAGCATCTTCCGTATCAATGCGCTTGCGCATCCTGACCCGTTTGAAGTCAAGCATATTTCCTTCGAGATCCAGTCGGGTTTCATAGGTGGCCAGAATATCCATGCTGTCTGGAATCGAGTGTTTTTCTACGACTTCAATGCTCACCACCCACCCATCTTCATCTCTTGCCGTACTTACGGTCGTGGAAATCTCTAAACCAGTAAGCTTATGTAAATCAGACCGCGCCTTTTCAATCACTTCTCCAATACCTAATGCCATTTTCATTTACCTCCTTTATGGTATTTGTTCAGCCCCTTTGGCTTAGAAACACTTTCTGCCGCAACAATCGCGGACAAACCTCCTTTTACGGGATGGGGCTTTTAACGGTTACTCTTTATGCTATACATTGGGTTTTCCTGCTTACTGTCTTCCGTCTGCCAATTCCATAAGTCGTTTTCCGCAATTGGGACAAAATTTATACTCATGGATATGACGCCAGGTCTGCCCGCAGTCGGGACATTCCAGGGTTAATTTCTGCCCACATTCAGGGCAACTCCTCATGGAGCCAGAAGTTATCTCTCCACACCTTGGGCACCTAAATGCGCCCTTTCCTGCCGCTATCATTGGCATCGCTATATTTCCTCCTCCTTCATTTTTTTGATGGCCTCCAACCGCTCCATCAACCTGGCTTCTTCTTTTTCATACTCTTCTTCGCCTATCTCCCCCACCTCATAACGCATCTGAAGTTGAAGGAGTTCTTCATGAATCTTGGACTCATCGGTCATTTCCTGATAAGCGGATTCCCCGAGCTTTTTCCCTATCCAGACCGTAAATTTCAGAGGCGAAAGCAGTATGTCATCGATTATGAATGCCATGTTTTATGTCCAAAGTCCGATGTCCAAAGTCCGATGTCCAAAGTTGAATGTATAAACAATTTACGACATTGGACGTTGGACATCATCACCATTTCACAATAATCTCCACGAAATTGCATGGAGGCATAGGCCCTACATATTTGAAGCGCATTCTACCGTCATACATTGCTGTGAGTTTATCTACCGCATTGTCAAATGCCTTTTCTTTGTCTTTTTGGACCAGAAAGGCGCTGTTGGTGAACATCTGATCGCCAAAGGTGTTGTTTTTCTTGTATTCCACCCAAAGCCCTTTAAAGGCATTGAGAATTGCCTTTTCCTCTCGCACCTTTTTGGCATCAAGGGCCACTTTTACCATCTCACCCAATCGCACCTGTTCTCGTTGCCCCTTTGTTGCCTTTGACATGAGTCGATCTCTCAAAATTCTGATATCCCTTTTTTCATCAACGATTTCACGGAAGACCCCTTCTTTATTTGACCATAGCGCCTTGAGGCCGAGTTCCGTCTTATCTTCCACATATCTTAAGAGGTCTTTAAGCTCTTTATATCTAGCCTTTAAAACCTTTTCCTTTATAAGACTAATCCCTTCACCGATGGTGCCGAATCTTACAGGCAGCATGGGATAATATTTCATTACCTCTTCCATGACCTTCTGGTGTGCCATAGTATTGGCCCTGGTAACAGGGTATTTAACAATAGGAGAAGGGCTGATAACGGCCCCGAGCTCCTGATAGCAAACTGTATAAACCTCATCTTTTCGGTCGCCAATGCCTATTGTATCAAAGCCCTTTTCTTTATTGGTTGCTGCAATAGCGTATATGTATTGACCTTCTTTAGTCATGATATAATGTCCAAAGTCCAAAGTCCAAAGTCCAACGTAACGTCCAATGTCCAGGTCCAAGGTCCAAAGTCATAAGATGATTCGTCATTTGGCACTGGCCATTGGTCGCTGGTCATTATACGTTGGACGTTACTTCGGACGTTAAATATTCAGCCAATTGCTTAAACTTCCTTTCATCCCCTCTGGAGATGAGCACCTTAAAATAGTCTCTGACCTTTTCACGATCTTTTACCTCTTCGATTTCAATCTCATTGGCAAGGTAAGGGATTGCATCGTGAAAGGCGCCTATAAAAAGAACCCCGGTTTCTTCCTCTTTTAGGTTTTCATTGATTGTGGTGGCAATGAACTTATCTCTTTTCTCCATAAGCTGATCTTTATGAAACCTATACCCTATGTAAGCGGTTGTTTTCTCCCAGAGCGATTTCGTCTGGGCAAGTTTGAGGATACGACCATACTCTTCTTTAAGGAGCGCTATGTCTTCTGTTTTTCTGATCTCTCCACCCCTTTCAATCAAATCGAGGACAATCTGGTAATTTCTGCTCCCTTTTTTTGCCCCTTCCTGGATAATCTTGTGCCCCAACTCACCATCGGCCATCAATCCATCTTGATAGACCCCTAGATTCTCGGCATGCAGTTTCTTGAAATATTCCTCGATTTTATCCCAAAATATGGTCACGGTTTGCTTATGTTTCTCCCAACGCTGACTTCCGCATATTTCAGCGCTTCTTTTGTCGATTGCCGAAGCAACGCTTCCCAGGTCAGTGTCCACATGAATCACAGGCACATAGAGCAATTTCCTCATCACACAAAAGTCCCTGACTGCTCCAGAGGCCTGACAGCAACCCACTCTCTGACATTTGGCTCCCTAAAGGAACAATAATCCTCCTGGCAATAATTGCTGAGCATCTGGTAGGCCTTGATTATTTTCTCAAACCTCTTTTGAGCTTCCTGATCACCCAGGTATTTATCTGGATGGAATTTCTTGCTCAGTTCCCTGTAGGTGTCCTTGATTTCCAGGGGCGTGGACTCTTCACCTAAGCCCAGGATCTCCCTGGCCTCATTTACCTCTGTAAATTCGGCCTTTTTCACCTCGAATGTGCTGAAACTATAAGGGGGTAAGGGACCTACGATTCTAAAATTAATACTGTCCTGGTAGTGTCTATCAAGGCCATCAACCTTAGATTCAAAGGTTTCTATTTTATCCCTATCAATAAGGAAGGCGGTGTTCATTATCATAGAATCATCCATAATCGAATTGACATAATAATAATCCGCCTCTCTTTTCAGGGTATCGAGTATCTCTGAGGCACATTTTTCCCTCTTTTTATCCAATGATTCCTTGACAAATTTCCCCACTTTTATTTTGATTTGAAAAATCTGGTCAGGGGACTTTGATGACGCCTCTTCCTTGAGTGTTTTAACACCCTCCTCCTCTCCGATTTCCTTTAAAACCGTCTCAAAATTACTCCATAGCGCTGCTACATCGAGCTCTATTTTGTTTTCCATTTCCTTGAGGTTCTTATTGATCTGATCATAGCCGTTTTCTAAAACTCTTTTAACCTCCTCCTCTCCTTGAACCACTGTTCCGAATTTCATCGGAATAATGTGATAACTTTTCATGACCTTTTCTATTACCGATTGATAGATGGCCAGATTATGGAGAAGGGTCTCCTTGGATAGGAAATCAAATTGTATAAACGGCAAATCGCTGACCAGAGCAGCGATATCCTGATAGGGGATGGAGCAGACTTCTCCCTTATCAATGCCTATGGAGCCTAAATTTTCCGATTTACCTGTGCTGATAAATCCATAAATGTATTTTCCTTCTAAGGTCATTTTGTTTCCTCCATATGATTTATAATTCATGATACAGAATGAAAAATGAATAATTTATGTAACTATTCAGTTTGTCTGGTTCACGGTTCAGGGTTCACGGTTGTTTTGCTTATCTTCATACTGGTCTATATTCATCGCTCTATAACCTTGAACCCCTGAACTTTGAACCTGAGTTACAAATTTATATGATTGGCTCTCATCGCATATGTCATGTTTCTCGATCAATGCCTGACGGAAATTGTATATTTTTCCTCCCAGCTTTTCATAGTTGGTATATAAGTAATGAACGAGAGTTTTCGAAAAAGATCGAGTTTTGTATAACCTTTCCAGGTGACCTTTTGTTGCCTCACAAGAGGCGAATGCATATGTTAGAAACTGAATAAATTCATTCTTATAACGCTTTCGACTGAATCCCTTGATTATATTGTATACAATAGATTTGGAAGAACGGCTGATTTGAATCCCTTCTTCGTACATCTCAAACCAGGGAACATTCGTTGAGCTCATCTTATAAACGTCAATGGCGAGTTTCCTGGCAAACTGATAAATCTCTAATTCTTTATAAGATTGAGGTTTGCTCATTTATCTTAAATCCTAACCCGGATAAACCGGAAAACTGAACTAAAGTGACTAAAGTTACAAGTGAACTAAAGTTAATGAATCGCTTTTAGACTTCGTAGCCATAGGCTACTATGGCGGAGTAGACTCGCTCCGTCTTTCTTTAAAATAGAGAAAATCCTCAACTTTAGTCACTTCACACTTTTTTCACTACTGAATAAATCTTGAAAATTTCTGCATGTTTTGCGCAGAATTTTATCGCTAAGGTACTAAATTCCTGAATTCCTAAATCCTGCATCCTTCAGTTCCCCTAATGCCTCCTTAAAGTGCTTGTCTGAAATCGCAAAATCAGCGTAATCCTCTCCGCCCTTTTCTATAAATTCTCTTATTGCTACCAGAGAGGCTTTCCTGCAAACGGATTCTATGTCTGCGCCTACAAGGCTCTCCGTGCCACCGGCCAGGGCCTTAAGGTCCACGTCCGAGGCCAGGGGCTTCCCTCTTGTATGAACTTCGAATATTTCCAGCCTTGTCTCCTCATCAGGCACAGGAAGCTCCATCAGAAAATCGAATCTACCGGCCCTGAGCAAGGCCGGGTCTATAATGTCCATTCTGTTGCTGGCTGCTAAAACCACGATTCCTTTAAGCTCCTCGATGCCATCCAGCTCGGTCAGGAACTGGCTGATTACCCGGTCAACCACATGAGATGCAGACTCCGAACCCCGCATGGGAACCACGCTATCTATTTCATCGAAAAATATGATACATGGAGATGCCTGCTTGGCCTTTTTGAAAACCTCCCTTATCCCTTTTTCGCTTTCTCCAACCCACTTGGAAAGAAGTTCCGGGCCTTTGACCGAGATGAAATTCACCTCTGATTCGGAGGCCACTGCCTTGGCGAGCAACGTTTTTCCCGTACCTGGCGGGCCATAGAGCAATATCCCTTTGGAAGGGCTGGTTTTTGCATGTTCAAATAACTTACTGTACTTCAGCGGCCACTCAATGGTCTCCTTTAACACCCTTTTTACCTCGGTAAGACCGCCAACATCGCTCCACTTTACATCCGGAATCTCTGCAAACACCTCCCTTATGGCCGAAGGCTCTACCTCCTTGAGGGACTCCATGAAATCGTCCATGGTGACATGAAGTTTCATCAAATCCTCATACGGGATTTCTTCCATCTGGAAGTCAATGTTAGGGAAGATCTTTCTCAGGGTGGTCATGGCTGCTTCCCGGGAAAGCGCTTCCAGGTCAGCCCCGATGAAGCCATGAGTAATCTCTGATATGCGCTCCAAATCCACATCCTCGGCCAGGGGCATGCCCCTGGTATAAATATTGAGGATCTCCAGGCGTCCGTTTTTGTCCGGTATACCAATCTCGATCTCACGGTCGAATCGGCCTGGCCTTCTCAAGGCAGGATCAAGGACATTGGGGATGTTGGTGGCGCCGATGACGATGACCTGACCCCTGGAAGAGAGTCCATCCATCAAGGCCAAAAGCTGGGCTACAACCCGCTTTTCTACTTGTTTTTCTCCTCCCATCTCCTCTCGCTTGGGGGCAACGGCGTCAATCTCGTCCAAAAAGATAATGCTTGGCGCATGCGCAGTGGCCTCATCAAATATCCGCCTGAGATGGGCCTCGCTTTCGCCATAGTACTTGTGCATGATCTCCGGGCCACTGATATGCCCGAAATAGGCATCGGTCTCATTGGCCACGGCGCGGGCGATGAGGGTCTTTCCGCACCCTGGAGGGCCATGCAATAGCACCCCTTTAGGGGGATCAATGCCCAGCCTTTCAAAGACCTGAGGATATTTCAAGGGGAGCTCAATCATCTCACGGATCCGCCGGATCTCCCTGTCCAATCCCCCGATATCTTCATAGGCTATCCTGGCCCTGGCCTCCCCAGCCTCCTTTTTCTCCTGGATCTTGATAACGGTCTTGGGGTTGATTATGACCATCCCTCCGGGCCTGGTGGAAACAACCTTAAAATCCTGGGTTCGAGTTCCAAAAAGCCTTGCCCTTACCGTGTCTCCCTCCACCAGCGGCAAGCCCTCCAGGAGGCTCCCGATGTAGCGGGAATCGTAGGAGCGCATCAAGGTCAAGGGGGCGACAACAATCATTTGGGCTGGATTGAAGTCAGACTTTGTGACGGTAATTTTTTCGTCAATGCCGACCTGGGCATTTTCTCGAATGATCCCATCCAGGCGAACTAAATGCTTGCCCCGGTCTTCCATGTAGGCAGGCAACACCTTGGCCACGGTCTCCCTTTTTCCCTTAATCGTCACCACATCTCCCACCTCGACTCCAATCTTTTTGAAGTCTGTAGGGTCAAAACGGGCAATGCCGCGGCCTACATCCTTTGAGCCAGCCTCTACCACTTTCAGGGTGAGGGTTTTGCTCTCTTTGTCTTTTTTTTGTGCTTTCATATTTTTTGTCCGTTTTCAATCATTCATTGATCATTTGCCTAGTCATTGGTCATTAGTAATCAGGAAATGTCCAAGGTCCAATGTCCAAGGTCGAAGAAGGCACTAAATGGCGTCCATGACTTTGGACTTTGGACAAATAACACTGTTAACTGATTACTGCTCACTGATCACTTTTTGCTATCTTAATCTCCAGTATCCCATTCTTATATGTCCAGGTCATATCCTCGGGCTTTGCCTGTTGTGAGAGCAGGACCTCTTTTTGATATTTTCTGTTTTCTCCCTCGGCGCTAATATTCACAATGTCACCTTTGATCTCCAGGTTGATGTCCTTTTCCTGAACGCCTGGCATCTCCGCAACAATGTGGGTCCCCTCGGATTCGTCAAACACATCCACTATGGGCTCGCGCACCTCCTCCACTACCGGCCCCTTGGGTGTTTTTTTGATATTACCGAATGGTTGAATGGAAGGACTGCCATCGGCCATGGTGCGAACTCTGACCCCGTAGACACCTTTCAGATCCTTAAGCCCTTTTATCTTATCAAGACCGCTGAACTTGATCTCACCTGTCTTGGATAGCTCCTCACCCTTTTCTGCCAGCTTGGTGGCTGTATCGATCAAATTTCCCAGCCCCTTGAAGAGACCCCCAAAGCCGAAATCAATATTGATGCCCTCTTCTTCCTCTTTCTTCTTCTTTTTTTCAGTCATTATCGTATCCTCCTTTTGGATGTCCAAAGTCCAATTTTCAATTTTCAATAATCAATCTTCAATGGTCAATGTTCTCACCACTTCACCACAATATTCACAAAATTGAATGGCGGCGTTGGACCTATATATTTGATGTTGGCCCGGTCCTTATATTTTTCCACCAGATCTTCCACTATGTAATCGAACTCTTTTTCACGTGTCCTGTCTATCAGAAAGGCGGCGTTTAGGAACATATTGTCTCCAAACACATCATTTGTTCGCACATCAACGGCTGTCCGTTTGAACGTGCTTAGGATCTTCTCTGCTTCGCCTACCTTTTTTGCCTCCAAAGCCCCCTTTACCGCCTTGCCCAGAGTGATCTTGAGTTTATTATCGGTCTTTCCCGGTTTTCCCTCGGCCTTTTTCTTGAGCCTTCTAACTTCCTGGTTTTCTTCCGGTATCTCATGAAAGATCCGGTTCATATCTTTCCAGAGTGCCTTGAGGCCCATTTCTACTTTGTTGTCCATATCTCTCAGGAGGCCTTTAAGCTCTGTATATCGTCTTCTCAGCAGAGTCCGCACCTCTTCAGCGCTCTCAGCAATGCTACAGAACCTGACCGGTAATACCGCATAATCCTTCATGACCTCCTCGATGACCTTTTCATGGGCCATCATGTTCTCCCTGTTGATAACGTACTTTGTCATAGGGGAATTACTGATGACAACGCTGAGATCATTATATCCGATGATGCTGACAATATCCCCGCGCTGGCCGATACCGATAGGCCCGAAGTTACGACTTTCATCGCTTTCAATGATGCAATAAACGTATTTTCCTTCTCTGGCCATAGTATTTACTTCTTTCTTCAGAATTTATCCCGTCAGAAATCTTCGCCATTTATGGCAGGGATGCTATAGAAAATGTTATTTCCTTAATGGGCATGCGGTTTAAAGTACCGATCTTCTAACGAGGTTTGCTTTATGCCCTTCACTTGATGCGTTACTTTGATATTTCACAATTCTGCCAACCTTAACCTGGTTGTCTCTATGTGCTCGTCTAACAGGATCATCTTCTGCTTGAGATAATCCCGGATATGGGACCGATTCTCCAACAGGGCTGCCAGTCCTTTCCTGGCAAGCCGATACTGTCTTCCTGGCAGGGCCTCTAAATAGCCTTTCCGAAACAATGACTTACATAGGGATTCGGCAGAATAGGAGGATATGCCAAGGCTTTTTCTTATCTTCCCTTTCCCCGCAGTACCGGCTCCTTCCAAAACCTTTAACAGCCTAAACTCATCCAGAGACATAGTAGCATTAACAGTAAAGGTTAATTGTATCTTTGATAATCTGCCTGACTTCATTTTCAGTCTCTTTATTTGTCTCATTTGTATTAAAATCGAGCACATCCAGGCAGGCCTGTAAAAACTCGCTATTATCAGTCTCAGGCTTTGTGGATGTCTCGTTCAGTATCTTTGCTATCATAATGCTGGCCCGAATACTGGGGTGAGAATTATTTCCCATTCTCTCTCTGAAGGAGCGAACAATATCCACCACCCTCCCGGCATCATCTCTGGGTAGCCCTGATTTGGCCTCCAAAATGGAAACCTCTGTTTCCCGGCCATAATGGCCCAGCTTGATAGTAATCATGCGGTCTTTCAAGGCATCCTGGGCCTTATGCACCCCAGCATACTCCTCAGGGTTGCTGGTAAAAATGGCGTGAAAGTCCGGGGAGACACGCAGATAACCATTTTCCCCACGGGCAGCGGGCAGATCCAGTATTTTTTCCTCCAGGATAGCCAGCAACACATTGTTGGCCTCGGCCTTGGAACGGGTGAATTCATCGTAAATGAGTGTGAATCCATGTTTGCAGGCCACGGTTATCCGGTTATCCACCCATTCGGGAGACACGTTTTCCTCTGATTTGAGGACAGAATGGACAAAATTATCCACCATCTTCTTGCGGCGGTAGCCGTACTGGCCGCCGATCAGGTCGGAGGTGCCAAACTCATCATCGCCGTGAACCAATATGACCGGTCTTCCAATCTGGGCGGCCAGATACATGGCCATGGTAGTCTTCCCTGTGCCTGCCGGCCCACTGAGGTGGGTAGGAAATCCGACCTTCATGTAGGTCATGGCCCTTTTCAGAACCCTTTTGACATCGTCGGTCCGGACAAAACCGGGCTGCTCCTTATCGATAATGATGGGTGTTATCTCTGAGACTTTTTCTTGATACATAACCTCTCCCTTTTCTGGATTTAAACTTCGGAATTTCTACAACTTATTGAACTCAGAGGCCTTTTACTAACATTGCATTTGCGCCATCCAATTCAGATTCTCTCGCAGGAGATACGGTTAAAGTCTTTATCTGCATTGATCACATAGGTCACAATGGGGAGGCGGCCTTTTCGCTCTATATTTCGCCTTCGCATCTCCGCCCATGTCTCCAATTTTATCTTCCAGCCTGAATCCATTTTCATTGACTGAATAATACGCCCCCCTTGAGCAACGGCATCTTCAAAGGCATGGAGATCTCTGGGCGAGTCTCTGAAGTTTATCATGATGTTTTTTGATATTAGAGCATTCTGCGTTTGCTGAAGTACTTGCGGGTCTTCGATTTTTTGATAGGAACTGAGCATTAAATTAACATCGATTGTGGCCTGAAACACAGCAAGCAATGGTTCCCCTGCTTTATTCCTCAGTCTCCTTTCCTCCCAGGGCTCTAATAAGATATGGCATCCATCCGCGTGCCAGGTTATGCGTATTGTGTCACCAACCTCGCTCAGGGCCTCTTCCAGAAGAGCCTCGGCTTCTCCCGGGGCGATAGGTCTAGGTGTCTTTGAGAGATTCCGCCCGAAGGCCCGAAGGGCTGCTTCCATGGCTGCCCTTTGCTTATTGGCCCTCTGCCCCACAATCTCTTTCATTTCTCTTTCTACCGCCTTTTTCTTTCTGTATTCTTCCACGCCCCGTTCAATAGTAGCTTGCCCATTTTCAAGACCCATGCCGCGGCCCAATGCCATGGCCCATTCTCTTGCAATGATCTTACGGGCTAAACGCGCAATAGATGCGGTATTCAAATCCTTGAACTTATTTTCGGGCACACTCTGATCCGGCTGTTGTGGCTGCCAGTCAAAGCCTTCATTCGCTTTACCGGCTTCTATGTCATCCTCTATTTTGACACCGGGCTTCACACTTTGGACCTCGGATCCATCATCCTTTATTTCGATTTTCGACTTCGTACTTTGGACTTCGGACATTGGACCTTGGACTTCTGACTTTTCTGCCTGCTCATGGTTTTTCCATTCACGGGCCTTATGCTCAAAAACGGATATCTTTGGCCGCTTGATCTCCAGACCCAGGGCTTTTGCACTCTCCAGGGCTGCCAGCTTGCGTACGGAAATGGTCTTTTTATCCTTCATTTATCTCCTCTTAACGGTCACAACATCCTTGCCCCGACACATAATACAGGGGATCTTGTTGTGAGGGTCGGATCCCCTACCACCACATTTAGGGCAGTTCTCAAGCGTTTGCTTCACATTCACATAATCCTTGCCTTTGCACACAATGCAGGTCAGATTGCTTCTGGGCTTCTCTTCACCTGTTCCCTTACAATATGCACATCTTATATAAGGCGGTTGAACCGAAACCTTTCCGGTACCCCCACATACAGAACACCTGGAGCCTCTTGGTTTCTCTCCCTTCCCGCAGCAGAAGGCACAATCAAGTTTGTTGTTGTCCTTGAAGACCTCTGTGGGATTATCTGCCTCTACCCTTGCGCCCGATGACCACTTCCAATCCACAGCTTTCCTCCGCTGTTAATAATCTACAGTCATAGCTTTCATCGGTTTCGGAGGCACTAATTTCTTACGTTTTTTCGTATCCACCGTATGGCTTTTGGCCTCTGAGACCATATCTTCCAAGGCCTCAAGCTCTTCACCAATTACAGAGATATCTTTTTCTATTTGTGTCTTTCTCTTTTCTACATTTTCTTTTTCCTGTTCCAGGCGCGTCTTGTTTTTCTCCAGGACAAACATCTCCAGATATTCCGTTCCTCTTACCCTGGGTTTTGAGTGTATCTTGGACCTTACGGCAGTTTTAATGTCAGAGACCGTACGGCGTTTGCTTGCCATGAAAACCTCCTTAGGTTTCTGTTATCTGGGATTTTGCCGCTTGTGAATCACAATAAACTGGGCTCGATTCGGACCTGATACCTTGATCTCAACCAACTGGCCCTCTTTTAAATCAGCTTCTCTGCGAATATTGCTTGGGATTGAAATCTTACCTCCCTTATCTACCTTGGCAAAAGCTCGCATTAAGGTCATTTGTTTACTCCTTTACTTAAATTTAGGGATTAAGGAATTCCTCAATCTTTCAATTCACAATTCCTGAATTCCGATGACTAACAATATCGATCGATCAATTCACCAATAACCTCTTTGACCTTATCCTGATTGGTCATGCTACCGATACGGCTGGTCTCTGAAGCCAGAATGTCCATGCAGGTCTGCCTGAAAATCCGGTCATCCTTGTTTACCGCAGCCTTTCGGATCTTAAGGGTCTTGGCAATCATGACACAACCCCTTATGGTAGGGGCAAATTCGTAAACATCAGACTCCCTGAGGCCCCGGACGATTTTGACGATCTTGGAGGCATCGCCATTGACCAACCCGGTTTTGGCTTCGGTGATATGCACCTCTGTGTCTTCGTCGAAATGACCCAGATCCATGGTGATCATACGATCTCGAAGGGCATCCTGGCTACGATGCACCCCAGCGTATTCCTCGGGGTTGCTGGTAAAGATAGCAGTAAAGTCCGGGTCAACGCGCAGGTAGTTTTCATCCCCCTCCCTGGCCGCGGGCAGGTCAAGCATCTTCTCCTGGAGCACGGACAGGAGGACATTGTTGGCCTCCGGCCTTGAACGGGTAAACTCATCGTAAATGAGTGTGAACCCATACTTGCAGGCCACGGTCAGGCGATTGTCCACCCAATTTTTCCTCATATCCTCCTCGGTCTTAAGGACCGAGTGGATAAAGTTATCCACCACCTTGCGAATTCGATAGCCATATTCGCCGCCTACCAGGTCTGATGTGGAAAACTCCTCATCCCCGTGGATCATGACCACCGGTCTTCCTATCTTGCTGGCCACATGCATGGCCAGGGTGGTCTTGCCTGTTCCGGAAATCCCTCGCAAATGGAGGGGGAAACCGGCTGATACATAGGCCAGGGCCCTCTCGGTAATGTCCTTGACATGCGGGGTTTCTACGAAATTGGGCAGGGGACGAGGCTCCAATACTGTCGTCATTTCATCTATCGGCATATTATCCTCCTTTAGAATAGATTGCAGTAGGCAGTAAGCAGTAGGCAGAATGAAGCGCCCGCCGCATTACGCCTACTTTTTACTAATAACTCCCTTGCCGCCGCATTTCAGGCAAGGGAGGTAATCGCCCTCGACACCACCCTTTCCCTTGCAGTCAGGGCATGTTTCAACCGGCTCATTGATACTCACCATGCCTTTGCCGCCACAGACCACACATGTAAGGCGCTGGTCGCGGTGAATACCGGTGCCGCCGCAGAAGACGCATTCAATGGCCGGTTCATGGATAGACACCTCTCCCCGACCACCGCAGACTTGGCAGGCGGACATTTTTGATAAGAGATCAAAAGGGTCGATCCCTTTTCCCTGACAGAAGGCACACTGAATGGTAATATTTCCCTCTTCCTTTTTTAAAATTTTCACACCCATCGTATTCTCCTCCGTTATTCGCTAACCCAGACATGAAAGTCTCATTAGCGGTTTCTTAAATCCGGTTTATGAAAACATGCCAGAATACCCCGACTTTTAAGTCGAGGATGAATGTCATCCTTTAAGCTCCCCTCCCTCGGTGGGAGGGGATAGGGGAGGGGGATAATCAGAAAGGAATTTCACCCCTACCCCCTACCTTTGTCCTCCCCCATCAAGGGGGAGGATTTTCGATGAAAGCCAGAAGCCCTGCCTTTTAAGGCGGGGAGCTTTATTCGGACACAAAATACAATGTGTCTTCTTTCCTTATCTCTCCGTCATCAAGAAACTCCCGCATAATGGGAATAAGTGTTCGCCAGTTTTCAATGCCGAGAATGTCCGCAACCTCGGTCATCTTCAGCCCTTCAGTGTGGTCTTCGAGAAGATCCAGAATCCTCCCACCCAGGTCTTCTTCAATTTCTTCCTCTGCAGCGCCTTTTGCTATTGCTTCTTCCTCCTCAATTCCTGCTTTCTCTGCCATCTCTTCTTCTGGTTCCTCTTTTTCAGCTTCCTCAACAGGCTCCTCGATAGCCTCCTCAACCGTTACCGGTTTTTCAATTGGGCGCGATTTTGCGGACTGCATATTGGCCACGAGTTCCCTCCAGGCAGCTGTTGCTTCTTCACGATCTTTTTTGAAATCGTCCAGCATGCTGCTGATAGCCCATTTCCGCTCCCTTATCTCAGCCTGGTCAGATGTCTTTCTGTCGGATTCCGCTGTATCCATATCGGACTTGAACTTGGCCAACTCGGCACGCAAATTGTCCGCCATCTCCTTATGGGTCTTGCCGAAATCAGCTAAAAGCTTTTCTATGTGATCCTCACGCTCCTTGATCTCCGCCTGGTCCGCTGCCTTTCTGTCAGATTCCGCTGCATTTAGCTCAGGCTTTACCTTGGCCAACTCGGCACGCAGATTGTTAGCCAT
>Ga0307990_1000348_pt1 | contig 43490 bp, 46 predicted proteins | sample EllFjometagen129_FD_203168 | JGI IMG/M metagenome (GOLD analysis project Ga0307990, IMG submission 203168) | Marine microbial communities from Ellis Fjord, Antarctic Ocean - #129 | ecosystem: Environmental > Aquatic > Marine > Unclassified | place: Southern Ocean | collected 2014-10-08
AGATCATCTAGACTGGAGGTAGAATTAAGCCAATTAGTAGAAAAGCTGATATTGGAATTACTTTTAAGATACTTATATAATTGTTTGTTGTCTTTATCAAATAAATAAAAATTATCAAGAAAACTATTAGCAGCGCTAATTTCTCCAGCATCAGATGGCAATTCATAACTTAGAGAATTGATAGTTTTTTCAGGCATAAGCAGCTGGGTAAAGTTTGAATTGTTTAAAAAATAAAGATTATTGTATCTATCAGTAAGGGTGAATTTTAAAGATAAGTCATTATCACTAACTATATCAAGACTTTGGAGGTTTTTATTTTCTATATTAACCAGGTAAATTTTCTTATTTTTAGAATCAGAGACATAAATCAGACCCTCAGAATTTAAGCCAAAACTAGCCACTGAAGCGTCTTGAGCTAAAGTTATTACCTCAGTATAATTAGGGGAAGTAGCATGCCGTACAGCCTCTAATTGTGTTTGGTGTTTACTTATATACTTATTATAATTTTCTTCTTCTAACTTACTTTCTCTATTTAAAGACTCTATTAAAGCATAGCTTTCTTTTATCAACGTTTTAGCAGAATCTTCATTTTTATATAGTAAATAGGAATCTATTTGATTTTGTTTTTGTTCAATCTGTGAAACTTCTTCTTGATACTGTTCTTGCTTGGCAATTTTTTTTGATTTTTGTTTAGAAAGAATAATATTTATTGAAAAAGTTAAGATTAGTAATAAGACAATAACTAGTATAGCTTTATTTTTCTTACTAAAATTTTTTCCCGAGAAATGCCAGTTATCACGATTTTTAAGATAGGAAATAGGTAGTATTTTTTTTATACTAGAGAAAAGTCCAGGTTTTTTCCCAAAAATAATTTTATCTTTTAAGTTTAAAACTTTGGGCTTAACTTTCTTAACTTCTTTGTCATTTTTAATAATATTATTTTCATTGTTCTTTTTAGGACTAGCTACAATACGAGGATCTTTTTTCTTAGGTTTAAGCTTTAAAAAAAGATTAGTAAATAATGTTTTAATTTTTTTATGACTTAAAGCACCAGCGGTTGATAGAATGTTAGAAGTTTTTTCTTCACTATATTGAACATTAACCACATTAGTAGAACTAGAATCAGAATCTACTTGACCAAAATTATTTTTAACAATAATTCCAGCAAAAGATACACGATTATTAATCTCTTTTAGCTTATTTTTTATTTGAAAAATAGCACTCATAGGTGGTAGAACACAAATTACTTCCTTTAAAGTTTCAGTGGTAATATATTCAGCTAGGGCTTCATTGCTTACAATAAAGAATGAGCCAGGTGGCACATTACCACTAACAAGGCTACTAAATATTTCTCTATAGTTTATTTTTTGCAAAGCTTCATCTTGGGAGCTAACAGGCATAAATTCATAGAGTTTATTTTTTTTATACAAAACCATTGTCTGACTAGATCCTGCCTGAGAAAAATAGACCTCTTCATTAAATATCACACCTGCAAATAAGTTAATATTTTCTAATCTATCTATTAACTTTTCTTCTTCTAAAAATTGATAAATTTTTTCGTTAGCTTTACTAAGAGCAGATTCAAAAATATTTTCAATTTTAATTTTATCTAATTTTTCTCTTAAAATAATTTTTTCATCATTATAATAGAGCTCGTCTAATGTGCTTATAATAAAGGCAGAAAGTTTTTGACAATCATTTTGATTACCAACAATATCGCTTAATATAAATAACTTACCAGCTAGCCTTTCTTTGGAGCTACTAGCTTGGGCAATGTAGGTTTCGGTGAAGCTGTTATTTTTATCACTAGAGTTTAAAGTGAAGCCGGCAATTTTATTAAACATATAAAAAAATTAACTTAATATTTTTGACTTTTACTTAACTCTATTATACTATAAAATTATAAATAAATAAAATAAATATAATGTTGAGCCATTTATTTAGTTCTAAAGCTAGAGTTAAAATACTTAAAATCTTCCTTTTGAATTCAGACAAACAGTATTATATACGTCAATTAGCTAGAGATTTAGAATTACAAGTAAATTCAGTTAGAAGAGAATTAGATAATCTTGATAGTTTTGGTCTTTTAACGACGGATATAAATAAGGAAATTGATGACTTTAAACTACTGGAGAGTCAATTTAAAGATCTTTCAGGCGATGAAAGAAGGCTTTTAGATTCAGCTAAAATGGAAGCTAAAAATAATAAAAAAAACAGTAGCAAAAACAAACAAGAAAAGAAGTATTATCAAGTGAACAAAAAATTTATACTATACAAAGAAATTAAAGATTTATTTATCAAAGCTCAAATATTGTCGGGTAGAAGTTTTATAAAAAAATTATATAAAATTTGTCAGCCTAAATATTTATCTCTTAGCGGAGTCTTTCTTAATCAAAAATCTCCTACTGATATTTTGTTAGTAGGTACTGTTAATCGGACCAAATTAAAGCCAATTATTAAGGATTTAGAAAATGACTTGGGTCAAGAAGTTAATTACACAATTTTAAGCGTTAAAGAGTATAAGTATCGTCAAGAGATTACTGATGTGTTCATATATGAAATAATGCAGGGTAAAAAAATTGTTTTAAATGATGAATTAAGTGAAGAGTTAAGTTGATTTAAAAAAAATTTATAAATTTATGAAAGTCATTAAAAAAATATTTTTTTTCTTATTTATTATTATAATAATTTTTTCAATTTTTCTAGGAATCTTTGCTTTTAAGATGAAGTCTAGTGTTTATTTAGCTCTAGAGGCTAAAGATAACTTAGAGCAAGGTATTGATAGTTTCTCTCAAAAAGACTTTACTTTAGCTAAAGAAAAAATTTCTGAGGCCAGAGAAGATTTAGATGAAGTTAAAACTGAAATTGAATTAGTTAAAAGCAGTTTTTTTGCCTATCCTTTTAATAGATTTGGCGAATTAGAACAATTAGAGGAACTTATTGATGTAGCCAACTCTCTGGCTTTTAATTTCTATAAAACAGCTGACCTTTCTGAGGATATCAATGAATCTTTAGCTAAGGGCTTAAATAATGAGACAGCTATTTTAGAATTAATTAAATTTACTCCTGAGTTAAAAGGTTTAAAGGCTAATCTTAGTTTGGTTATATATAAGTTAGAAAATATTAGACTGTCTGGCTGGCTTTATCCGGCTAATAGTTATTTTACTAATTTTAAGCTTAGCCTACTTAATTCTTGGCAAACCTTAGAAACTGCTTTTCCTCTACTTGAGTTAGCACCATATGTCTTGGGTTATCCCAGTGAAAGTAATTTTTTAATGGTTTTTCAAAATAGTCATGAACTTAGACCCAGTGGTGGATTTATTGGCTCTTATGGTATATTTAGTGCTAATTCTGCCAAATTAAAGATGATAGAGAGTGGTGATAGTTATCATTTAGATATGCCTGTAAAAGATAGTTTAATAAATATACCACCCGCTCCATTAAGTAAATATCTAAAAGTTGATAGGTGGTTTTTTAGAGACGCTAATTGGTCACCTAGTTGGAAATATTCAGCTATAAACATATTAAACACTTATGATAAGATAATTGAAGCTTGGCCAGAAGACAGAGAGAGTCTGTTTCAAGGTGAATTTAGTGGGGTTATAGCCCTTACTCCTGAGCTCATAGCTGATGTATTAAAAATTACCGGACCAATTGAAATGTCTGGTGAAGTTTTTACTGCTGATAATTTTCATGAACAACTTCAATATGCTGTAGAAGTGTCTTATTTAGATAAAGATATCTCTAGCTGGGACAGAAAAGATATTATCGGACAGTTAATAAGTGAATTAGAGTTTAAAATTAAAAATTTTTCCGCTAGTCAATATATGAATTTATTTTATACTCTAAATTCTAACTTAAGTAGAAAAAATATATTATTCTATTTTAAAAATGATTATGCTCAAGGTTTAGTAGAAAACTTAAACTGGGCAGGTGATATAAAGCAGACGGATTCAGATTATTTAATGATAGTAGACGCTAATTTAGCAGCTTTAAAAACTGATGCCGTAATCTCCAGAAAAGCTAAATATTTTTTAAGTGAAGATAAAAATAACTACTACCAGGCTAAGTTACAATTAAACTACAGTCATACAGGCAAAAAAGCTGATTGGCGCACAAGTCGCTATCAAAGTTATACCAGAGTGTATTTACCCGAAGGCGCTTACGATATAGAGGCTAAGGGTTTTAGTTCTGACTTAGATATCTATGATGATAAGCTACTAGCTAAGAAAGTTATAGGTGCTTATTTGCTCGTAGATATTTTTCAAAGTAAAGAAATAGAGATTAGTTATAAGTTGCCAAAAAATGATTTTTTAACTAAGAAGTCTTATGAACTTTATTTTCAGAAACAACCAGGAACAAATTGGGAATTAGAGTTAGCTATAGATTTGGCTGATAATTTAGAATTAAAAAAAATCAGTCCTAATCTATCTGCTCAAGTTATATCAAGTACAAATAATATTTATTGGGATCTATCTCTTGATACAGATAAAATATTTAAAATTAATTTTTAAATTATGAAAATATTACAGGTTAATAAGTTTCATTATTTACGTGGAGGGGCAGAAAATTATTATTTAGAATTGAGTAAAAAATTAATAGAGAGGGGACATCAAGTAGCAAATTTTTCCACTATTCATCCTCAAAATGAAAGTTCTAAATGGAGCCCTTACTTTGTTTCTTCTCTTGATTTTTCAGCATTAAAATTTAAAGATTATTTCAAGCTACCCTTTAGAATGATTTATAGTTTGGAGGCTAAAAGGAAGTTTAAATCACTTATTAATGAATTCTCACCAGATATTATTCATTTGCATAATATTTATCATCACCTGTCTCCATCAATAATTGATGTAGCTTATAAGAAAAATATTCCTGTTGTACTGCATTTACATGACTATAAGATGATTTGTCCCAATTATCAACTCTACAATGGTAAAAATTATTTATGGAACTGTTGTGGGAATAAATCATGGAATTGTTTTAGGGAAAAATGTTTTAAAAATTCCTATATGCAAAGTTTTTTAGTTAGTTTAGAATATTACATTCATCATAGAATTTTAAATATTTATAGAAAAAAAATTAGTTTATTTATTGCTCCCAGCGAATATATAAGATCAACTTTAATTAAATATAATTTTAACGCAAATAAAATACAACATATAGGAAACTTTGTTCTACCCGAAAAATTTAAAAAACCAAATTTAGAAAATTCTAAGCACTTACTTTATTTTGGACGTTTATCAGTGGAGAAGGGGATTGACGATTTACTCAGAGCTTTGAAAGTTAATAAATTGAATTTACCACTTAAAATTGTTGGTGATGGCCCGGAGATGTCAAAGCTAAAGAAATTAAGCAACGATCTTAATTTAAGCAAACAAGTTGAATTTACTGGAGCATTGTTTGGTGGTAAGTTGAATGAGATTATGGATGGTGCTAAAGCTATACTTATCCCTTCAGTTTGGCCTGAAAATATGCCTTTTTCTTTATTAGAATCTCTAGCTAGAGGAAAAATTGTTCTAGCTTCAAAAGTTGGAGGCCTGCCAGAGATAATTAAAGATGGGGAAAATGGATTTCTTTTTAGCCCTCATAATATTGATAGCCTATCTCAAGCAATTGATAAGTTGGGTAAATTAAGTTTATTAGATTTAGAAAAAATGGAAACCAATGCCTATAATAGTGCTAAAAATTTAGATATAGAGAGTCATACTGATAAGATACTTAATTTATATTCTAAGTTAATATAAAAATTAGATAAAAAAAACCAGCATGTTGTACTGGTTATTATGTGATTCTTTAGTAGGTAATTCTGTAGTAAGTTCTGACAATCAGTTCCCTGAACATGAAAAAAAATCTGTTTCTTGTCCACACTTGAGTAGACTTTGAATCATAGGGACAACCTTTAGTATAGGCAATTCCATAATCAAAGTTAAAATACTTCAAATCATTTTCAATTCTTGGAACATGATCGGGATGGGCAAAAATTAAAGCTTTTTTAAGGCTATTTTCTTTGCAGTAATTTATACTTTGTCTTAATACTTCTCGTGTATCAAGATATTTTTCAGTTTCAGCGTGATCAGAAATAACTTTTGTTATTTTAATATTATTGGGAAAATAGTCTGAGCAATCTTTTTGGATTATTAAAGGTAGCGGTGTTTGTTGATTTAAATCAACAATTTTTTCGATTAAAAATTTGTTACTTAGTGAAACTTCGGTTTCTCGTTTTCCAAAGGCTAAACAAATAATTACATCAACTTCTAATCTTCTTACATACTTCATTTACGGTGTTTTTGGGTTTAGAAAAATATTTATTTTTTTAAGATCTGTTAATCTATATTTTAATTTAAATAATTTTATTTAAAGTATTTCAATGGATATACTATAGCTTCTACCGGATTCTTGTCCAACAGCTTTAATGTCAGTTCTACCTGCTTTTAAGTTAGGGATGGTAATTATTTTCTCAAATCTGCCTAAAATATCAGTTTGGGTAGAAAAATTTTCTTTTTCAATGCTTATAATTATTGTCTCATTTGTAGCAAAACCACCACCACTTACGGAAACTTGTGAGTTAATAGAAGTTTGGGTGTGGCTCAGGTTTAAAAATAAATTTTCTTTTATTTCTAATTCATCATTATTACCTGATAAAATTGAGGCGATTTTATTTAAGTTTTGATCTAAAACTAAAATGTTTGAGCCATTAAATACCACCGCCTTTTCACCTTTTACAGTATTTACCATTTTAAGTCCCATAGCCCAACCACCTGCACCACCTAAATTTACGGTCTCTTGAGAACTGATTAAACTTAAATCAGATTGATTTAATTTAACTATACCTAAACCATTACTAAAATAAATATATCCATTACTAATAGAGCTAACATCATAACCTGGGTAACTTAAGTGTTGAAAGTTAGCCTCTAAAGTACCTGAAACATTATATTTTTTAGCTAAAAAGTCATCAACCACAAATATTTTTTCGGTTATTGGATTGAAGTAAATTTTTCTATTCCCTAAATCTTGTTTAAAATTTACAGTAATAGTGCTTATAGTCTGTCTAGTATTTTTATCAATAACATAAAGCTTATCTCCTAGTAAATTGAAGATATAGTTATTACTAGATGAAGCTGTGATATTGTATGGATTATCAATATTTGAAATATCGTATGCATTTATAATATCCATATTACTGCTCCAAACTCTTACGCCCTTAGGCCCAATAGTAACAATATTTTGACCAAATTTATCTACTCTGTTATACCATTCCCAGCTATTATTTTTCACTTTTTTTTCTAAAACTAAAGAGTTAAAGTCAATAACTTGGTACTTATAGAGACTATATTCACTGACTGCGTAAATATACAGTTTATCTCCTTCTACATTGAAGCGACTATCATTAAAGTCTTTATAAGTATTAAATCTACTATCTACAGCTTGAACTTTAGCAATTCTTTCTAAACTGTCTCCAGTTAATTTAAATACTTCTAAACTGTTTGAGTTAGTGGAACTAACAAACAGTTTATCCTTGAAGTAAATGGCGTCACCTGAATAATAGCTAACATTTTTAGTAGAACCAGGGTTTATAAATAATAGCAGAGCACCAACAAAAGTGAAGGCCATTAAAGATATTAAAAGTTTTTTTCTCATATGTTTTTTAATTTTATTTTTTATGTATTTAATTAATAAATTATTTTAACAACAAGAAAGATTTTTGTCAAGGGTATATCTTGGTATTCGTTTTGAATTTAAAAAAAAATTAAAAATATGCTAAATTAATAATATGAAACATGAATTAATTATTGGAACAAAAAATCAAACTAAGATCAGTCAAATTAAAAGTGTTTTGGAATATTTAAATATTGATATTTTCGGATTACCCATTAATACTAATGTAAATATAATTGAAAATGGAAATACTGCACAGGAAAATGCTAGAAAAAAAGCTAAGAAATATTCAGAATATTTAAATAAAACCGTTTTATCAACTGATAACGCTCTTTACTTTAATAATTTAGAAAAAAAATATCAACCAGGTGTTCATGTAAAGAGAGTAGACAAGGTAGTAGATAGTAGCAATAATGAATTATTAGAATATTATCAGGATCTAATAACAAAATTAGGTAATAATATTGAAGGATGCTGGGAATTTGCTATTTGTATAGCTAGTCCCAATAGAGAAATAAAGGAACATACTATAAAATTAAATAGAATTTTTACCAATAGCAGGGGTAATAATATTATTGTAGGATATCCGTTGGAGTCTCTGCAAATAGATCCAAAATCAAAAAAACATATATCAGATATGAATAAATCTGAGTTACATGCTCTTTGGAAAGATGATATAGGATTATCTTTACAAAAATTTGTTAAAGATTATTTTAATATTTTATAATATACATAATTTATGATTATTGAAGCTATAAAAAAAGATTTAAATAATTTATCTAAGAAATCAGATGTTAACCTTCTGCAGAGTTTTTTTAAAACTGAAAAAGGTCAATATGCCGAAGGAGACATATTTATTGGTGTTCGGGTACCTCAACAGAGGGAAGTTGTTAAAAAATATTTTAAGACGATAAGTTTCAGGGAAGTTGCTCAATTTATTTCTAGCCCAATTCACGAATATCGCTTTAGTGCACTTTTAGTTTTAATTTTTAAGTTTGAAAATTCTAAAACCGAAAAAGAAAAAGAAATAATATATAATTTTTATTTAAAAAATATTAAATATGTAAATAACTGGGATTTAGTTGATCTCAGTGCCCCTAAAATATTAGGTGCTTATACATTTAATCATCGTGAAAATTTAAAAATTTTATTTAAATTAGCTAAATCTAAGAATTTGTGGTCTAGACGTATAGCTATAATTTCCACATTTTATTTTATTAAACGAGGGGAGTATAAACAGTCTTTTCAACTAGCGGAAATATTATTAGATGATGACCAAGATTTAATACATAAAGCCGTTGGTTGGATGTTAAGAGAGGTAGGTAACAATTTAGGACAAAAAATTGAAGAAGAATTTTTAAATAAATACTATCAGATAATGCCGAGAACAATGCTTAGGTACGCTATTGAAAAGTTTACTCCTAGTAAAAGAAAATTATATTTAAATAAAAAAACCCTAATTTAATATCAAGGTTTTAAGTGATCTGTTAGCTATAAGCTTTCTCAAAAACATCAGACGGAAAAAACCAAATCGTTTCTTCTTCAGGTGGAGGTGGTTTGATGCCCGATATATAAATTGTTAAAATTTTTTCATCATCGGATATCTCACATGTTCCGGGTTCACCCTCTTTAAATAATATTTTTATTTTTGGTTTTACCGGTTTTTTATGTTTTAAAGATCGGGCAATATTAAGACAAGTTTGTTTTAGGTGAGTTTCAATTTCTAGGTTTGCTATTTTCTCCCAATCTTTAAAAGCTTCTTGTTTAATCAGTTCTAAGTTATTGTTGTTAATAAAAATTATATTAATACCTTTAAGTATCTCCATAATTTGGACTGAAGTGGAAGCATAAACTTCAATTCCCCATGGTTTTCGATTAAAGAATTCTGGAAAATAAATAAAATATTTATCATCTGCTTGTTTCATGGTATATATTTTTAAATGATCAATAAAATTATTTTATACTAAAAAAACAATAGCTTTTATAATATTTTTTGTCAATTTGTTTCTTATTTTTTCTAGGTTTGAATTTAATTCTTTTATTTCGTTAATGTAAGCAATAAGTCAGTATATACGCCATAAGCTAAAGCTAGGACAGATAGTAAGAATATAGCAATATAGTTCCATTTAGCTAAACTGGTTTTAAGTCCTTTAAGTATGTAAACCAGAGCCTCTCTTTCTTTATCTTTTAATTCTTGTTTATTAGCTATTTTTTTAGCTAAACCCAAGTTTTCAATTAGGTGGTCTCTTTTATTTTCTACTTTGTAGCGGTGTATAAAATACCAAACAAAACCAATAGTTCCTATATACCAAGCTATTTGCACAGCGATGGGACTGTAGTAGTTTAAAACAATAATTATTCTATAAGCAATAGTAGCTATAATTCCTATAACAAAAAGTAAGGTGCGGTATAGTTTATGATTTAATTTAGGCATATTTTAGTTATTAATTTTTTTTAGCTCCAAAGGCGACGCTTTCATTGTAACCTGCGTTAGTTATTTCTGTAAAATCAGCTTTACCCTTTAGTGATTCAATATTCTTAGAGCCTGTATAAGTCATGCCAGAAGCTAAGCCACCTAAGAATTTATTTACAATTTTACTAACTGAACCAACATAAGGTGATAAAGTCATTTCTCCTTCTACATGCACATCTTCATTTATTTTTTGACCATCCAGTTTTAACTTTTTTATTGTAGCTAAATAACTAGCCATACCTCGGTGTTCTTTATATTTCTTATCATCTCTTATAATAATTTTTCCCGGAGATTCTTTGGTTCCTGAAAAAATAGTGCCCATCATAACTGTATCAGCACCCGCTCCAATAGCTTTAACCACGTCACCTGGCTGTTTAATACCACCATCTGCGCAAATAGGAACTCTTCCTTGAGAAGCCTCGTAAGCATCTATAATAGCGGTAATTTGAGCTACACCTGCTCCAGTCATAATACGAGTAGTACACATTGCTCCAGGGCCGACACCAACCTTTATAGCATCAGCTTTTTTATTAATAAAATACTCAGCGGCATCTTTAGTGGCAATATTTCCCACTATTATATCAATTTTAGGATAATTAGCCTTTAAGTAATCTAGGGTTTTACCGGTTCGTTTAGAATGACCATGAGCTACATCTAAAACTAAAATATCTACTCCGGAATTTATTAAAGCTTTAGATCTCTCCTTAAAATCTTTAACGCCAATGGCCGCAGCGGTTAGTAATTTAGCTTTTTTTACCTTAGCAACTTCTTGAGCTTCTTTATCTATAGTTAGAAAGCGATGAATAATTCCTAATCCCCCTAGTCTGCCAATAGCAATAGCCATTTCACTTTCACAAACAGTATCCATATTGGCTACCACTAATGGTATATCTATATAATGATTTTTTGTTACTTTAGTTTTAAAACTTACCTCTCGCCTAGAAGCAATTTTGTTGTATTTAGGAACTATTAAAACATCATCGTAAGAATAGCCCTTATTGATTATTCTAGCCATGTTTTTTTATTATTTATTAATTTTTTATGTTAAAATTATAATATAATTAAGCCTTTTGTATTATAACTTGTTTACTAGTATTATGAAAGTAAGTAGAAATTAAATTATGAATTATATTATTTATGAACAATATTATTAAAGTTAATGATAAAGATTATCGTTATCGCTTAGTGCGCCGACGAAATTCACTCAAAATACAATTAAAAGTTTATTCCAATGGAGAGATTAGTGTAAGTGCACCCAAGAGAGGTTTGATTTTAAAAAAAATTGAAAAATTTATCATTCTTAGCTTAAAAAAAATAGACCCAAACATTTTAAATAAACAAAAGGATATTTTTACGAAAAGAAAGGATTATTTAGAAACTAAAGAGAAAGCCAGAAAGTTAATATTAGATAGATTAAGTATCTATAGTCAAAAATTAAATTTAAAATACAATAAAGTGAGTATTAGAGATCAAAAAACTCGATGGGGTAGCTGTTCCAGAGAGGGCAATTTAAATTTTAACTACCGCTTATATAATTTGCCTTTACAACTTTGCGACTATATTATAGTCCATGAGCTTTGTCATTTACAAGAACATAATCACTCAAAAAATTTTTGGTTTTTAGTTTCAACAATTTTACCTGATTACAAGCAACTACGGAAGGAATTAAAAAGTAATTTTAATTTGGATTAATAATATGAGTAGGATAATAAGAGTTAACGACAAAATGCAAAAAAACTATAATTACAAGCTAAGTACTTTAATTGGTAGAAATTTTGATTCTGATTTTAAACCAGAGCTTAGTCCGAAGGAAATGTTAGAATTAGGAGTATTTGAAGGGAAGTATATGACTGACTGTCAAAAAGAATTTCCAGTTAACTGGTTTAAAAAAGCCAAATTAAACTCACTAAAAAGTGATCCTCAGTTAAATTTTTTTAAAGTTTCAGCTAGTTCAAGTCTTAAGTTGTGGCGAGACAAGGGTTGGATATATAGAGATGATCCCAGGGGCTGGTTTCAATGGTATTGTCGTTACTATTTTGGTAGAAGACTAGAAGTTGAAGATAAAAGACAAATTAAACGCTGGAAAGCTATTGTAAGACATAAGATGGCGGTGGTAAAAAACTGTAACTACAGAGATTTAAATTGTCGCCCTAAACAGAGGCAAGCACTTCTTCACTGGGCTTATGATAGTAGAAAGTTTTAGATTATTTATTAACGTTAGATATTTATTTATAACATAATTTAAATATACTATAATTAGAAAAATTTTATTGAAAAGAAGAAAAAATCTAGTAAATCTAAATAATGTTTGACAAATATATAGAAATATGCTATAATATAATTAAGAAAATAATAATTTATTTAAACCTAAGTCATCAGGGTATTTGATGATAAAAGATCTTTAAAAAACAAATACATGGAAACTATTCAAAAAGATTATGCAATAAACGCAGAAGTTATTCTGAGTAATTTAAACTCAGATATAACACTAACAACTCATAGCGGAAAGAACGTTAGTATTTCGGCTACAGGCACAAAAGAAGATTTAAAAAATCTAGAAATTTTTGAAGAAGATGGAGTAGTCAATATTTCATCAGCGGGTAATAATGTAATAAATTCTGATAATAGTAGTATTACCGTGTACGGAAATAATAATTTTATCATTCAAGGTAGTAATTCTATTGTCAGTAATAATAATGAGAAAATGAAACTGATAATTTCAATGCCTGAAACCTCCTCGCTGAGTATTAAGAATATTTCTGGAGATGTAAATTGCGGATCTTTGAAAAGCTATTTACAGGCAAAAGTGTCTGGATGTTCAAGAATTAATGTTGCTTCTTTGGAAGGAAATGCATCTTTAAGTGCTAGTGGTTCTGGAAAAATAAAAATAGAAACCGGAAACATTCAGCGTTTAACTGCAAGTGCGAGCGGAGCCTCAAAAATTAGCGTTGATGTTGATGTAGAAGTAGCTGATTTGACTGCTTCTGGTGCGTCAAAAATTACAATTAGATCAGTTGTTGATCTAAGCAAATCAAAATCTGGTGCGGCCAAAATTAAAATCAAAAATAATTAAAACAATATGCGGTAATTTAAAAAATTACCGCTTTTTTATTAAAGAATTTTCTAATTTTAGCTTAATTAAAGTATTTCTTAACTCTAAATTATCTGAATAAATATTACTTAAAGTTTCAAGGCTTTCTATAGACTTATCGTAGTCACCTAAAAATATATATGTTTTCCAAGCGATAAGATTATAGTTAGCCTCTGGGATATTTAATTTAAGTTTAGCTAAAAGTAAATAGGCTTTATTCTTTTCACCTTGACTAAGGTATATGTTTAATAAACCTTGATAAGCGAGGCTAAATCCAGGGCTCATATCTACACTTATGAGATATTGGGATTCAGCTTCTTTAAGATTATTTAAAATTACAAGGCTATTAGCTAAATTATAATGCACCTGTGGATAAATGTCAGCAATAGAGATAGCTTTTTGATACTCGGTGATAGCTTCAGCGTGACGGGAAGACTTAGCATAAGCCATGCCTAAATTATTTCTTTGAATATAACTATTGGGCGTATAGTTAAGATTTTTTTCATAAAAGGTAATGGGGTCTCTCCAGTCTCTATTTCTTTCTATTGTCTGGTAGCTTAAATATATAGAGAATATTATGATAAGTGAAATAAAAACATATTTTAAAGTCTTTTTTCTATTTTTATCCTTAACCCTATTGATCATAAGCAGAATTAAGCCAAAAAAAGCTAGAAAAAATCCCATTATTGGCAAATATAGCCAATGTTCATACATGGGCCTATTAATCTTTAAAATATTTGTTCTAGGCAGGAGAATTATAAAAGACCAGAGAAAACCAAAGGTAATTAATTTATTTTTAGACCATGTCTTATAGGCTAAGATTACTATTAGTGAAATTAAGCAAATAAATAAAAATACTGACCAAGAAAAAATTGTTGTAACTGGCTCAACCTCATAAGCCATATGTAAATTAAATGGAGCAAATAATAGAGCAAAATATTTATTTATTACCCATGTAAAAGTAAGTAACCTGGTACCTATGCTAGAGCTATAGCTTTCTAAATAAGTAGAGCCAGAGAGTATGTCGTTGAAATTTAAAATAGTAATTCTTAAGATAAAATAAACTAAAGAGATAAGGAAAAAAGGTAATAATTTTTTTAAACTATTTTTCCAATTTTTTCGAGAAAGAAAGAAAAATATCTCTAAACTAGCGATTAACAACGGTAACAAAATTACTTGCTCTTTTGTCAGTAGAGCTAATATAAAGGCAATTAAAGACCAAAAAACATATTTATTTTTTAGCTTCTCCCTATAATAGTAATAAAAAATTAAACTAATTAATGAGAAAACACTTGAGAGCGGATCAGCTCTTCCGGCTATATAAGTTATTGCCTCTGTTTGTAGAGGGTGAACTAAAAAAATTAAAGCAGGGAAGTAGGAGAGTAGTAAATTACCTTTGCTTAGCTTATATAGCAGAATAAAAATAAGAAAGGCAGATAAAATATGCAGGAGCGTATTATGAACATGGAAATCTATGGGAGATAGTCCAAACAAATGGTAATCAAAAGAAAAACTTATTAAAAGAACCGGTCGCCAATAATTAGTAATTTGCCCTGTACCGGCAATTAAATTTTCAGAAAAAAAACGTGGAAAATATTTAATGTCTTTAATATAGGTATTATTTACAATAGAATCATCATCATCCCAAAAAAATTCATTATTAAATGAATTGCTGTATATAAGAAAGCCAACCGCGAGAAAGCTTAGAAAGACGATAATGAAAATTTGGACTTTGTTTAATTTTCTCATATAATGAATTAATATAGAAATTATTATTATTATAAAGCTTTAAATTAATTTATGAAAGAGTTAATTGCAGTAGATAAGCCAAAAGGACCAAGCTCTAACCAGTTTTTAGGGCAAATCAGGAGACTTCTTAATACTAAAAAGATTGGTCATGCGGGAACACTTGATCCGTTAGCTTCGGGAGTTTTAGTTATTGGTATTGGTAGAGAGGCCACTAAACAGTTACCCGTAGCTGTTGAAGGAGAAAAAGAGTATATCGCTGAGATACGTCTAGGAGTAAATAGCAGTACAGATGATGAAGAAGGAATAAAAACAATAATTTGTGAAACAACTAATATAGAAATTAACAGATCAGATATTGAAAAAATTTTAACGAAATTTATAGGTCAAATTTGGCAAGAGCCTCCAATATATAGTGCTATAAAAATTAAAGGTACCCCGGCATATAAGTTAGCTAGAGAAGGGAAGATAAAAAAATTAGCTAGTCGACAAGTAGAGATAAAAAAAATAGAGATATTGGATTATCTCTGTCCTGTTTTAAAACTAAAAGTAATTTGCGCTAAAGGAGTCTATATTCGTTCTTTAGCTAAAGATATAGGTAAGGAGTTGAGCACGGGAGCCTATTTAAGTAACTTGCAGAGAACGAGGGTTGGTAAGTTTACTTTAAATAATAGTCTTAGCTTAGATGAGATAAAAGTAAAGTACTTAGCTGAGTTAGAGGAATAAATAAAAGTTGATTGTTTAAATTATATACTAGGCTGCTTGATTATACTTTTTATCAAATTTTTCTTTACTTTTAAAAGCCAATCCAATAACATCAAAAATAGTTAATAAAGTGGGTATAAAAGTCCAAGAAAAAAGTAGATATAAGATACCACTTTTAATTTTTCTCAAATAAAATTTGTGAATACCTATAAAGCCCAGTAATATGGCTAGTATCAAGGCAGTAGGTTGATTTTTTCTTCTTCTCATAATTTAATTTAATTATATAAATGTATTATATAACAAAACTAAATTTTTTAACAATTTTTTAACAATTTTAATGATTAAATTCCTAATTATCTATGAAATAATCAAATAAAAAAGCCAAAAATCATCATATTGTTGACATAATCTAAAATATGTGATATAGTAATAAGATTTTGATTATTAACAATTTAAAAAAGGAGCAATAATGAAGGTTTTACAAGCGAAGTCAAGAAAAATTAATGAAATTACAAAATTAGTAACAGAAAACTGGCCACAAGCCAAGTTTTTGAAAAATATTTACAAAACTCTAACACCGGATGTATTAGTGCTAGTGGAGAAGATACCCTCCATGAAAGCGCTGCTTTTACAGATTGTTCCCGCTACCACGGTTGTTAGCCGTAGTGACAGTGACTTTAAAATCATTAAAGTTCAGCCTCATTTTAGTAAATTGCTGAAAATTGGTGGAGTAAATATTATACAGAATTTTTTTGTTTCAGAATATATGCTGGGACAAAGAAGAGTTCCGATGTCGGTGCAAATTAAGCGCAGAATATGCGAGGATAAAGTCAGTTTCATTATTGACTACACGCCCTTTAAAGAAAAGGTTCCTTACAAAGAAACCTTTGAAAATGGGTACTACCTCAAAATTGGCACTCCAAAAGCAGATTGGGGTGATCATTCTTGGGCAGTAACTCCAAACGAATTTATTGCCTTGAAGGAAGTTAAAAAAATTTAACTTTTTCTTCAAAAATAATAAAGACCAGCAGATAATCGTTGGTCTTTTTTCTTTTTTAAGATTAGCTTTTAAACTAGACAAGCCCATAAATTATTGATATAATAAATTACTAGAAATTATTTATAATTAATATTAATCATATGAAAATAAACTTACAAGATTTACCTTACAAATATAATGATCTAGAGCCATATATCTCTGCAAAAACCATGGAGTTTCATCACAGTAAGCACCATCAGGCTTATGTTGATAAGACTAATAAGTTAAGTGAAGGAACCGAGTTTCTTGATTTACCCTTAGAAGAGATAATAATAAAAAGTTCTAAGGATGTGCAAAATCAAGCTTTGTTCAATAATGCAGCTCAAGTATGGAATCACGATTTTTTTTGGCAAAGTTTATCTCCCAAAGGAGATAAAAAACCCAGCGAGAAATTACTTAAAATGATTCAAAGTAGTTACGGTAGTTTAGAAAAATTTAAAGAAGAATTTAAGCAAGTAGGCTCCTCTCATTTTGGTAGTGGCTGGGTTTGGTTAATACTTGAAAATGGTAATATAAAAATTGAAAATACCTCAAATGGTGACAATCCAATTGCTCATAATCAAAAACCTCTTATTGGTTTTGATGTTTGGGAGCACGCTTATTATTTAGATTATCAAAATAAAAAGCCAGATTACATTGATAATTTCTTAAATAATTTAATTAATTGGAAGTTTTTAGAGGAAAATATTAACTTATAGCCTGTACTTAAAAAAATATTAGGCGTCCATTTAAAAATTAATAGCCTAAATTTTTAAACTACATATTATATGTAGTTTTTTTTATTTAATTTAAGTATGTGCTAGAATATAAATAATAAATTTAAAATAATGTATGATTAAATATTTTCACCACACAGTTGGTAAAAAAATGAAAGAGCTTAACAAATTTCAAATTGGTTCTTTAGTTATGGTTAAGAGCCCGACGGAAGAAGAACTTAAATTTTTAATTAATAAGTTTAACTTAGAAGAAGGTTTAGTGGCTGATGCTCTTGACCCTTACGAAGCTCCTCGTTTAGAATATGATAAAAGTAATTCTTATATTTTTTTTAGAATTCCTAATGTCGATAAAAATAAGGATAAATTTTCTACTTTTTCAGCTTTACTGGTAGTTGGATCAAATTTCATATTAATGTTAGCTTCAGAAGATACTGAATTTTTACTTAAAAATTTAAAAAAGCAGAAAAATTTTTACACATCACAAAAGATTAAAGCTTTTTTGCAAATTTTCAATGAAGTTGAAACGAGATATAATCACTTATTAGTTCAAATAAATAGAAAAATTAATTATTTTAGTTTTAATATAGATAAGGTTTCAGAAAAAGATATTGCTAATTTTGTTCGTTTTGAAATTATTTTAAATGAATTTCTTGGAGCACTACTACCCATGAGACATATTCTCAAATCTATTTCTTTAGGTAAAAATTTTAACTTTTATCAAGAAGATAAGGATATTTTAGAAGATTTGGAGCTTATAAACGAACAGATGACTGAACTTTGTAAAAGTAATGTCTATAAAATAACTACTGTTAGAAAATCCTATGAAGTAATTTCAACTAATAAGTTAAACAGAACCCATGAAACTACTTACAACTTTAACAGTAGTTTTAACTCTTCCAACTATGATAACTAGTTTTTATGGCATGAATGTATCTCTTCCTTTTTCTAATAACCCTTTTACATTCTGGTATGTTTTAATTTTAGCTATATTTTTAATGGTTTTACTTTTAATTGTCTTTAAGTTTAGAAGGAAAATATAATATATTATAATAAATCTATGATTTCATTGACAGCCCTTATTAAATCTTTTATTATATAAGAAGTAAGAGGATTGCCTCTTTTTTATTAACAAACTAATTTATCTCTCATACTCTTTATATTTTTCTTGTTTGCTGGCAAATTAAGCAAATTAAAAGAGTAGAGGAAAAAAAGAAAAAATATGTCAAAAATTCCAAGTTTAGATGAAATGCTAAAGGCAGGTATGCACTTCGGTCATAGAACTAGCCGTTGGCACCCAAAAATGGCTCCATTTATCTTCACAGAAAGAAATGGTCTATACATTATAGACTTACAAAAAAGCCAAAAACAATTAGCAGTGGCTTTAGAGTTTATGTCTAGTTTAGTCAAGGAAAATAAAAATGTTCTATTTGTAGGAACTAAAAAACAAGTACAAAAACCCATGAAAGAAATGGCTCAAGCAACTAATATGCCTTTTGTAGTAGGAAAGTGGTTAGGTGGTTGTTTAACCAATTTTGGAGTTATAAAGAAATCAATAAAAAAATATTTAGATTTACGAGAGGATCAGGCCTCTGGTAAGTTTGATAGATATACTAAAAAAGAAAAAAGTAATTTTGAGAGAGAAATTAAGAAAATGGACGAGAGGTTAGGTGGTTTGGCAAATTTAAATAAATTACCCGATGCGCTATTTATTTGGGATATTAAAGAGGAAAAAACAGCTGTTACTGAAGCTATAAAAAAGAATATACCTGTAATTGGAATTTGCGATACTAATGTGAATCCAGAAAATATTAATTATCCCATTGCTTGTAATGATGACTCAACTAAAACTATTAATTTAATTTTAGACACAATTAAAAAGTCTCTTCTGGAGACAAAAAAAGAAATTAAACAATAATATTTAACTTAAAAATATGGAGAAATTAAAACAATTGCGAGAACAAACTGGTGCAGGGATTACTGATTGTAAAAAAGCTTTAGATGAAGCTAATGGTGATTTAGAAAAAGCAGTTGAAATTTTAAGAAAAAAAGGCATTTCAAAAGCAGCTAAAAGAACAGGCAAAGAAGCTAATGAAGGTATTATTAAGTTTGTTGTTAGTGATGACAATACTAAAGCATACATGATTGAAGTAAATTCAGAAACAGATTTTGTGGCAAGAAATGATAAATTTCAAGAATTTGTAAATGAGGTATTAGAAGTAATTAAAAATATTGAACCAAAAACAATAGACGATTTAATGTTGGCTCCTATGCGAGAGTCAACTGTTAAAGAAGAGTTAGAAAGCTTAAGCGGAGTAATTGGAGAAAAATTAGTTATTAATAATTTTTCTATAGTTAGTGATAAAACTGTGGCAGGCTATCTGCATATGGGTGGTAAATTAGGTATTTTAGTTGCCTTAGATACTGAAGATAAGCTAGAATTAGCCTCTGAAGTAGCTATGCATATTGCTGCTTCTAATCCAATTTGTATTAGCCCAGAAGAAGTTCCTAGTGAAAAAATTGAAAAAGAGAAAGAAATATATCGAGAACAATTAAAAAAAGAAGGTAAACCAGCTGAGATTATTGAAAAAATTATGGTGGGCAAGATTAATAAATATTTCGAAGAAGTTTGTTTAAATAAGCAAGAGTATATTAAAGATGAAAAGCTTAAAATAGAAGAATTTCTAAAGGATGCTAAAGTTACCAAATTTGTTCGCTTTAGTTTGTCTTAAAAATTAGAAACTTTAGTTAGGAACTGTAGATTGTTAATGATTTTAACTAAAGTTTTTTAATATATCTATTTATGAAAAAAAATCAGGTTGTTTTAGTAAAATTTTCCTCATGGGACAAACCCTATAATTTTTTGTCAGCTAAGTTAAAATTAAATTTAGGTGATCAAGTTATTGTCGAGACCGACTTAGGTAAAGAAATAGGGACTGTTTTTGGGTTTAGTAATTTAAGTGATCAAACTGAGGATAAAGATGACTTAAAAGAAATTATTAGATTAACTGAACCATCAGACTATAATGATTTAGCTAGTCAAGAAGAGAAACAAGAGGCTATGGATTATTGTCAGGAAATGATAAAAAAATACGATCTCCCTATGAAGCTTGTAGATATGCATTTTTCATATTCTGGAAATCGTTTTAACTTTGCTTTTGTTTCAGATGGAAGAGTTGACTTTAGAGACTTAGTCAGAGACTTAACTTCACATTTCAGAGTAAATGTTCGTCTAACGCAAATTGGTACACGTGACGAAGCCAGGATTAATGGTGATCATGGGCCTTGTGGTCGTGGTCTTTGTTGTAAGCAGTTTATTAAAGAGTTTTCTTCTATAACTTCAGACATGGCTGAATGTCAGCAAATAGCCCATAGAGGTAGTGAACGCTTATCAGGTATGTGTGGGCGTTTAAAATGTTGTTTAGCTTATGAACAAGATACTTACAAAGAATTAGCTAAAAAAATGCCAGAATTAGGAACTAAAGTTAATGTTGACGGAAAAAAAGGAATTGTTGTGGGTCATCATATATTAAAACAATCAGTTGATGTCAAGTTTTTAGCTAAGGAAAAAGGTGAGCAAAATATAATTATTGAAGTAGATTTAAATAGGCATAAAAAAAAGAAGAAAGATGAAGATTTATAGATTTATTCCATAAACACTTTTGGGCTTTTATGTAATTTTATATTCCGGTCAGTATTAGAATTTATCTTTAAATCATCAAATAAGCCATTAATCACATTCATAGTTTTATTATTGGAATTAAAATTTTGTGTGTTATTCTGACAAGGAGTTGATGCAGATAAATTATAGTAAATAGTTTTTTCGTTTTTAGTCTTATCAACTGGTCGTTTATTTTCTTCTCTTATTGCAACCTTGATTACAGTATCATCAACTTCTCTAGTAATTATTATCCAATTACGATTTTCATTATATATAACCTTGTCTTGTAAATTTTTTGAATTTTGATAAATGTCATCAAATTTTACATTTTTTAGCTCACTATAATAATCAGAACCGTAGGAACAAGTTTCTATAGGAATATTTTTAACATCTTCTTTAATTGTATTTTTTTTAGGGTCAGAATTAATAATTTTTGAAAATACATTATTGCTTTTTATCGCTTCTATTAATGATCTGTAATCTCTAGCTTTAAAATATTGCGGAACTAGTTTACTAGGCATTAAATTATTTTTTATATTAGTACTTTGATTAATATACCCTGGGGCACAATCACTTGTCACAGTTTTTTCTATTAGAAAAAGGAAAGCGATAATAATTATAATTAAAGAAATTAAAAATCTCCATTTAGATAAGTTTGACTTAATAATAATAAAAAAGAATAAGGCTAATAGGCAAATTATTATAGCAAATGGAGTTTTAAAAAAAATGGCTGTAAATATAGAAAATAATAAAAATAAAATTGATAATAATAATATTTTTTTGGAGTAATTTAGTTTATGCGTTAAAAGGAAATACAATGTAATTATTGCTGACGTTAATATAAAAGATAAATAGAATTTAAATATTAAAGATAATACGGTAATAATTAGAAAAATAATCGCTAACACAATATTTGACTTGGGTTTAATATTTTTACCTATAAATAAAAGCGAAATTGCCAATAAAATTAAACATAAACTTACTTGGTTAATAAATATTGAAACCTGTGAAACGCAAACCATTGGATACATTATATCCATATTTTTTTAGATTAAAAATTATATTATAATTATAACATATTTTTTGAAATATTTTTTCAATTACCTTAAAATACTTAATTATGTTATTATATAAATAATTAAGTATAATTTTATATAATTAAATATTAATTTATGAGCAAAAAAATAAATGTAGCTATAAACGGCTTTGGTCGCATTGGCCGAGCCACTTTAAAGATTATTTTAGAAAAACATCCTAACTTAAAAGTCGTAGCTATTAATGATTTATCTGATAGTGAAAGTTTAGCTTACTTACTTAAATACGATAGTATTTATGGTAAATATGATAAAAAAGTTCAGGTTTTTAAAGATAGTTTTAAAATTGGTGGTGATAAAATAAAACTTTTCTCAGAGCGAGAACCAGAAAATTTACCTTGGCAAGAATTAAATATAGATATTGTTTTAGAATGCACCGGTTTTTTTAGAACTAAAGAGAAATCTTTTAAACATATTAAAGCTGGAGCTAAAAAAGTAATTATTTCTGCTCCTGCTAAGGGTGATGAATTTGTAAATACTATTGTACTTGGTGTAAATGAAAAGAGTCTTAAAAAGAATGATAAAGTTATCTCTTGTGCTTCTTGTACAACTAATTGTTTAGCACCTTTAACTGAAATTATTAGAAAGAAAATTGGTATTAAAAAATCTATAATGACCACTATCCATGCCTATACCGCCAGTCAAAATATTCTAGATGGATCTCAAAAAGACTATAGGAGAGGTCGTGCAGGAGCAGTTAATTTAGTACCCACTACTACTGGAGCAGCTAAGGCTACCATTACTGTAATTAGTGAACTTAAAGATAAAATTGATGGTATTGCAGTGAGAGTACCTATTCCTGTAGGGTCCCTAGTTGACGCTACTTATTTATTGAAAAAAAAGATGAGCGTAGAAGAAGTTAATAATATTTTTTTACAAGCTGAAAAAAATCCAGATTTAAAAGGAATTATCTCTGCCTCTAAAGAAAAACTAGTTTCTTCTGATATTGTAGGCTCTAGTTATAGCACAATTATTGATTTAGAATTTACTCAACTTGTAGATGGTGATTTGTTGAAAGTTCTAGCGTGGTATGACAATGAATGGGGTTATAGCTCAAGATTAGTTGACTTGGCTAGTTTAATTGCTAAAAAATATCTTTAATCTAAAAAATGATAGATATTATCTCTAAAATAAAAAAAGCTAATTTAATTGGGCGTGGTGGCGCTGGTTTTCCGGTTTATAAGAAATGGGAATTGGTTAAGTCTTTTTCAGGAGATAAATATATTATAGCTAATGGGGCTGAAGGTGAACCAGGGGTAAAAAAAGATGAATATATTTTAAAAAATTATAGTCAAGACGTTTTACAAGCACTGGAATTAGCCGATAATTATTTACAAGCTAAGGAAATTTTTCTTTATTTAAATCATAATTTTAAATATCTTGAAAGGAAGTTAAAACGTCAAATTAAAAATAAGAAAATAAAAATTGTATACAAGCCTAAAAACGCAGGTTATATGGCGGGGGAGGAAAGTGCTCTACTTTCAATTTTAGAGAGTAATCACTTGGAAGCTGGACTTAGACCCCCTTTTCCAGTGGAAAGTGGCTACAGAAATGGTCCGACATTAATTAATAATATTGAAACTCTATATAACGTTAGTTTAGCAGCTAAAGAAAAATATAAACAAGAGAGGTTCTATACTATCTCAGGGGCTTGTTTTAATCCGGGAGTATATAAGCTTAAAGATAATTTAAGTATTTTTGAAGTTTTAAAAAAAACTAAAAATTTACCGGCTTTTGATTTTTTTGTTCAAGTTGGTGGAGATGCTAGCGGGGAAGTCCTTAATCAAGGTCAACTACAAGAAGAAGTTTCGGGATGTGGATCTATCACTATCTATAATCTAAGAGATCATGAGGCTATTTCGCTTATAAAGTATTGGGTTGAATTTTACCTTAATAGCTCTTGTGGTAAGTGTACTCCTTGTCGAGAGGGAATTTATAGACTATATGAAATGCTTAGTTCTAAAAAAATGAATTGGCCTCTATTTTTAGATCTATTAGACAATCTTAGTTATAGCTCTTTTTGTGCTCTGGGCTCTTCACTACCAATTCCAATAAAATCATATTTAAAAAATATTAACCCTAGCTTAAGTTTGACTTAAATTATTATGAATAAAAAAATTTCCTTTAGAATAAATAATAAGCAAGTTTTTGGTAATACAGGACAAACAGTTTTAGATGTTGCTAAAGAAAATAAAATTTTCATACCGACTCTTTGTTATCACCCTGATTTGCCGATAAAAGGAAATTGCCGTATTTGTTTAGTGGAGATTAAAGGAGAGAAGAAATTAAAAACTAGTTGTTCTACTTTAATATCGGAAGGTATGGAAGTTAAAACTGATAGTAAAAAAGTAAGATTTTCAAGAAATTTAAATTTAGAATTGATTTTTTCTGAACACGCGGAAAAGTGTGGTAATTGTATAAATAATATTGATTGTCAACTTTTAGCTTTAGCTAAAAGATATAAGTTAAAAATAACCAGATTTGCCGATAGAAAAAATGACCGAAAAACCCATAAGTTTGGTCCGGCTGTAGAAATTGATGGATCTCAGTGTATTGACTGTCAAAGTTGTCTACAAGCCTGTGAACTCTTAAGTGGCATATCACACCTAAAACTTAGTAAAAAGGGCTATAAACAGCAAATAGAGCCAAAATTAAACCGATTTAAAGGTAAGCCCTCTAAAGATAATGGCTTTGCTTGTGTTTACTGTGGCCAATGTGCTCTGCATTGTCCTGTTGGAGCAGCTCAAGAACAAAGTAGCTTTAAGCAGGTTAGAAATTTATTAGATAATCCAAAAATTAAAGTTGTGGCTCAAATTGCCCCAGCAGTTAGAGTTAGTATTGGTGAAGAATTTGGTTTAAAAGCGGGTGAAATAGTAACAGGTCAATTATTTAGTGCTTTAAAACTTTTAGGTTTTGAGGCTGTGTTTGATGTTAACTTTGGGGCTGATATAACAACCTTAGTTGAAGCAAAGGAATTAATCGAGAGAATTAAAGAAAAAAAACCATTACCGATGATGACTTCTTGTTGTCCAGCTTGGGTAAGATATATTGAAGTTTATCGTCCTGATTTAATCCCTCTTTTAACTACTTCACGTTCACCACAACTACATAATGCCGGGCTTATAAAAACCTATTATGCTAAGTTAAATCCTGAAAAAGGTAGAAAAATTAAAACAGTTTCTATTATGCCTTGCACTGCTAAGAAATATGAGTCTAGTAGGTCTGAATTAAAATATAAGGGTGAAAGGTTAATTGATGAAGTTTTAACTACTAGAGAGTTAGCCTATATGCTTCATAAAAAAGGCATACAGTTAAATAAATTAAAAGACCAAAAACCCGATAACTTACTTAGCTCTCATAGTGGTGCTGCAGCTATTTATGGTGGCTCAGGTGGAGTTATGGAATCAGCACTAAGAACTGCTAAGTATATGCTTAGTCCCAAAAGTCGCTTTCAAGCTTTAGAATTTAAGGCAGTTAGAGGTTTAAAAGGGATTAAAGAGGCGAGTTATAGGATAGCTAATAAAACCTTAAAGGTGGCAGTAGTAAGTGGATTAAAAAATGCTCAGAGTTTACTTGACCACTTAGATAATTATCATTATATTGAAGTTATGGCTTGTCCAGGAGGTTGCATTGGTGGCGGTGGTCAACCTATTCCTACTACTGAGGAAATTAGAGAAAAAAGACGTCAAGCTCTTTATAGAATAGATTCACAAAAAAAGCTTAGACAGGCTCATAAAAATAAAGAGGCAATTGAGATGATTAAATGGTTAGAAAAAGAAAAAATTGATCACAAAATTTTACATACTAAATATACAAGAAAATTTTCATAAATATGTTACCTGACTATATTGTAAAGATTTTAACTACATTAACTAAAAAAAACTTCCAAACTTATGTTGTTGGTGGTTCGGTTAGAGATATTTTAATGAAAAAAATCCCCAATGATTGGGATATAACCACTAATGCCTTGCCAACAGAAATTTTAGAAATTTTTCCGGGTTCTAAATATCAAAATGATTTTGGTACGGTTATACTACCTTTAAAAGATGAGAATGATAAAGTAATTGAGGTAATTGAAATTACTACTTATCGCTCTGAGAAAGGTTATAGTGATAGGCGTCGACCTGATGAAGTTAAATTTGAAACTCATTTAGATAAAGATTTAGAAAGAAGAGATCTAACTATTAATGCTTTGGCAATGGACGCTAAAGGAGAAATAACTGACTTATTCGGAGGCTTAAAGGATATTAATAAGAAAATAATTAGGGCCGTAGGTGAACCAGTAGACAGGTTTAAAGAGGACGCTCTTAGAATGCTCAGAGCTATTCGTCTATCATCACAACTAAACTTTGAAATAGAACCCAAGACAGAAAGGGGAATTATAAAAATGGCTAGTGGTTTAAAGTTTATCTCTCAAGAAAGAATTAGAGATGAATTAATTAAAATGCTTAAAACTAGTAAGCCAGCTGAAGCTATTTTAAGACTTCATAAAAACAAACTTTTGCAATATATTATCCCCGAACTTGAACAAGCCGTTGGAGTTAAACAAAATCATCATCATATATATACAGTTTTTGATCATTCTTGGCGATCTTTAGAGACTTGCCCGAGTTTAGATTGGCGGGTTAAATTAGCTTCATTGCTTCATGACATTGGTAAACCTAAATCAAAAAAAATTATTGCTGGTAAAGCTACTTTCTATAATCATGAGTATATTGGGGCTAAAATAACTGATAGGATTTTAAAACGACTAAAATTTAAAAATGAGGATAGAGAAAAAATTGTTGGCTTAATCAGAAATCATATGTTTTACTATAACGTAGATGAAGTTACAGCAGCCTCGGTTAGAAGACTTATTAAAAAAGTTGGCAAGGAAAACTTAAAGGATTTAATTGACCTGAGAATTGCTGATAGATTAGGATCAGGAACACCAAAAGCAAAACCCTATAAACTAAGGCATTTGGAATATATGATGGAAAAGGTGCAAAATGATCCAATTTCTGTTAAAATGTTAGAGATTAGTGGCGATGATTTAATAAAGGATTTAAAATTTAGCCCAGGACCAAAGATTGGGGCCATACTGGACGTTTTATTATCAAGAGTTATAGACAACCCTAATTTAAACAAAAAATCAGAGCTTTTAGTATTAGCAAAAAAGTTAGAAGAAAAGCCCTTAGAGAAGCTTAGAGAAGAAGCCAGGGAAGTAATAAGTGAAAAAAATGAAGAAATAGATAAAAAAATAAAAAATGAATTTTATGTTTAATTTAAAAAATATGAAAAATAAAAAAATTTTTTTAATTTTTAGTTTACTAGCTTTGACTATGGTCTTAGCTGGTTGTACTAACACTAATTCCAATAATATGATACAAGAAAAAGATCAGGGAGCTTTACTTAGAGATACATATAGTCACGCTATACTTAAAACAAATAAAGGTGACATTAAATTAGAATTATTTACCAAAGAAACTCCTTTGACGACTGAGAACTTTTTAAAACTGGCAAAAAATGCTTATTTTGATAAAACAAAGTTCCATCGTGTAATTGAAAACTTTATGATCCAGGGAGGAGATCCTTTAACTAAAGATGATAGTTTAGAAAATAGATGGGGAACAGGTGGACCAGGTTATGCTATAGCTAATGAGGACGTAAAAGGTTTGTCCAATACTAGAGGAACTATTTCTATGGCCAATAGTGGTCCTGATACAGGTGGTTCTCAATTTTTCATAAACGTTGCTGATAATGCTAATTTAGACTTTGATAAAGCTCCACTAACAAGTCAACACACAGTCTTTGGTCAAGTTGTAAGTGGAATGGAAATTGTAGATGAAATAAGTCAAGTAAGCACAGGAATGTATGATAGACCTTTGGAAGCGGTGGTAATTGAAACTGTAATATTAGAGCCATAAAAGGCATTTACAATTAATTACTATACATATGCTAATATATTTAGATAATGCTGCTACTACTCAGGTTGATCCCAGGGTAGTTTCAGTTATGGAAAAATATTTTCTTCACAGCTTTGCTAATCCTTCAGCTATTCATATAGCTGGTGAACAAATTGATAAAGAATTAAGTTTAGCTAGAGAAAAAACAGCTAAAATATTAGGTGCTACAAATAAACAATTAATATTTACAGGTAGTGCCTCTGAAGCTAATAATTTTATTATCAAAGGAGTAATGAGGGCTAATAAAGAAAAGGGGAATCATCTAATAGTTTCTCAAATTGAACATCCTTGTGTATTAGCGCCTGCCAAGGAGTTAACTCAAGAAGGTTTTGAGATTTCTTATGTTCCAGTTTCAAAAAGTGGTTTAATAAATATTTCAGAACTAGAAAAAATGATTAGACCAGAGACGGTGTTAGTTTCTATTATGACAGCTAATAATGAGTTAGGTACTATTTCAGATATAAAAAAAATTGCTAAAATAACTAAAAAACATGGAGTATATTTTCATACTGACGCTGTCCAAGCTGTGCCCTATATAGATATTGATATGGAAGCTAACAATATTGATTTTTTAACTCTGTCTGCTCATAAATTCCATGGTCCTAAAGGGGTTGGTTTAGCTGTCATCTCTCCAGAGATAAAAATAAAATCTCTTATAAGTGGCGGTGAACAAAATAATAATCTTAGAGCAGGGACTATTGATACGGCAGGGATTATGGGCTTTGCTAAAGCCCTGGAAATTGCCTATAGAGATAAAGAAAAAATCAAAGAAAAGGTTATAAATTTAAGAAATTATTTTTTAAACAAAGTTAGCACTGAAATAGAGAATGTAAAATTAAATGGCTCTCTTAAAAATCGTTTACCATCTAACTTAAATTTGCGTTTTCACGGAGTGGAGGGAGAGGCAGTGCTTATGGATTTATCTCATGCCGGAATTTGTGTTTCAACAGGTTCAGCTTGCAGTGCTAAGAATTTAAAAAGTTCTTATGTATTACAAGCACTTAATATTAATCCTGATTATTTAAATAGTAATATTCGTTTTTCTTTCTCAAAATATAATACTAAGAAAGAATTAGATATAGTTATACAGGTTTTGAAAGCTTCAGTTGCAAGGCTAAGAGCTTTTAGTCCGATTAAATAAATAATAATTTAAATATATGGCACTTAATTATACTAAAAAAACTTTAAACCATTTTCTAAAGCCTAGAAATATTGGTGAAATAAAAAATGCTGATGCCTATGCTGAAATTGGCAATATGGTCTGTGGGGATCAGCTTAATTTTTCTTTAAAAGTAGAGAAGGGAATTATAAAGGATATTAAATTTATGTCCTTTGGTTGTGCTTCTAATATTGCCACTGCTTCAATTATGACAGAAAAGGTTAAAGGGATGAGCTTAAAGGAGGCAAGTAATTTTGACTTTAATATTATCACTCAAGAGTTAGGAGGCTTGCCTCAGCAAAAAATTCATTGCTCAGTTATGGCAGTACAGGGACTTAAGAAGGTTATTGAAAATTATGAGAAGAAATCTTTAAAAAAGATTAAAAAATAAACTTTGATAAAAATATTAAGACTATTGACAATTGTAATACAGCTGTATTATAATAAGATTATAATAATTTATTTAAAAATATGCGCCAAGTATTAAGTTTATCTCTTCCCGAAGAAACAACAAAAGAATTGAAAGAAATATCAAAAAAAAGGGGATTTGAGTCTGTTTCTGGCTATGTTAAATACTTATTTTATTTGGATAAGGATCTTATATCAGAAACTGAACTTTTAACTTCTATTAAATTAGCCAGGAAAGAATATCATGAGAAAAAAACTATTAAAGCAAAGTCTATAGAGGAGCTTGTATGATAGTCAAAGAAATACAATACTCCAAAAAATTTATTAAGGAGCTAAAAAAATTACCAAAAGAAATTATTAAATTAGCTATAAAAAAAGAAAAAATATTCAGAATTAATCCAATTCACTCCTCACTTCGTTTACATGAATTACATGGAAAATTTAAAGATATATGGTCAATTTCAATAACAAGTAATTATAGAATTATTTTTGAAAGAATGGATAATGGTGATATATTATTTATTTCTATTGGTAAGCACGATATATATAAATATTTGTGACATAGTTTATCAAAACTAAAAATACCACTTTTTGTGGTATTTTTATATATTCAAATTGAGTTATTAAATAATTTACTCTGATAAACTAACCTTTACCCCTGGTCCCATACTAGAACAAAGTGATATACTTCGTAAATATATTCCTTTAGAGCTAGCTGGCTTAGCCTTCTTTATAGCACCTATAACTACATTAAAATTTTCTAATAATTTTTCATCTTCAAAGCTAACTTTGCCAATAACGGTATGTAAATTAGAAGTGGTATCGTTTTTAAAACTAATTTTACCTTTTTTTAAATCTAATACTGCTTGAGCAGGATCTGGAGTTACTGTTTGGTTTTTAGGAGAAGGCATAAGACCTCTAGTTCCTAAAATTTTAGCTATTTTAGCTAACTCTCTCATCATACTTGGCTCAGCAACGGCTACTTGAAAATCAGTTTTTTCAGTTTTTTTAATCTCTTCAATTAAATCTAAACCACCAACATAATCCGCCCCTGCTTCTTTAACTGCTTTTTCTTTATCTGGTTCAACGAAAGCAGCAACTTTAACTGTTTTTCCAGTACCATGAGGAAGACTAACCGCATCTCTAACTTGCTGATCACCTTTTTTAGGATCAATGCCTAATCTAACATGAAGCTCAATAGAAGCATCAAATTTAGCTTTATGTAGTTTCTTCACCCAAGCTATAGCTTCACTGGGTTTATACTGACTAATCTTACTAAAATCCTGTAAACTCTCTGCTGAGTCAGTTTTAGTTTCTTCCTTTTTAACTTCTTTATTTTTTTTAGTATCTACTTTTTTATTTTTCATAGTTTTAATAGTGGTAATTACGCTAAAGATAGCTCCCACAAGTTAAAATTTATTAATATCTATATTATTTTATTTCTACCCCCATTTGCCTGGCTGTTCCAGCAATAATTTTCATTGCCGCTTCAATGTCGTTAGCATTTAAATCAGGCATTTTTATCTCAGCAATTTCTTTGAGTTGATCTTTTGTTAAACTACCATTTTTTTCTGTCAAAGGCTTACCTGAACCCTTTTTTATTTTAGCGTATTTCTTTATTAATTCAGCTGCCGGTGAAGTTTTCATAATAAAATCAAAACTTCTATCTTCGTAAACGCTAATTTCTACAGGCACAATATCTCCCATTTTATCCTTAGAAGCATCGTTAAACTTTGTGCAAAACTCTTGGATATTTAAACCATGTTGACCTAAAGCAGGACCAACTGGTGGAGCTGGATTAGCTTGACCTGCGGGAATTTGTAATTTAATTTTTGTTACTAGTTTCTTTGCCATATTTTTATAATTTATAATTTCTTAATTTGCAGAAAGTCTAGTTCTACGGGCGTTTCACGTCCAAACATTGAAACTGAGACTTTAATTTTACCTTTAGCCTCATCAATATTAGTAACTTTTCCTTCCATATTTTTAAAGGGTCCTTCAGTTATTCTAACTGGACTGCCAAGACTTACATCTATCTTATACTTCGGTTCTTCTACACCCATTCTTTTCTGTAATGATTTTATCTCTTCATCACTAACTGGAGTTGGGCTAGTACCCGTACCAATAAAACCCGTAACATTAGGAGTATTTCGAACAATATACCAAGATTCGTCAGTCACTTCCATTTCAACTAAAACGTAACCTGGAAAAACTTTTTCTTCAATAATCTTTCTTTTACCATTTTTAATTTTTATCTTTTTTTCAGTCGGCACTAAAACATTAAAAATTTTATCTTCCACATCTAAAGTTTCTACTCTTTGTCGTAAGTTTTGCGCTACATTCTCTTCGTAACCTGAATAGGTATGAAGCACATACCAACGGCGACCTTGATGTAAATTTTGTTTAGCCATAAGTATTAAAGATTAAATAATAAAACTAAGAGCAAAGTTAAATAACTTATCTAGAGCTCCTAGAAAAATAGCCACTGATAAGCTAATTCCTATCACTAACCAAGTATAACGTTGAGTTTCTTTTTTAGTTGGCCAAGTAACTTTTTTCATTTCAGCTATTGAGGCTTTAATGTAGTTAACTAATTTTTTCATAAGTTTATTTAGTATTTAAAAACAGCCTTGGCGGCCATTTATCCTTATTAGTATTGTATATAATAATCTAATAGATGTCAAGAAAAAATATATTATGCTATAATAAAGGCAATTATTAATAATACAAATTATGAAAAAAGTATTTATTCTAGCCATTATTATCATTTTCTTAACTTCAGCTTGTAGTTGGCAAAAAGAGTCAAATCCAAAAAATGTTTTAAATAATACTGAACCCAAAGAGCAAGCGGAGTCAACGTATTCAAGCTTTGAGGATAATATTAATCTTAAGGTTGATGATAATTTTGAAATTGTTAAAATTATACAATACACAGGCAGTCTGGGTAATGAATACAGTGCCTATCGTTGGAAGTGGGAAAATGATGATTTATATGTAAAATTTATTCAAACTATAAATGTTTGTGAGACTATAGAAAAGATAGAAGAAAATTTAGATAACAATAATATTAATTTAAAAATTTCTCAAAGTAATAATCAAAAAGCAAGTGGTAATTATTGTAATGGAATTGCTCAGTATTTAATAGAATTTAAATTAAATAACATAGAGAAAAAAGACTATAATTTAATAGATACTATTGGCGAGGGTAGTAGAAGTATAAAAGCAAATATTGAGTCTAATTATAATGAAAGGGATTATAAGAATATAAATGAAAATAATACTAATGGTTCCGATAGTTCTTTGATAGAGGGCACTGAAGATCCGGTTATAATCTATAAAACTAAAGCTGAATATTATAATTTAGTCCCAGTATTTTTATCAGAAGATAAAAATAAAATAACATTTTATCCTAGCAGAGAAGATCTCTATAAAGATGATTTTTTAAGCTATCCTAATAAGATGAGTAAAGACTACATATACGATAATTTTGGTATTAATGAAAATATAGCCTTTTTAGATATTAGCTATGACGATTACAGTCAAAGTAGTCAAGAGCTTAGCAGAGAAGTGTTATATGAAAAAATTATTGATAAAGACCCTATACTAGAGATGTATGACTGTAAAAATTTAGACATAGCTAACAATATAGTTGAACTTAATAAGCTAATAAAAAGAAACGAGCTTAGTCAATGTGAAAAAATAAAATAATTTACTTTTTGAAATTAAAAAATTATTTAACTTTGTATGTTAAAAATTGAAAAAATAACTGTTTTATTTCTATTTGTGTTAGTTATATTAGCCTTAGTCGCGCCAACAACTGAAGCAAAAGCTTCTTTAGCTGATAATTTATCAGGGCGTATTTTGTTACAAGTTGAAGATAATGGAGAGGCTTGGTATGTTGAGCCTAGAATAAAAAAAAGAATTTTTTTAGGTCGTCCCAGTGACGCCTTTTTAATTATGAAAGAACAGGGGATAGGTATAAGTAACAATGATTTAAATAAGATTAAAATATTTTTATCTCTTGATAATATTTCTGGGGTAGATAGTGACAGTGATGGTTTAAGTGATAGCTTAGAGATTGCTATAGGCACTGATCCAAATAATAGTGATAGCGACTTTGATACTTTTAGTGATTTTACTGAATTATCATCCGATTTTAGTCCACTTAATAGTGGCAAATTAAGTCATAACTTAAATTTTTCTAAAAAACATGCCGGAAAAATATTTCTACAAACAGAAAAAAATGGTGAAGCTTGGTATGTAAATCCAGAAAATAATAATAGATATTTTCTTGGTAGACCAGACGATGCTTTTTTAGTAATGAAGAATTTAGGCTTAGGTATAAGCAATATTGACTTAGCTAAAATTCCTATTTTTTCTAGCCAAATTGTGTCAGTAGAAAAATGTACTTCTTTTGTATACTCAAATTGGGCTAATTGCTTGCCAAGTAATAAACAATACAGAACTATTATATCTTCATTGCCTCTTTCATGTACTAACGAGGAAGCAGTTTTAACTCAAGACTGTAAATACAGCACCCCTGAATTTAGTTGTGGTCAGTCTATTTTATATGAAGAAGAACTTTATCCTAGTACTAAAATCGGTACTCAATGTTGGTTAGCTAAGAATATTAATGTGGGTAAAATGATAAATAAAGATACGGCACAAAGTGATAATGCTACTATAGAAAAATATTGTTTAGACTATAATCAGGCTAACTGTGATATCTATGGAGGTCTTTATCAGTGGGCAGAAACTGTACAATACAAAAATGGGGTTAGCAATATCTCTGGTAATTCTTCAACACAAAAAAATCAAGGTATTTGCCCAGAAGGCTGGCATATTCCCAGTAATAATGAATGGTCAATTTTAGAACATTATTTAGCTTCTGATACTTGTGGTTCTAGTTTAGAAGATTGGCAATGTGAACCAGCGGGGAAACGATTAAAATCAAGCAGGACCGCTTTAGGTCCAAATAATGAAAAGGTGGGAACAGATACCTCTGTAGAGCCTTATTGGTTTTATGATGAAAATAATTACGGTATTAATGATGTCGGTTTTTCAGCTATTTCTGCGGGAATGACCCGTGAATATAAGATACCATTTTCACCTGGTGTGGGAGCTTGGTTTTGGTCAGCAACATCATATACCAAAACGAATGCTTGGTATTTTACTTTAGACGCCACTAAAGCGGGTTCGTATCGTTCTTATGGAAATATGTATTACAAGCGTGCTAATGGTTTCTCAGTTAGATGTTTAATGGATTAGATAAAAATAATAAAATTAATACTTATCCCTTTACATAAACTGATTAATCTGTTATAGTTAAATGAAAATGTTTTTTAAAATTAAATATTCACTAAAAATTATATAAAATGAAAATAATTGAAAATTTTCTGTTAGCTCTTGAAAGTGCTAAATTAAAAACATTAACCATAATTGCAATGCTTTCAATAAAAAAAGAAAATGACCCTTTATCTTTTATAGACCGTAAAAAGTTTAAAATAAGTCTAGAAGATAAAATAATGAGCAGTTTAGTTATAACTATTGCTGTTACCTTATTACTTTTCTTTGGGTTAATGGTTTTTACCTCGATGCAAAGTGAGGCTAATTTTTTTCCAGAAATAGGTTTATCATTTATTTCTTTATTTATAGTAATCCAATTAATATTACTTCTTTTTTTAGCTGTTTTCAGTTTAAATGGATTTGATAATAATTTAAAATTTTTACCATCTAAACTAAAGAGTGGTATTTGGATTGTTAAAAATAAAAAGAATTTTAGTTTATCTGAAGCAATTTTAAATTTGGAAACTAAAATCGGTGAAGTAAAGATGAGAAGCATTGTTTGGAGGCTACTTTTAACTCTATATATCTCTTATGCAATATTTCTGGTAAGGTTAGTTATAAACCTGCTTATAAAAATATTTTTGTTTGTAATTTTCTTAATAATTTTCCCTATTTTTTTGCTCAGAGAAATCGCTCATTTAAACTATTATTTATTAGCCGGTATTAGCTTGGTGTTGTCTATAGCATTATTATTTTATCTGCAACTTAATCTTAGTTTAGTGATAACAATTAGCCTTGTTATTTTTATCATTGGATCATTTTTTGATATGATAATAAAAACTAATCTTTTTATATATTTGACGAAAAAAATGTATAATAAAATAAAATTCCCAGTATTTATTAACTAGATCAACTTGAATCGCTCTTTTAACTAACAGCCCCGACAATATTAATCGGGGCTTTCTATTATTTAAAAGAGAAATAAAATTTAAATCTTACAGTCTATTTATTTTAAAGGATGAAACTTCTGATGAATTTTCTGAGCATACTTATCAGAGGCATGAACATACCTAGTGGTTGTATCAAGAGATTCATGGCCTAAAAGTATTTGAATAGCCACTGGAGAAGCGCCTTTCTCAGCTAAATAAGTAGCAAAGCCGTGTCTTAGTGAGTGAGCAGAAGCGGGAATGTTTATATCTAAAAGTTCTCTATATCTTTTAATTCTTTCCTGTAAATAATTAGTAGAAAGTTTTTTAAACTTATCACTTGCGTGAAGTCCTCTTAGTGGCACAAACAGGTAAGGGGACTGATCTTGTCTTATTTCTAGATAAGTATTTAAATGTTTAATAGCTCTAGGGGTTAAATAAACAAATCTTTCTTTTTTACCTTTACCTAAAACAAAGAGGGAAATGTGGATAACTAAGTCTATTTTATTGTTCTTTTATATGGTCAGTGAGGAGTTACTTACCATAAACTTGACATAAAAGTATATATATGATATAATGTTATTATAAATACATATTGTACTTTACAATTTAATAATTAATACTAACTAAAAAAATTTTATAATGAATCACTCAGAGACAGAAAAAAGAAAACTAACGAAAAGAGAAGTTAAAGCTATAAAAAATTACAAAGTTACACCAAAGGTTGAACAAGTGATTTGGAATATTTGGAGAGAAGACAAAAAGCCTTTAGTCTCTAGTTTCTTCAGGGCAAAACTGATGAGTTTAATATCACTGATTATCAGTTATGGTATTACCGCCTTAATTTGGATTAATTATCTTTATCCAGAAATGTCTCATATAACAGCTATATTAAACGTAATAATCTTCACCCTATGGTTTGCATTTCCGTTTATGGTTATTGCAAGAATTGTTCAGGCTGTAGCAAGTAAAAATAAAACTGAAATGTTTAAAAAGCATGTTTTAGATGTATGGCGCAAAAAAACCGGCTTAAGACCAACAATTAGCAAGATTAATAACATTATTTTTTTGATCGGATTGGTTGTAAGTGGTTATTTTATTACCGGAGCTATGATTTTAGTATCATTTATTCTTATAGCTTTTATTAACGCTATCATCCGCTCTAGCATCCAAAAAGCTATGGATGAAATTGATGGAATTGACGAAATTGACAAAGTCAATTAGTTAGTAAAATTACAATACAAGGCTTTCATAAAACAATGAAAGCCTTTTTTTAAGTTCAACAATTTATATTATTTTAAAGGATGAAACTTCTGATGAATTTTCTGAGCATACTTATCAGAGGCATGAACATATCTAGTGGTTGTATCAAGAGATTCATGGCCTAAGAGTATTTGAATAGCCACTGGAGAAGCGCCTTTCTCAGCTAAATAAGTAGCAAAGCCGTGTCTTAGTGAGTGAGCAGAAGCGGGAATGTTTATATCTAAAAGTTCTCTATATCTTTTAATTCTTTCCTGTAAATAATTAGTAGAAAGTTTTTTAAACTTATCACTTGCATGAAGTCCTCTAAGTGGCACAAACAGGTAAGGGGACTGATCTTGTCTTATTTCTAGATAAGTATTTAAATGTTTAATAGCCCTAGGAGTTAAATATACAAATCTTTCTTTTTTACCTTTACCTAAAACAAAAATTTTACCCTCTTTATCAACTTGATTAGTTTTTATATTAACTAACTCAGAAATACGAAGTCCTGTAGCAAACAACACTTCTAAAATAGCTCTATTTCTAAGAATTATTTTGTTATTTGTTTCAAACTTATTTGGTGATTCTATAAGCTTGACTAATTGCTCTAATTCTGGTACTTGAGATTTCTTCTTAATGGTTTTAAGCATTTTAATGGCATCTGGAGGAACGGGAACTGGATAGTCATTATCAATTAGATACTTAAAATAAGCCCTTAAAGCGGACAACATGCGATTTATTGAATAAGCTGATAGTTTTACTTGAGTTTTTTGTTTTTTTGCGGTAATACGGTCTATAGAGGTTAAAAAAGCCTTATAATTTAAGATGTCTCTTTTAATTAATTTATCAAAGTTAAGCTTAGAATCATTTAAAAAAGTTTCAAAAACTTCAAGATCACGTTCATAATTATATATAGTTTCTTGAGAATAATTATTTACTTTAAGACTTAGTAGAAAGTCATCAAGCAATGGTAGAGAAGTCATAGAAGTTTATAAATTTATTAATTTTAGTTAATTATAGCATAAAAATCAATATAAACATAACTGAGTATAATATCCCTTACACTCAGTTATTATTATATTACAACAAAACATAACAATTAAGTAATTAGATCCCTCTTTATAAGATAAAATAAGGTTCCTAAGGATAAGTAATAATTAGTCCCATTAAGCTTACTTCAGTGTTAAACATTAGAACTATCTTTATGATAAGTAGAAATACACCAACAACTAACAAACAAAAAAGTAGTATAGCTAGAGCAAAAGTAAATTTAAAAATTCCTTCCATATTGTTTATTATTATTTATAATAAATTGTTTCATTATATCTTAGATCTATATAATTTAAACTATCTATATTATCCTTAATTTCCTCTTGGTATAGAATGATAAAGTTATTTATCTGTTCCTTAGAGTCTTCTAATAAATTTAAATACAAAACTGGACCACTAGCTAATTGTAAATTTAAACTATTTTTTTCATTTTTTATAATAAATTTTTCTATACTTAAATCTGACTTTTCCTCCTTAAAACTTTGCCAAGCTTGTAAAATAAAATCTATGCTTTCTATTTCTTTATTAACAATATTATCTTTAATTAAAATAGCACTTTGATTTTCAATAATGGGATAATTGTCTAAATCTATCTCTTCTAAGGTATTTATTTTATCTAAAACATAGCCTTGATCGTCAATATAGTAATAATTTCCCTCTTCAAACCAAATCGCCCTATATTGACGATCAGATAGTACGATGCTTAATTTATCTGGAATAATTTTAGATACTTCTATTTTAGCAAAATTATAATTATTTTGTAAGTCTTCAATTATAATCTCTTTATTTAAGACAAAAATATTATCATTAGGAAATATAAATTTTCTACCCTCTAGGTTTCTTTTAATCAAATTTTCAATTTCTTCTTGACTAACTCTAAACTCTCCACTTATTTCAATAGAAGTTATTTTAAAAGTATTTGAAAGATAAAAAAACCATAAAGCAGTAGTGAATATAGCTATAGTAAACATTAAAAGGATTATTTTTTTAAAACGAAAAGTATTTTTCTTGGACCCTCTTCCCTGCTTTCTATCTTTAAAAAAAGGATTTTGTAAACTTTTATCCTTATAATCTTTTTTCTTTATTTTACGATATTTCTTTTTCTTTGACATATAATAATCTTTATGTTATATCACTTTTCTTCTTATATTATCCCTGAGACGACTTAGAGTTTCATAAACAATAGTTCCCTCTTCTTTAGCTAAATTCTTTGCTGAGTTTCTTGATTCTTTATTACAAGAGATTATTTCAACCTTATCACCTATTTTAATAATATCTCTATACTTTATATCCACCTCTAAACAGGTTAAATTCATACACACAGACCCAACAATTTTAGCCCAAATCTCCTCACCTTGAGCTTTTATCTTTAGTTGCGACTTATTAGACAGCTTTCTACTTAAACCCTCGAAATAGCCAAAAGGAATGACTGCAATTAAACAAGGTTTTTTAGACTTATAACTAAAACTATAGGACACATTTTCATTGGCTTTTATTTCTTGAATTGAAACTATGGTAGAAACTAAACTCAAACAAGCTTTAAGATTATTAGCTACCTTATAATTATAGTGATTTTTATCTAATATATTATAACCATATAGACTTATACCTGATCTATAGGCTGAATATTTGTTTTTAAGAGTAAATATACCACCTGAATTTGCTAAATGAGTCTTTAATTTCTTAAAACCATTAGATTGTAAAATATTTACTATTTGAGCAAATTCATTCTCTTGCTTATTGTTAATTTCGTTATTTGACCCACTCTCTGAGGCTAGTAAATGACTACAAGCACCCACTAAAGATACTTCATTTAAATATTTAATATTTTTTTCAATATAAGTTTTAGCTTCTTTAATTCCTTCTCTGTTCATTCCTGTATTAAAGAATAAGTGTATTTTTATTTTCTTGCCGTATTTTAGAGCTAAATATTTTAAAGTTATTTCATTATATATACAAAATTCTGTTTTACTTAGATCACAATAGCCATAGGTCTCCTTGGGCATTTCACTAAGAATTAATAAATTCTTTTTAAAATATTTAAGAGCAATTTGAGCTTCAGGAAATGAATCTACCGCCACTGTCTTAAGTGAGGTTTTATTTAAAATTTTACAAACTTGTTTCAAACCGTGTCCATAGGCATTAGCCTTTAAAACAGGAATTAAATCTGATTGAGGATGAATCTTTTTGAGCAAAGACAAATTAGATAACAACTTTTTTTTATCTATAAATATAGTATTTAAAGTTTCATATTTTGCTTTAAGCTGTTGTCTAAAAAAATCAATCATAAAAAAAACTAAGGTTGTACTTCTCCTTGGTTTTGGGAAAGTTTATCAAAAATTAAATTAGTATCTATATCAGCTAATTTGTAGCTTATGGTTTTTTTGGTAAAATTATCATAAGCACTCAAATACATATTTTCTAGAAGAATAGGAGTTTCACTCACCATGTCACTATCAGCTAGCAATCTAACAGCAAAACGAGAACTAGTCTTATCATCTGAACTAAGATTATCTATTTCCCAAACAAAACTTTTATTACTAGCTCCATAGCGTAAATTTCCTCTAAGTAAATTTTTTTGGTCTTCCCAAAATACGTTTCTAGCTAATTGTCCACTTAGACTTATATCACTTAATTGATTGCCAAAATTAGAAATATCAAAAAATAGCCAATAGGTAGTGGGTAAGCCAACCACAGGTGGAAGTGGCCCAATACCAATTTGATCACCTTGAGGGCTATAGAAATAGGCTTTAGCTTCGGCCTTAATTTCAGAGTTTAGCTTTAAGGCTTCGCTCTCAACATCATAATTTATAGTTTGGTCTGAAAGTAAGTAAGATGTTTCAGTTAACAGCTTAAAACTTTGATTAATTTTAGCTTGCACCTTCTCAATGTCAGCGCTAAAGTTAATCATTTGTTCCTGATTTTTTAAAGGAACTTTGTTTACTATAATCAAGTTATCAATAACTTTTAAATTAGCGTTAGATTCTTTTAAGCGTAAATTAGTTAGTTTAAAATCCTCAGGTGTTTTTATTTTAAAATTTAAATTAGAAATATTTTCATTTTCTTGGTCTTGATAATTTAAGGAGAAACTTACAGTTTTAGATATATCGGAATTGGTAGAGTTAATACGTAAATTAGTTTTAAGTTTAGGGTTACTAATTAAAACAGATTTTTTGAAAGTATTTTGTTCATATAGAACATTATTCTTTTCAATTTTTAACTGTAAAACTAAATCCGTTTTTTCTTGATCTATAAGAGGAACAAGGTTAAATTCTATCTCTTTACTTTCTTCACTTCTTAACTCATCTATTATCAGCTTATTATTGTAGATATTTTCATTGTTACTAAAACGCCAATTATTTCCTGCTTCAATAACTAACTTGTGTAAATTTTTTGAACTAGTATTTTTTAAATTGATTTTAAGTGGAGTTTCTAGGTTGTTATAGAATTTATCAGGAACTAAAACTTGCATGTCAATAGCTGAACTTTCAATATTATATAATAAAGAATTTAAAATTCCGTTTTTACCACAAGTCGAGCAATTAAAAACAAATCCTAAACCTTGATGAGAACCTAGCTCTCCAAAAATATAACCAATAATTTTTATTTCACCGTTTGAACCAGCGCTTAAATTAGGTAGTTTAAAGGTATTACTAGTTTCATCATAGGTTTTTGGGAAAGTGTCTATTAATTCAAAGTTCTTTGGTAATTTAACAGATACACTAACATCTTCAGTCTTATTCTTTGTCTCATAATTTAAGGTAAAAGTTTCCAAAGATCCACTCTCGATTACTGAAGAGGCTTTTGAATTTAAATTTACTTGTTTTTTAGGTTGCCAAAAACTTAACCATAATACTGCCAGTAATAATACAATTATTACAACCGCCATTGATAAGTCAGCAATTAAATGAAATTTATTATCTCGATAGTGCTTTTCATGTCGTTTTTTAAAACCTGAATTAATATCAATTTTACCAATTACTATATTAGCCCCCTTACCCATTTTTAGTCCGCCTGAGTTTAATTTTAGACCTTGGCTAGAGTTAAGGTCTATATCTTTATCGTTGTCATCTTTTACAACAGATAAATTACCTTCTTCTCTACTATATTCAATTGTTTCTTTTTTTTTAGTCATATTTAAAATTCTAATATTGCTGGTAAAATTTCCTTTTTACCATCTTGGTTTAAATCACTAAGGACAATCTTCACACCACTTAAAAAATCTTTATCATAAGCTAAAAATTCATTAATCATTTTCCCATCTTTATTATATATTTTAACACGAGGTAAGCCACCTAGTCCAGCTGACACAACTATTTCTCCATTACAATCACCACTAACATTGCCCGCAGCTACATTTACTCCACCTTTAAACTCTTTATCATAAGCGAAAAAACCACCAATTAAAGGCACGCCATCCTTAGAAAAAACTCTTACATGTGGACCCCCGCCCTGACCGGCACCAGTTATAATCTCTTTATTGCCATCGCCATCTAAATCTAAAACAGCTACATTTACTCCACCTTTAAACTCTTTATCATAAGCGAAAAAACCACCAATTAAAGGCACGCCATCCTTAGAAAAAACTCTTACATGTGGACCCCCGCCCTTCCCCGCTCCCACAATAATTTCTTTAGTCTTATCACTATTTAGATCAGCTACAGCTATAGAGATTTCTCCTAAAAAATTAGCATTAAAAGGCTTAAAACTTTTAATAATCTGCCCATTTTTATAGATTTTTATTTCTCCTTGATAGTTAACTAAGATCTCTAAATTATTATCTCCATCAATATCAGAGACTATAATTTGACTTTGAGCAGGAAAATTAGCTTTATAGGAGAAAAAACCATTTTGTTGTTGTTTACCAAGGTCATTAAAAACTCTAACAAATGAACCATTATCAAAAACAGAATCAATAATCTCAGTATTTTTTTTAAGTAAAATTACACCATCCTTAGGCTCTAAGTTAACATAATTTACCAGCATACCATTATTTATTTTTGGATCTTGATAACCGCTAATTTTTTCAAATTCTTCTTTTTCAAAAACATATTTTTGTTTTTTTGAGCTGGAGTTTACAATAGATACACCTAAAGAAAAATCTCTTCGCCACAAGCCTTCTTCTATAGTATTATTATCAGAATAATTAGTTAAATTATAGGCTGAACTCTGGGCTTTTCCTAAATTTATATTATATTCATCGAACCACCAAAGTTGACCCTGAACCTCTTGACTTAAGTTATAACCAAAATACCCATCACCTAAGAGAGCTGAGCTTATTCCATAACGGAAA